>JAEEGG010011752.1_pt1 | contig 19005 bp, 12 predicted proteins | sample 9134161 | NCBI WGS metagenome assembly JAEEGG01 (sample SAMN16246543, study PRJNA631951) | gut metagenome | biome: gut microbiome; feature: rumen; material: CR-attached | host: Bos | place: Iran: Karaj | collected 2018-10 | reverse complement strand
GCCTTGCAGGGTCCGCTTATGTACAACATAACAGACCATACCCGCCTCAAGTTCAGTTTTTACGTGGGCAAGGACGAACTGAGTTTCGACCCGCTGTATATGGACTGGGGGAACATCGCTATCCCGATAAACGTAATGCACCGCATCAACGGCGACTGGGATTACAATGCCACCCTCGCATATAGCCAGTTCTACCAGACCATGAAAATCAGCGACCTCATGTCTATCGAGATGTTCCTCTACACCTTCACAGGCAAGCAGTGGGTAAACTACCGCGGTATCGAGAACCACGTGCTTACTGCGGGTTACGAACTAGAATATGACTACGAGCATTACCGCGAGCAGATGTCGAATGCGAGCATTGTCGACATTCAGGAGCCCTTCCACCACGTGGCCTACGTGCAGGATGCCTGGAAGATTTCTCCGGATTACCTGCTGCAATTCGGTATGCGTTTCAACTACCAGACCGGTGCGGAACATTTTGGCGTGGAACCGCGCGCATCGCTCACGGTGAACCTCGACGATACCAAGACGCTCGAGCTGTATGGCGGTTACTACCTGCAGTACCTGAATTCCATCATCTATACCGACCAGGAAACCCTCAACGAATTCTACTATCCGGCGACTACGACTACGAAGGGTAAGCATATTGACCCCGCCTCGTCGTGGCTGTTCGCGGTGGAATACAGCCAGCGCGAGATTCTCGAGAACTACGATGCAACCGTGGGCGTTTACTACAAGACGCAGAACAACCTGAACACCTTCATGGTGGAGGTTGACAGCAGCGACGACTCGCAGTCGAAAGAGATGGTGATGGCGGATTACTTCGGGACGGCGGACGGTTACTCGTTCGGGTACGAACTTTCGCTGCGCAAGAATAAGGGCTGGTGGTTCGGAGGCATAAACTGGAGCCAGAGCATGAGCGTAATGCGCGCAAACGACGGAACCAAGGCGTATTTCCCGAGTTGGCACCAGCCATACGCACTCAAGCTCGATTTGGGAATCAACTGGAAGGGTGACGAGGATGCGCTCTGGAAGCACGAGAAAAAGGGCAGGTACTTCCGTTCTTCGCTTGCGCTCAAATATTCCTCGGGTATGCCTATCAGCGAGTACAAGGGCTATTACTACCGCAAGGAAATCGGGAGCCAGGAATATTCAGACAAGATAACGGTGCTGCCCGGGAGTCGCAATGCGGGCCGCCAGACGGACTACTTCCGCATTGACGTGAAGGCCATCGACATCGGTCGCGAAGGCAAGTGGAATTTCAGCTGGACCATCATCAACCTGACCGATCACGACAACATGTTCTTCAGTTTCTACGATACGAGCAAGAACCCGCCCGAAAAGACTTCCATTTCGCAGTTCCCCTTCCTGCCCATCATGCTGAATTACGAGTATTACTTCTAGACTACGGACTCTATTATTTCAGTGTTTTCAACAGCGAGTCTATGCGGCCCGTTATCTTGATTGCACCCTCGTGCCCCAGGTGGCTGCTGTCATACGCCATGTCATCGGTGTAGTCGTGGTTCCCCATCTTGTTTTCGTCCATGAGGATAAAGTTGGGGTAGTCCTTGTGCAAGTCGGCAATTTCTTGAATCAGCGCGGGAGCCTTGCTCCTCTGAATACCCTGGAACCCGAACGCACCCGTGTTCCTGTAGGCGGGATTTTGCGGGAAAACGACTCCGATAACGTATATATCGCGCTTATGGCATTCCGAAATAATCTGCTTCAGGAGATCAAGGTTTGCGTAGTAGAGGCTCGGGTATTTTTCAAACCAGGTGCTGTCTGTCCATATCTTCGGTTCGCCCCAACCCGCGACTTCTAGCGGCTCGTAGCCCATCGAGGCCAGGAGCGGCGCGTACTTGGAATGCCCCGGAGCGTTGCTCGTGTATTCCGCTAGTTTATCTGGAATAGAATCTTTCCAGAAATTGTGATTCTCGTCGTAGGCGAATCCTGGGAAGTTCCGTCTCTGCACCATGAGGAAACTGCTCTGTGCCGAACTGAAGTAGATGTCTATGTCCAGAGAGATAATGACATACTTGAGGTGCGTTACGTGCGGCAGGATGTAGTTTTCGAACATGAAGTACGCGCAATAGAGCATGCTGTTCGTATTCGCCATGTTGAGTGCCTTGAATTCCGGGCTGAATTCTGCAGGGATAACCGCATGGAGTGCTCGTGAAGAACCGAAAATGACGGTGTTCAGCGAGTCGTAATCGTGCCAGAGCAGGTCCAGCTTGTAGCGCCACTTGATGGCGATTTCGGATGTACCGGGCAGGTAGTAGATTCCGGCGCTATCGGGATCCAGCGTGAATGTTTCGTGCGGGAGCGCTTCCGACTTTTTTACCCAAAGGTTCGGGTGCCACAGTTCCTCGCCTTCGGCAAGTTCAGTGACGCTGCTGTCGCTCGGGCTTACCAGTACGATTTTCGTGTGCGCACCGCCCGCATTCGTGAGGGTTGCCACGATGTTGGAATTGTTGCCATCCGTCGCCCATTCGCTATGGTCAAATGCGTAACCTTCCGGAGCCTTGATGGTCTGTATTAGTTTATCTGTACTGTCGGCAATAAGGAGCCGTTCATGTGTGCCATATGACACTCCGGCGAATTCCCTGCCGGTCTTGCCGCCAAAATCCAGGAAGGCGGTGCGCTTGCTGCCATCCTGTGCGAGCGATGCGTTGCATGCCTGTTCCCCGCCGTACCATACCGTATCGCGGGCATTTTCTAAAACTGTTGAGCCGGAATCTGCGATGCGTGCGCGTAGCAACCTCGCGCCGGTAACCGCGAGCGTGTTGTCTTCGCTGATGCCGCCGTGGTAGGCGCCATCGAAAAGTTTCTGCGGGGTACCGAACTTGCCATCTGCAAATTTGACCTGCCATGTGGAGGCATTCTTGAAGGCGGATTCATCCTTGTTGTTGCCCGCATCCGTCACATAGACAATCACCGTATCGCCGTTCCCGAGCACGCGCCAGCGGGGTATTGCCGCGCTCTGTACATCTAACTTCACGAGGTTCGTTCCGGTGGCGTTCAGGTCACGCACGTAGAGGCGCGATTCTCCGGCAATGCCCTCGAACCGCGTGCAGAATGCAACGTGTTTTCCATCGGGCGAAATATCGGGATGGTACGCATCAATGGTATCGCTTATTTCCGTCACGGTCAGGCTGCCCGCATTGTAGTCGATGTAGGCGAGATTCCCGCTGATGTCGTTCCGGAAGGCGAGAATCATGTTGTACGTGCCGGTGTATGCCTTGAGTGCCGATGCGCTTGCAATGGGCGAGACGACGCTGGATTGCGCCTTGCCATCGGCATCGAGCCATGTGGGCGAGGGAATCGCGCCGAATGCGAGCCTGAATCCGATACGCTCCGCGCGGGTCGAGGCATCTACGGTGTAGTTGTCCCCGCGGGCAACAACGTTCATTTCAGATGCGCGATCGGAATAGTACCCGCCTTTCAGGATTCGCTCCCCGATGTCTCCGCCATCGGGTGCACCCAAATAGTTCGTGACGGTCGTGTCGCGCAATTTTCTGGCCCAGTCGTTCACCCATTCCTTCGCGTTACCGGCAAGGTCGCAGAACCCCTGCGAATCCTTGCCCGCACTGCACACGGCGTGAACGTGGTAGTCGGAGTTGTCGGCGTTCCAGCTTTTTTTGGGATCCCAGCCCCGCGATGCGGCGAGCACCCATTCGGCCTCGGTAGGCAGGCGTAACGCATTCGCCTCGGGGTGGAACGCAAAACCCTCGAGGTTTATGCAGTGATTTTCGCTATCAAAAAACGCCTTGCTGTAAGTATATGCGGTGTCGTAGCCCAGCCCTGCGCCCCTTGCGTTCGCGTAAAGCACCGCATCGTAGAACGTGACATTCGTGAGCGGGAGGCTGTCGCCTTCGCACTCGCCCAAATCCTTCAGCTTGCCGCCTGTAGTCAGGGCGCGGTAATCACCGCAGGTTACCTCGTGAACGTCCAGGTAGTAATCGTAATCCAGTACCACGTTCATCGCGGGGCGTTCCGTTGCCCGGAATGTGGAATCATTGCTGCCCAGAACCAGGTTGCCGCCCTTGACAACCAGCATGCCGTCTATCGAATCCTGATTGTCCTGTTCCTGCTCGCTTTCCGGTGACCTTGACGTGTAATTACTGCACGCCATCAGGAAAAGAAAAAGTGCAAACAGGAGGAACCGCATCCTAGAACAACACCCTATAGCGAGAAAGCTTTTCGTACCGGCGGCCCTTGAGGTCGCGGTATCCCCTACCCTGCGAACGCACATCGCCTGCGCGGAGGGTGCGCTCGTCACGACCTTCAACACGACGGATTGATGTTATCGTATCCTTCAAGCCTTCATCGAACTTGATGTTCCCGAGGAGAGTTTCGCCGCCGAGGCCTTCCGCCGTCAGGTAGAAGTCCTGCACGCCCTTGAGTTCCGGCATGTTGGAGCAGCGCACGTCAACCCACTTGCTCTCATCGCCCGCCGAAGGCAAATCGCATTTCGAAATCACGTCGCCCTTCTTGCTTTCCTTGCGGATGTTCAGCGTGCCACCGGCGCCATTCTTCACCTGCACAAGCACACCCGGGCCCACGATGGAATCGGTTATCACGTTCTCGAAAATCGCATAGCCGCCGTCCTTGATAGCGAATTCATCTTTTTCGGTGAGTCGCACGCGGATGCCGTTATCAAAACCGTTCGCCGGAATCGTATCGCGGATGATGCGCAAGAAATCCAACCTATCAAGTTCCGCATAATGCTTGCCCTTCGTAATCTCGATAAAGTTCGAACCGCGCTTGAGTTTCGCGGGGATGTACACCACCGACTTCTCGGGGAACGCGCTCCACGCGCCTGTCAGCGGCAATTCCACTTCCTGGTTCTTGCCGTTGATGCTCACAAAGTGCGAACTTCCGTTCGCGCCATCTTCGGTCCAGTCGTTGTCATAGCGGTAGCGAATCAGGTACTCACCCGCCTGCGGGATAATCATAGGCAGGCGAATCTTGCTGTCCTCGTAATTGATGTAGGCGCAGAACTCGCCATTCGACGCATCGGAACTGCTAGAAATATCCACATGCGTGAGGATGCCGTGTTCCGCCTCGGCGCTCAGATAACGCCCGAGGAACGGTTGCCCGAGTTCCGGCCAGCCGTCATCAGTATAGACGATATCGCGAACTTGTATGTAAGAATTTCCGCCGTCGTTCTTGTCGTAGTAATGGTTCACGAAGCGCTGACGGTTCACGTCTTGGAACGCCTCGCCGCCCGCAGGCCCGTAGTAGCGCCCGTAACGGCTCAACAGAATCGTTCCACCGCCATCCAGCAACTTCTTGCCGCTGCGGTCCACGTACCCGCCGTCAATGCGGTTGGAACGCCCCACCGTCGTCTTGTAGGAATTATTCTCGAGGTCAGCGCCCTTCTTGCAGCAGTTATCCCACGCCGTAAACAGGTAGTAGTAACCATCGTGCTCGATGAGGCTTGCGCCCTCGATTCCCGAGCCGCCACGGTTCGCGATGTTGATCATCTTCGCGCCGCTTTTCACCTTGCCTGTCGATTCGTCAAGTTCCAGAATGTGGATGCCCGTGCCCCACGAACCGAACGCCATCCAGACCTTGCCATCGTTGTCCTTCAGCACCGCCGCGTCAATCGCGTTGTACGAATCGCTCTTGACCGTGTGAATCACCTCGCCCATGTCCGTCCAGCCGTAGCCGGGCTTTGTCGGGTCGATTTCCTTGCTCGCCATGAACCCCATGCCCGACGAGCGGATGCCCATCTCGGAACCGCAATAGTACATGCGGTATTCCCCGCCGATGTAATGGATATCCGGCGCCCAGATATCAATCATGTTCGGCGCATAGTCGTAAAGCCACTTCGAAAATTCCGGCATGGCGGGCTCGCCGTTCTTCCAGTTCAGCGCATCCTCGGAAAACTGCATGAGCATGTGGTTGTCCGTTGTGGCAAGCGCATAGCCGTCCTCGTAACGGATAATGTCCGGGTCATGCCCCGCCCAGCGCGTCTCCTTCGCGTACCAATCGGCCGCAAAAGACGCCTGCATACACAGAGCAGCAGAAAGCGTGAATACGGTGTTGAATCTCTTCATAAGACCTCGCTTCCACACACCACCGATTTAATATAATTTAAAAAACAGGAAAAAAGACTCCGCCCCCTAACACCCTCGGCTCACGTCAATCTTTGAGGCAACGAACAGAGAACCAATATTTCTTGCTGATGTATGCCACGTATGGATTAGTGACATCGTAGCCCATGGCTACATGGTAAACATGGTTATTATTGGACTGAGTAGAAGTCCAGAAATATGTGGCGCGCTCCTCGTCTTTGAAATCAATAACGTTGTACTCTTGACCAGCAGGCAATGCCGAGAACCCGAAGGAGTCTGTTCCATTGCCGTCAAGGAGCCACCCTGATGTGGACTTGAGCATCTCGGCCGCGGTCAAATTTCCGCCGACTGTCCAGAGTAACGTTTCCCATTCGACCTTGCTAGGTAGATGCCAGCCGCTAGGACACACACCTTGGATGTTTCCAGAGGGCAATGAACATGTTTGGTAGCCACATTCGCTTTCCCATTTGTCTACCGCTGCAGGCCAAGTGTACAAGCGACCGTACTTTTCGCAATATTTGCCAGAATGTTCGTAACAGGTACTAGCTGGAAAATCCAATTCCTCTGTAGATGAGTAGGCGTAGTTCAGGTTTTCCGCCATCCACCATTGGTTGCCGATTTTCACCGTCTTGTAAATTTGACCGTCGCGGTCATCCACCAACTCGCCATATTCACAGTTGTCTTCAGTTTCAGTCTTGCAAGGCGTCGCGTTACCAGCCGAATTCGACGAAGCCACCGAACTGCTACTGGACTTTTTGTCAGTGCTGGAACAGGATGGAGGACTGGATCCGGCTGATGAACCTGCCGAATTATCGTGGATATCGCCGCTCATGACGCTGGACGAAGACGTTTCAGTCGAAGAATCATCGTCTTGGCGCGGGGCGAAACTGCTGTCGTCGTCACCACAAGCGGTAAGGCACAAGGCACAGGCAAGAATTGCTATGGATCCTATCGTGCTTCGCGCTCCAGGATGACATCTCCTAAAAACACACATCATTTATTCTCCTTTCCCGACACCTTACAGACAAAATATAGCTAGAACATCACCCGATAGCGGATCTGCTTTTCAAAGTGGCGGCCCTTGAGGTCGCGGTAGCCCTTGCGGGCGGGCACCATCGTATTGTCGGGGCGGACGGCGCGCGATCCAATCGCGGTCGTTTCCGAAGAACTCGAGGATTCCACGACAGGTTCCGGCAACTTCGCCGCCTTGAATTGGAACTTCTGGTTATCTGTTCCGGTGCGGACCCACGTAATCACGGGCATGCCCGCGTCTTTCGAGATGTTCAGCACGTCACCCACAAAATCGCTGTCGTAGTCGCCGTAAACGTAGTAGCCCTTGTTCACGGACGCATTCTCGATGCGGATATCGCATGCAGTCTCCGACGTCTTGACGGTATCGAGCAGAGCCTTGGGCGGGCAATAATAGCGGCCGGTCGCAAAGTTCTTGAGCGTGTAATGGCGTGCGGAATCGCCCTTTGCAATCACCCACAGTTGAGCATCAGCAGATTCGTTCGTCGGGCGCTGCACCACGATGCCGTTTTCGTCTTCGAGCGCCATGTTGCTATGCGTCACCGTCAGGCGGTAGCCCCCTTCGGCGAGTGGAGCGTTGTTTACTTTGTCTACACCCGTCGTGGTGCGCTTGATTTTCTGGATATTCGCGTCCTCGTCGTAATACAGGTAGTCAATGTTCACGGAACGGCGGTAAGTCCAGCCGCCCGGAGAGTTCGCGCCGTGATACATGAAGTACCAGTGCCCGAGATACTTGAAAATCGCCTGGTGGTTCGTCTCGGAATTGTCGAGCTTGTCGTTGATGACGCCCTTCTGTGTCCAGGGACCATCAATGCTCGGAGCCATCGAATAGTTCGTCGTGGAGGGGTAACCCGAAGCGTAACTGAAGTAGTAGTTGCCGCGGTACTTGTGCATCCACGGGGCCTCGAAAAAGTCCTTGATCTTGATATCTTCGGGAGTGCTCGCGAGTTCGAGCATGTTCTCCTTGAGTTTCACGCGGCGGCCCGCATTCCACGAACCCCAATACATCCAGATGTCGTCGCCGTCGTAAAAAATCGCGGGGTCGATATTCAACGCCACGTCATTCTGCGTTTCATCGGTCACTAGCGCATGCCCGAGCGCGTCCGTCCACGGTCCCGACGGATGGTTCGCCACCGCGACGCCAATCGCAAAGCCCTCGTCCTGCTTGATAGTCGCGTGGTGCACCGCCACGTACCAGTAGAACTTGCCGTTACGGTATTCGCAATGCCCCGCAAACGCACTAGCATTCGCCCACTTGAAAGTCTTGACGCTCAGCACCGCGCCGTAGTCGTGATAGTTTTCCATGTCGTCGGTCACCATCACGTGCCAGTCGTTCATCACGAACGCCTTGTTGTTATTGCCCTGCGGCCCCTGCTCGTCGTGGCCTGCGAAAATGAACAGGCTATCGTGATACACAAGCGCCGCCGCATCCGCCGAATAGAAATCAGTCGTGAGCGGATTCGCCGCGAACGCAAGTATGGGACAAGCCAGCAGCAGTGAAACGTCACTCTGGAGTGTCCGCAGGACACGACGGAGTCCATACTTTATAACATCAGCATTTTTCACAGTTATTTCCCTAAAACAAAATCTGGTACGGAACTGTATGGATCCCACCTTGGTGGCCATGCGCACTAAGCAACAAGTTGCTAAGTGCTGTCCGCCCGGGGCCGTTAGCCCCAGGATGACACGTAACTAAAACATCACCCTGTAACGGATTTGCCTGTCGAAGGCGCGGCCCTTCAGGTCACGGTAGGCCTTGCGGGTTTGAGAATCATGGCGGATAGCACGCGGGATAATCGCGTCCGTACCCGAAGAACTCGAGGTAATCACAGCACCGCTGGAACTGGAAATCGGGTCACCGCACGGTTCCTGATTGCAGACGATTTCTCCCGACGAACTCGCGAACACGATGTTCCTGACAATCGCCTCGCCCGAAACGCCGGATGCCGTCAGGTAAAAGTCCTTCACGCCGCCGATGCTCTTGAGGTTCGAGCAAGTCACCGTCGTCCAGCCCTTAGTCGTAGATTTCTCGTTGGCCGCCACCAGTTCGCATTCCGAAAGAACGGTCCCGTCCTTCTTGCCATCGCGAATGCTGAGCTTGCCGCCCGTAAGGCTCTTCACCTCGACAGCCACTTCCACGGACCTGATAGAATCCGTTACCACGTTCTCGAAAATCGCGTAGCCGCCATCCTTGATGGCGAACTCATCGTCTTCAGTCAAACGCACGCGGATGCCGTTGTCAAAGCCGTTCGCCGGAATCGTATCGCGAATCACGCGCAGAAAATCGATACGGTCGAGTTCCGCAAAATTGCCGTTCGGAGAAGGTTCCAGTTCAATGAAGTTGCCGCCGCGCTTGAGTGTCGCAGGCACCATCACGACGGAGTTTTCGGGGAACGTGCCCCAGGAACCTGTCGGCGGGAGCGTCACCGTCTGCGACTTGCCATTCACCGTCACCTTGTGCGTCGCGGCCGCATCGCCACCGTTCGCGTAGCGGTAACGCAGCAGATAATCGCCCGCCTGCATAATGTTCATCGGCAGGCGAATCTTGGAGCCCTCGGTATTCACGTAAGCGAGGTATTCCCCGTTCGAGGCCGTATTGCTCCGCGTAATCGCGAGGTCGCCCGACACAGCGCGGGTCAGCACGCCATGCTCAACTTCGGCACTCAAATAACGCCCGAGGAAGGGCTGTCCCATCTCAGCCCAGTTATCCTCGGTGAAGACAACATCACGTATATGAATGTGATTGTACTTGTCTCCGTTCAAATCGTAGTAGTGATGCACAAAACGCACGCGGTTCAAGTCCTGGAAGGCCTCGCCGCCGCCCGGGCCTACGTAGCGCCCGTAGCGTTCCAAGAGAATCGTGCCACCGCCGTTCGCCATGGTATAACCGGCACGGTCCTTGTACGGTCCGGTCACCTTGTCGGCGCGGCCGTAAGCCGTCTTGTAGGTGGTCTGCTCGATGTCCGGGCCCTGCATGCAACACTTGTCCCATGCCGTAAACAAGAAGTACTGCCCGCCATGCTCAATCAGGCTCGGGCCTTCTTCGGCACCGCCGCTCGCGCTGCTGGTACGGCGCGCAATGTTGTAGACGGTCTTGTCGTCACTCGCCTGGTAGCCCGTAGTCGCGTCAAGCTTGATCAGCTGAATGCCGAGCCCGAACGAACCGAAGGCCATCCAGTAATTGCCCTCGGTATCCTTGACTACGTCGGCATCGATGGCATTGTATTTGTCCGTCCCGTCCTTGGTATGGAAAACATGACCGTGGTCCTTCCAGCCATAGCCATTGCTGCCCGGCATAATCGAAGTCGTCGCCTGGTAGCCGATGGCCGAGTTGCGCTTGCCGAATTCCGACACGCAGTAATACACGCGGTACTCGCCGTTCATGTAGAAAATGTCCGGAGCCCAGATGCCCTCGGTCTTGGGCGCGTAGGTGTAGGCCCACTGCGGAACGCCGCTCACGGTCGACTTGTGGTTTTGCCAGGTGTAGGCATCTTCCGAAGTCCACAGTTGCAAATTGTTGTTCGTGCTCATGAGGGCGTAGCCGTCCTCGAAGCGGATCATGCTCGGGTCGTGACCCGGCTGCAGGTTATCCTTCGCATACCATGATTGCGCAAGGGCGGCGGTCGCACCCATCGCGAACGCCGAGGCAAACACCAACTTTTTCCCATTCAAACCCATACGAGAATACTCCCTATAAAAGAGGCCTTGACTATAATATACCTTCTTTCGGGGCGAAAGTCAACAGTATTTTTTATTAAATGTCTACATTTTTAGCGTAAAATTACAATTTCAACAAAATATCAACACTGTTTACGTAATAAAAAGTCTACATTTGACTGTTTTTTTATATTTGCAGCATGTTCATCTTCCTGTTTATTCTTGTCGCAGGCCTCGCCCTGATCTACCTCAATGTGAGTGCCGTCGCCGCGGGTAAAAGGGGCAAGCTGATTGCGCTTGGAGTGCTGGTCGCGATTTTCGTGGGGATGGCATTCCGCGATACGTTCGCGGGTTCCGTCGTGGTGGCGTTTACCTCGGTGTGGCTGTGCCAGGCGCTACTCGTCTATATCCCGTGGGGCATTTTCAGGCTGGTGAGGCGAATCGTGAAGCGCGCCCCGATGGACGCGGGCCTGCTTATGCGCGTGAGCCGCATACTGCTTGCGGCAACCGTCTCGCTTACCGTGGGCCTGATCCTTTACGGCGTTCCGCACAACAGTGAGTACAAACTGATAACAACGAAAGTGGAGTTGCCCGCGCGCTATTTTGCGGCATCCCAGACCAGCGAATCGTCTGAGCCAAATGACAGTACTCAGGTCGGCGAGGCATCTGATACCATCGCACAGCCAGAAACTACCGCGGAATCTCGCGAATTTACTGCCGTTTTTTTCAGCGACATTCACGTGGACCCGCTGTTTGACCGCGCGAAACTCGAGCGCATGATTGCCGACGTGGATTCCATCGCGCCCGACTACCTGCTTTTCGGTGGCGACCTGGCCGACGTGCCGACGCAAAAACTCAACGAGTGGGGCTACGATAGTTTGTTCAAGACGCTAACCTCGAAGGCGAAAATCGCCGCCGTCGCCGTGAACGGGAACCACGAGGGAATGCAGGAGCGCCCCGGCTCCAATCCAGGAGAATGGATGCAGAAAGTCGGGTTCGTGATGCTCGACGATGCGAGCGCCTGCATCGAGAAGGTATGCTTTACCGGGCGTACGGATTCGCAGGTCGCCAGCCGCCGTGGCATAGACCGCATGCCGCTTGCCGCCCTCGCCCCGCGCGATACCGCGCGCCCTTGGCTGCTGCTAGACCACCAGCCGCGGGGAATCGAGCCGGAACATTCCGGACGCCTGCCCGACTACGCACTCTCGGGACACACGCACAACGGGCAGTTCTTCCCGGGGAACATCGTCATCAATTTTGTGTGGAGGCTCGCTTTCGGCGAGGGCTCCCTCGATGGCGTGCGCTGGCTCGTGAGTGCCGGCGTGGATTGCTGGGGCCCGCCCGTGCGCGTAGGTACCGATGCCGATATGTGGGTCCTGCACTTTGTGGCCGGCGGGCGATAAACTGCGCGCAATAAACAATAAAAGACAAAAAAAGCGTGGGCCAAGACATGCCCACGCGCTATGTGCATAATCTGTAATAGAAAACCTAGAGCTACTTACCTCCCTTGAAAAGCTTGCTGGTCGGGTTCAACTGGATCGAACGGTTCTTGTGCACAGCAAGGTACTGCTTGTTGAAGCCGCTCGTGCCGCGGTTGGCGTTCTTCTGGTTGGCGTGGTTGTCACGCGGGGTGAGTTTGGACATTGTCATCTCCTTGTTTGGGGTTAGAATTCGTCGTCGTCATCATCGCCGTCCATGAGGCGCGACATGAGCTCGTCACCGATCCGGAAGGTCACATCGAAGGATTCGAGCCCATCCTGGGCAGACGTTCCAACGAACTTGACCAAGCCATTCGACTTCAGGTCGGCCTTGAACTCCATCTTGGCATAGGTGGTGACGAACGACTTGCCGGTAGACACAAGCATGATCTTGTCGGAACAGACCGTAAGGTTCTCCATGTCCCTGCCGTATTCCTCCGGAATCTCCTCGGGCTGGTTCTTGCCCTTGTCGTACCAACTATCGGGAACGGGCTGGACATCGAGAATATAGGGCATCTCCCCCTCCGGGTTCCACAGGGTCATAAGGAAGGCGCCCTTCAGCCCCTGCCAGACATTCCCCGTTTCCATGGCCTTCATGCCGATGGCCGTCACTTCGTAGCCGTTCTGCTTGTCGTAAGCAAGCAGGCCCTGCTGCTTGAAGAAGAAGAGGATGTTCTTGACAGCGGCCCTGCGGGCCTCGCCGTTGTCGCAGAAGAGGTCGCGACAGATATCCACCTCGTTGGCATGCGGATGTTCCACGATGTACTTGAGGAACGGGCAGATCCACAAGTTCTTCCTGAGGGCGCTGATTTCGCCCTTGATGACGCGGAAAGCGATCTTGTTATTGATATTGAGTTTCATGGTTAGGTCCTCCTATGGATTACAGGTTATGGGTTACGTTCTTGAGTTTCTGGACAATGCGGCCAAGCGCTCCCTGGCCCTTGCTCATGGCGCGCCAGTTGCCGACGTTCACCATCATGTAGCGAGCGCGGGTGATGGCGACGTTCAGGCGGTTCGGGGCACCGATGAAGCAGGTCGCAACCTGGTTGCTGTAGCTGAGGAACACGATGTCCGCCTCGTGCCCCTGGAAGGAGTCTACGGAACCCACGCTGAACGTCACAAACTTCGAACAGTCCTTGAACACGCGCAGGCAAACGTTCTTCAGCTCCTCGGCCTGTTCCTTGTAGAACGAGAGAACCGCGACAGACCACTTGCCATCCTTCTTGGGCTTCGCCTTCGCGAACTCGCGGAACTTCTCCAGTTCGTTCGCAATCCAACGCTGCTCATTCCGGTTGCGGTTCTTGTGGTCGCAGCGCCCCCTGATGTTCTCCCAATGCACATGGTTTTTGCCAAAACGGCGGTACGGCCACTCGCGCTTGCCATCCATGTGCTCGGAACGCATCGCCATGCCGTCGTAGAACTCGTCGGAGGCAAGCTGCGCAATCTGCGGATGGCAGCGATGCTGGTAAGAGAGCTTGACACAGCGCTCATCGAGCATCTTCTCGGGAATCCCGCGGAAAAGGGCGAGGTCCCTGTATTCACCGTAGCCCCTGCTCAGGAGCTCCATGCACGAAGGCAGGTAGATCTGCTCGAAGATGCGGATGCGCTTCTTGCAGGCTTCCTCGTCCCCCTCGGGGATCATCTGGTCCACTTCCTCCTTCAGGCGGGTGAGCGTGCTCTTGTCGGCGTTGACGTCGTTGTCGCGTTGCTCGAACATGCGGATCAGCCTCCACGAAATCTCGTCGTGCCACTCCTTGGGCTCGTTCTCGTCGTAGCGATCAAAGAGCTTCTCGCGGTTGTAGCGTGCGGCCGCCACCCATTCCTGCATACCTTCCGCATGGAGGATGCGCCCGGTGTTCTTGTCGCGGGCCACACGAACGGTGGTCACGCGGGGCGCAATCATGTCACGCTTTTCCTTGAGCGAGGGCAGGGTTCCCACGATAACGGTAGCGTAGGGCAACACATCATCGTACTCGGGCTTATCGGCATCGGCAAAGAGGATGTTGTACTTCTTGGCATACTCCTTGTACAAGTAGGCGTCCATCTCGGATTCCTTCTCCACCAGCAACACGGTCTGGCGCATCTGCTTGCCGGCAGACATCAGCAGCGAATCCGAAGCCACGGTGTATTCGCGCTCCTTGTCGGAATCATCCGGGTAGCAAATCTGCAGGTTCTCGGCCAAGTCATCGTCGCTCACGTAGGGCGGCAGCTGCTGGATATCACCCACGATAATCCAGTGCTTGCAAAGGCATGCCGGAACAAGGAATTCCTGGATAGTGGTCTTGGAGGCCTCGTCAAGAATCAGGTAGTCGAACGGCGGCTCGATTGCTCCTTTCCACTTCAACTGCCTCATCACTTCAAGGGATGCCCCGAAGGTGGTGCCTGCGACAATGGGCGCGTTCTCCTGAAGGAATTCGTACAGCAACTGGTTATCCTTGACATCGCTGTGTTCCAGGAGTTCCTGCTGGACTGCGGTACGCTTGTCTTCGGGAATCCTTTTCAGGCGTTCCTGGAGCGCCCTGGCCTCCGTCTTCATAAAGGGCTTGCCGTTAATGAACTTCTTAGCATCGTTACTGATGTTGGGATTGTCTTCACAACCGTAGCGCTTGACGCAGGTAAGGTCCAAGTGGTCCTTCAGCTTTTCAAGGATGTTGTCAACCGCCACGTTGGTAGAGGCGACAAGCAGAATGCGCTTGCCACGCTTGACCATCTGGATGATAAGTTCGATGATGGCGGTAGTCTTGCCGGAGCCGGGAGGCCCGACCTTGATGGTGAAATCCGGAGTGGAGAGGGCGTTGCAGACAAACTTGCGCTGTTCGTCGTTGCCCGGACGTTCGTTATCCTTAAGGATATAGTAGTCATCATCGACAAGTTCGGTAGGCGTGAAACTCGGAAGGTCCAGTTCCCCCTTCTGCATGATACTGGTAAGGGCTTCGGGAATCTTTTTGGGAATGCCATAGATCGATTCGAAATCGCTCACCTCGCTGCGGGCAGCCATGCCCAGATCCCCGCACTCACCGCTGACATGTTCCATCACCGCGATTTCGGCGGCAATCTGGACGGTGGAAGGCGGAATGCACAGGATGTGCCCCTCCTTGATGAGCTTCTTCGTCCAGAAGTAGACAGTCTTCTTACCGGTATTCTTGCCTTCGTCAACGCTAAAGCGCACCATATCAATCAGGTTATCGGGGTCGAGTTCCACCCTGGGCACCTTGTTTTCGGGCACCATATAGACGCGGGCGAAATTAGTCCCCTTCTTGACAGCCTGAACGAAGCTGTTCTGGATGTCCTCGAACTTGGCGTTGGTGCGGTTCGATTCGGTCATCACGTACTTGAAACCGTTACGATCCTTCCCCTGGAACTCTCCTTCGAAGAGGGTGGTCTGGAAGCCATTGAGGCGGAGCTCGATCTCCTTCTCAAGGGCGTGGAGATAATGCTTGGTCGTACACATAATTGTGGTCCTCCTAGTCAAGTGAAAATCAAACAAAAGGCATTACGCCGCGGGAGCGCATGCCACCTTAGTCTTACGGCCCACCAGCGCCTTGCAAGCGACAGGGTACGAGACGTAAAGGCTACCGCATTCAATGTCCATGATACGGTCATTGACGTCGCCGAGCTCGCAGGCGATTTCGTGGATACGCGCATTGATAGCACGGACCTCCCTGGCGCTAAGGGCATAAGCCCTCCTGGCAAGACGCTTTTCCAGCGTCTCGATACGGTAGACAAGGATACCCTTCATGTTCTTGAGGGCGTGGAGAGAACGGACGGAGTTTTTCATAGTGACACCTCACTGTTGAAAGTTTTTCGTTTTTCGTACCGCGACTGCGGGGAGTTAGCATCTTCGGCCAATCGGCCGACACCGACAATAAGCAAGAAGCGTGCCAAAAGTAATTTTGGCGTTTTTGAGCGAATTTCGCCACTTGATGAATTAAGAAAGCGAAAATAATTTCGCCTAATGCGAAAATTTTTTCGTATATTTATAACCATGACGAAAAAGATTACCGTGCTTACGTGGATGGCGACCAATAACGACCCCGACGCCCTGGAATCGCTACTGGCCAACCTGAAGAAGGAGAACGAGATTGCCAAGGTGCTATACATCTACCAGGAAGACCTGATCCGGCGCAACCCGGTTGCCCGGGAAAGGTTCGAGGGTGCAAAGAAGGTGTTCCCCCTCACCACCATCCCCGTCAGCATCAAGAACCCGACAGCACACAGGGAAATCTTCGACATCGTCAAGGGGAAAATTGTCCCCATGGTCCAGAACGAGAAAAACCTGGTCATTAATCTTTCTTCGGGTACCCCGACCATGCACGCCGTCTGGCTTCTCCTGTTTGCATGGGGGAACTTCCCGATAGGGACAAAACTCATCTCCTCCCAAATCAAGCGCGATACCAATGAAACGACATGCGATGAAGTCGATTTCCCCATAAAGACGCTCTTTACCGAATTACGCAAGTATGAAAAGGAAAATCCGGACAAGCCGTTTTACAGGATAGATGCGAAAACGGAATCGCGAAAAGAAGCCCTGGAAAAAATTAAAATTTATTCCGAATTTCCAAACGTCCCGATACTCCTGCTTGGCGAACGGGGCACCGGCAAGAGTAACACGGTAGAATCACATATAAAGGTGGCGAAACATAAAACCGTCACCTCCCTAGTCTGCGGTTCGCTTAACTCCAACCTGCTGGAATCAAAACTATTCGGCCACAAGAGGGGCGCCTTTACCGGGGCTACTAGTGATGAAGATGGCCTTTTGAAAAAAGCCAATAACGGCATTCTTTTCTTGGACGAAATCCAGGACATGCCTAAACACGTCCAGCGCATGCTCCTACAGACATTGCAAAACCACCGTTACCGTGTACTCGGCGATACCGAGGAACAGGAAACGAACATAGAGCTCGTATGCGCATCGAACCTGCCCGAAAGCGAGTTACGCAAAAAACTGGACCCCGACTTTTACGACCGCATTGCAGTTTTCAAGGTTACACTGCCCCCGTTGCGCGAGTGCCGTGAAGACATCCTTACGGACTGGCAAGAAAAAGTCTGGAAACGCATCCAGCCCCAGCAAGAAGCCCCGATGGATCCCGCACTAAAGAAGTTCCTGATGACTTCTAGTTTGCCCGGAAATTTCCGTACCCTAGAGAAACTTGCCTACCACATTCTCGCATGGCAGGGCAAGAAGACAACGAAAGAGATTATAGAAGAAATATCCTTTGAAGAAGATGCCGTAGACAAGCACACTGACGGCATAAGCCTTGATGAATTCTGCGAAATGCCGTGGGATGATGCAGCCGAGCGCTTTAAGTACCAACTTGCGGAATATGCCTGCAAAAAATTCGGCACGAAGAGTCTTGCAGCAAAAAAACTCGGATGCTCGACAAGGACCCTGCTGAACGCCTTGAAAAATTAGAGCTGCCAACCCCTATTCCACATTAGACTACGTAAACAGTGGTTTACATTCGTGCGGTTTTGTACCTTGTTTAACGGGGTGGATGTCTGCCCCCACAACAAGGAGGCCAACATGAAACGCGTAAACGTTGTTCTGTTTATTGCCTTCGTTCTTCTCGTAACAACTTCTTTTGCCGCAAGGACTGTCAAGTCCAAACAGGGCGACATAGATCTTGCCTTCGAGCGGGGCGGGAGCACCATAGTATGCACAGCAGGATTCTACGACGAACTCACCGTGATCAAGGAGGCAGATACGGATGTCCTCGTGCGCGGGAGTTGCGGTCAGGGCTGGGTTGACAAGTCGAAAGTCGAGTTGGTGGCAAAGCCTGCGGGCGACAAGAGCCTCAGCTTCAACGAGTACAACATTGAAGGCTGGATTGATAATCTTTCGCTGATCGACGTCTTCTCGGACAACGTAGAAGATTTCGACGGGGTGAAGATTGACCGGGACTTCAAGGAGTACCTGACCCAGACGCTGGACCGTGAACAGATGGAGATGAGCCGCGGGGAAAACTGACCCGAGGGCGCGTCCCGAAAAATACCAAGGCCGGGTTCCCAAACGGGGCTTGGCCTTTCCCGTATAAAAATTTTCGCGAGGGGGTGACACTTTTGCCCGGGTCGGGTGTTCTAATAATGTAAATTTATAGGACCCGATGCCTTTACTGATACTTGCGATATTCCTGTTCCTGACCGCCTGCGACTTTCACGGGCCGTGGGAATACTACCCCGACGAGCGCGAGGTCTACACGGGCATATACACGTACGGCCACATCTCCGACTTCACGAATCCGGAAATCTGCTTTTCGAAGGTCTACGAACTAGACGAGGCCTCGGCAGAAAATTTCGCGTTCTACGACAGCGCCTACGTGACTCTGCAGGGCAAGTTCAAGATAGGCGAGAACGAGTACGACACCACGATTGTCCTGTGGACGTGGGACAAGCCGAACTGTTTCAAGGCAAACGAGCACGGAATCCTTGGCGAAAGTTACACGATGGATGCTTACTTTGTATGGGACAGTGCCGGCAGTACGGTAAAGTCTAGGTACACTGCGGTGGCGTCGATCCCCAAGCCGGTCAAGGTTACGGGCCTGAACGTCCCCAAGCAGGACGGCAGTTACGAATGGAAAGGTGCGAACGAATCGGGCAAGTACTCCGTGGATTTCCTGGAGTTCCCGATGGACATGGAGTTCGTGAAGTGCGCGCTGGATTTTGACAAGTCGATTGGCGGCGTGCTTTCGGTGCTGAACTACGACATGGAAACCGAGGAATCGGTGAACACCACCATCAACCAGATGCTCGAGGGCCTG
>JAEEGG010011751.1_pt1 | contig 19006 bp, 16 predicted proteins | sample 9134161 | NCBI WGS metagenome assembly JAEEGG01 (sample SAMN16246543, study PRJNA631951) | gut metagenome | biome: gut microbiome; feature: rumen; material: CR-attached | host: Bos | place: Iran: Karaj | collected 2018-10 | reverse complement strand
ATCGGAAAGGCGGATTATGTTCCGGATGATGGTAAGGGCTTTGTCCCCCTTGTCTGACTTTGATAAAAATCTCATATCGATCTTCAAAACATCGACGGGCATTTCCTTTAAGAGATTTAAAGAAGAATATCCGCTTCCAAAGTCATCCATTTCCACGATAAAGCCTGCCTGACGCAGATCGTCTAGGATAGCCATTCGGTTTTCTTCATCTGTCATCATGACGGTCTCGGTGATCTCGATCCTGAGTCTGTGCGGAGAAATATTATATTCTTTAACAAGCCCCTTTATATCCGCAACAACGTCCGTGTAGTAGAAATCCTTCGGAGATATGTTGATGGAAAGGAACATATCATTGTCCCATCTTGAAAGGATCTCGCACGCGCAGCGCCACATGTGTTTGTCCACATTTACTATCATTCCGTTCTTTTCAAAAACCGGAATGAAGGATGCGGGTGACATAAAACCATTCGTAGGATGTATCCATCTTGCAAGGGCCTCCGCGCCGAGGATCTTTCCTTCCTTGTCCGCGATGGGCTGCAGGTAAGGCTGAAGCTGCATTTCCTTGATGGCGGTAGGAAGCTCGGCGGATATCTGCTGATCCCAGAGGACCTTTTCGCGTATCATGTTGTCGTAGTATGCAATGTGCTGAGTGTAGACCTCGGTAATGGTCGTCATGGCAAAATGCGCACGGTCGAACATGATTGAAACATCTTCATCATTGTCCATTACTTCGTAGATTCCAAGATGAATAAGAATGTTGTGTTCCACATCATCTTCTCTTACAACGAAACGAGAAAGTTCTGTCTCAAGTCTGTCTTCATTAAATTCTTCCTTTGGCATATATACGCCGAAGGTGTCTCCTATAAGACGTCCGAATATACATCTTTCAGACATACCGGAGCTTATCCAGCCCGCAATACGCTGGAGTACGAGGTCTCCGAAAGCGCTGCTGAAGATATCGTTTATTATCTTGAAGTTCCTTACATCGACATAGATGATGTAATAGGGCGCACCGTTGTTTTTCTCGAGAGCTTTCTTGATGCACTGGAAAAGATATTCCTTAGTGTAAAGCCCTGTGAGGGCGTCGTGTGTTGAATTGTAAAGCTCTTCCTTCTGCTTCTTTTTTTCTTCTGTATTGTCCCTGACGCTCAGCACGGAACCGTTTATGCGGTTTGCTTTGTCGGTAACGAGCTTTCTTTCTATATGGTAGTATTCTGTGTCATCACCTGAACCAAGTTCTACATTATCAGACCATGTTCCGGAAGCATGTATGTCTCCGAACTTTTTGATAAGAGCGGCTTCCGTGAGGTCGTGTTCGCTTTCCTTTGTGTTTGTGAGGCGCAGCCCCTGCGTGTTGGCCCATATGAGCTTTCTGTTAGGGTCGAATACATAAAGGCCTGCGGACATGTCCGAAACTATGTCCGTCAGCATCTTGTCAAGAAGCTTGAACGGCCGATAAAAAATTGCAAAATAGAAGACCAGTACCCCGAATATGCCGTACAGTATCATGGAACGGTCCACGGGCGTGCGCGAAAAGATGAAGAATGACTGGCTGAGCCCGACAAGTATCATGGATACAAGTATGACATTGTACCTGCTTCGGTATATCCTCGGCATTTTAAGTACCATTAGGATATATATCACAATAACGGCAATGAAGATGCCGTAAACGACAACTCGGTGGTAGATCTGCCCGAGCAGCGGAACAAGCCTGTAATACCCCCGGTCCTGATATATTATAAGTTCAAGATCAAAGGCGTGCCCAAAGACAGGGTTTAACAGAAGCTGCACGATATCTATCCCCAGAAGGACAAAGATGAACCCGGGAATACGTTTTGTGTATTCCGAACTATTGCAGTATTCTTTTGTGAAATATATAAGCCCGAGCATAACGATATCGAGGCCTATAAAATAGATATAGCATCCGACTTCACTAAGTGTCCGAACATCGGAACCTATGATGATAAGGTTTCCGATCATGGGAGGTATGAGTGAAAGATCCAGGACCGCTACGGCCTTTCCCATCTTTTTCTTTGATTTTAGGGCTATTATGATACAGACCAGCAGTATTACCGCAAAGACTGTGATCACAGAAGAAAAGAAGACTCTATTGTTCATATTGTAACCCTCATATATATACGTATAAAAGTTATACAAAAACTAAAAAGCGTATTTATCCCCATAACATTTTACCACATATATAAAAAAAAGCAACAGTGCCTAGCTTTTCAAAGACCAATAAAAGGTTGAAAAACGGCATTTTTTGGCACATTTTATAAATCTTTTAGAAAATTTCCTTTTTGAGTGCAGCCTATTAATCACTTGAAACATGGTTAAAGATTTGTTATCATATGTAGGTAGTCAAATTCTTTGGTTGTGGATGAAAATGAAAAAAGACTATACGGCTTTTCCTTGTAAAGGAAAGGGACTTAGAATTACCGGGGAGGTTGGTATGATAAAAAAACGACTTGGTTTATTACTTATTGCGGCTGCGGCATTTGTTACAGCCGGGGGCGGCTTGCCCGCTATGCACGGTGCGGATCATGTCTATGCCGACAGTGAAAAAAGGCTTATAGGCCGCGAAAGCCTTTCGGGCGAGCTGGCCGTCTGCCTGTATGACTACCTTGCGGAAAAGATAAGAGCCGTAGCCATGGGCGGGATATCAAGCACGGAGTTTACGTTTACATTTGAAGATATAGGCGTTTCAAAAAATACATTTACAAGAGCAGAGCTCGGCATCCCGGAAAGCACCCCTGCCCGGGAAATAGATTTTCCCGCTGCGCACAAAAAAATGCTCTCTCTTTTAGGTTTTACACCTGAGACGGATATAAACAAGGTCGTAAAGGCTCTGCAGCTCGATTACCCGTTTGAGACATTCTGGTTTGATTCGACATATTCCATGGGATTTGCCTATTCCCTTCCCGGTATAGCTCTAAAGGGAGGAAATTTTACTTTTACCGGAAATGCTTTGATCAAGATGGCTGTCTGCGCCGAGTATTCATCCTCAGGAGCAGTGGGCACATACAGCGCCGATACAAATGCAATGGCAGCCCGTGCTGCGTTTATTCAAAATGCGGACGCTATCATTGCCGAGGCGGAAAACGAGGGCCTTTCGGACTTTGAAAAACTTAAAAGATACAAAGACAGGATATGCGAACTTGTAACTTACGATTTTGACGCTCTTGGCGGCGGCGTAAATTACGGAGACCCCTGGCAGCTCATTTCGGTCTTTGACGGCAATCCTTTCACAAATGTCGTCTGCGAAGGCTATTCAAAGGCTTTCCGGTATCTTGTCGCAAATTCATCCTTTGATGCCGACATAGAATGCAGGATAGCCACAGGCATCATGACGGATAGGTACAACAGCGGTTCCCATATGTGGAACATCGTGTCGGTGGACGGAAAGAACTATCATGTCGATGTGACAAATTCGGATGAGGGAATGTCCGGGCAGTACGGAGCTCTTTTTATGGTGGGCTGTGACGGACAGAATACAGGAGATGACGGCCGGATCACGGATTATACCATAAATATCAATTCCTATAATATTCTGAATTACCGCTACGACGAAAAGACCAGGTCTTACATGAGTCTTTATGCCGACGACAAGGTGGTAATATCGGATGAGGATTATAAAGAAAAAGACGAATTCACGATAACCTTTGATGCAAACGGCGGAAAAAAGGCGCCGGCTGCAATGAAAAAGACAAGGGGAAAAGCACTTGAAATAGCTTTTGCAGACAGCGCGCTCCCGGTAAGGGACGGGTATTTTATAATAGGCTGGTCTGAAGAAGCGGATGCGACAGATCCCGAATATACCGTGGTGGCGCCCTTTGAATTCACTAAGAATGCCGATGTGACGCTTTATGCGGTGTGGCAGGAGAATCCTTTTGAAGACTGCATAAGGACCGCCTGGCACAAAAGATATATAGGCTATGTTTACTACCGCGGCACCATGACAGGGCATTCGGGCACTGAGTTCGGACATGCCGCAGGCCTTTTAAGATGCGAGATGATAACCCTTCTCTGGAAGCTTGAAGGAAAGCCTGCAGTTTCTGATGCCGTAAGCCCCTTTGAGGATGTACACCCGAAAAACTATTATTTACCTTCCGTTATCTGGGGAAAAGAAAACGGTATAACGACAGGAAAGGATCCTTTGCATTTTGACCCGCTAAGCGGAATAACAAGACAGGAATTTGTCGTGATGCTCTACAGATATGCGGGCAATTTCAAAAATTACGATGTGACCGTTGCCGATAAGAATGCATATCTGGCAAAAGAGGATGCCGCAGACGTTGCCTCATGGGCAAGGACAGCCGTAAACTGGGGCTATATAAACGGCTTTATCGGAAACGGAAGCAACTTAGAGCCTAAAAAAGAAATATCGAGAGCCGAGGCGGCTACCATAATGGCGAGATTCATAAACAAATATTCGCCCATTGCCGCGTAAAAAATATGAACGAAAACAATTACAAAAAGATGCTGGAGTATTTCAGGGCCAGAAAAAAGGCCGCAAATGTACTCATATGGCAAAACAGGATAATAACATCTGTTTTTTATATCATGTACCCTGTGCTTTTCATTATGCAGATCGTAAAGCGGCAGCAGTGGTTTTTTACCGCCGTGACCGCGGGGGTCTCATTTGTTGTGGTCTCTGTATTCAGATACCTGTACAACAAACCAAGGCCCTACGAGGTCTATAACGAAAAACCTCTTATAAACAAAACGACAAAAGGAAAATCCTTTCCGTCAAGGCATGTGTTCTGCCTTAACGTTATTGCCATGTGCTGGCTTTATTACTGCCTCCCCGTAGGAATAATAATGCTTGTGCTCGGCGCCGCCATGGCAGCGACAAGAGTCTTAACAGGCGTTCATTTTGTGAGCGATGTTCTGGCCGGAGCCCTTATCGGAATCATGAGCGGTATCGCGGGGGCACTGATACTGTTGTGATATTGTGTGACAGGAGCGTGTCCCCGCCGGGGCACATAATTCACCCCACTTTCGCCCTTGAAAAAACCACACTATAATAGTATAATAACCCTTGAAATTTTTAGTAAAAACGGGGGGATTCTTCGCATATGGAAAAAAAGAAAAAAAGAAGATTTCTCATCATATGGCTGCTCCTTCTTGCGGCGACTTTAGCCGGGGTGATCCTTATAAAACCGCCGGAAAGTGAAGAGTCTGTCAAGTTTATGATGTATGATGCGGTCATGCATGAATACGGAAAAATATCCCTGTTCGGCCTTATGGAAGTGAATCCGGCAGTCGTATCCGCGTTTACGGTCACAGGAATCATCCTGCTGTTTGCGGCAATTGTAAGGATATTTGTGATCCCGCGCTTCAAGGACGTGCCCGGAAAATTCCAGCTTCTGCTTGAAGCCTGGGTTGGATTTTTTGACGGGCTTGCAAAGACCAACAGTCCTCATAGAAACAAGTTCCTTGGGGCATACATTTTTACGGCCGGGTCCTACATATGTCTGTCGACGCTTTTTGAACTGTTCGGGCTTCAGGTGGTAAATGTAGACGGTGCCTCGATGGCGATGCCGGCACCGCTTGCGGATATAAACGGGGCCATATGCCTCGGCGCGCTGTCATATCTTGTTATTTTGGGAGGCGGCATCATAGCAAACGGCGGCAGGGGAGCGGCAAGCGTCTTAAAGGATTTCTCGCTGCCCATCTCCATGAGCTTCAGATTGTTCGGAGCTCTGCTTTCGGGACTTTTGGTAACGGAGCTTGTTTATTACTACATTACGATAAGCTTCGTGCTTCCTGTGATAGTCGGCGTTTTGTTTACCGGGATACATTCCCTTGTACAGACATATGTCCTCTGCATGCTGACATCCGTTTTCTACGGAGAGGCGACAGAGGTCCATGAAAAAAAGAAGAAAGATGAGAAGGCTGCGGCCTGACGGAGGTATAGATATGAAGGATCGTGTAAAGAGATTATTGGCAGTCATCATGCTCATGATGTTTGCGATGTGTACAGCGGCTTTTGCGGACGGCGAGACCGAAGCGGCTGCGGAGGCGGACGCTACGATAACGGTCGTTGATCAGGTATCATCCGCAAAGGCGTGGTCTGCCGGAATAAGCATAGGAATCGTTGCGGCGGCAGGTGCCGTAGCGATGGCAATAACCATTGCGACAGCCATAAAGGGCATAGCACGTCAGCCCGAAGCCGACGGAAAGATCAGGACAAGCATGATGCTCGGTCTTGTATTCATAGAGACGGCCATCATCTATGCATTGATCGTTGCGATACTTATAATCTTTGTATTGTAAATTAAGGAGGGTAAAATGAACGTTCCCTTGAACATAAATCTTCAGCAGATATTGCTTCACCTCTTTAATTTTCTGCTTTTGTTCGGTGGACTCTATCTTCTTCTCTACAAGCCCGTAAAGGATTTTATGGACAAGAGGCAGAGTAAGATCAGGCAGATCATAGAAGAATCCGAAAAGATGCATTCCGAAGCAGAGGAAAAAAAGGCAGAGTATGAGGCGAAGATAGCCGAATTTGACAAATATGCCGCAGAAAAAGAAAAAGAAGTATTAAAAGAGGCAGATGAAAAGGCGGAAAAGAAGCTTTCCCTTGCAAGGGCCGAAGCCGAAAAGATAGTTGAAGAAGCCCGCGTATCAGGAAGAAAAGAACACGACCGCATAGTTGAATCTGCGGGAGAAGATATAGCATCACTTGCCGCAGAAGCTGCCGAAAAGATTCTTTCCGAGTCCATGGACAGCACATATGCTGCTTTTCTTGATGCAGTGAGCGGAGGCGAAATAAGTGGAAAGCAAGGATAATGTTTTACGAAAAGCTTATCTTTACAGCGCCATCATGCCGGGAGAAGAACGGCAAAGGCAGCTCCTTGCCCTGCTTTCGAAAAAATACGGGGGTACTTTTTCGCTCGAATGGATAAAGGAGGATCTTCCGCTTGGCGCTATAAGGCTCGAAGCAGCAGGCGACACCTACAGCTTTGGCGAAAAAAAGAAAGCTCTTCATGAAAAGAAGGCCGAGACCGCTGTGATCTTAAGCGCGGTAAAGCCATCGGATGAGATGCAGAGGCGCTTTGGTGCGTTTTTGGAAAAAAAATACGGTGCGCCCATTCCGCTTACCTGGAAAGAGGATGAAGGCCTACCGGGCGGTTTCAGGCTCGTAATAGGCGAGGATGAATATGTCTGGTCGCCGGAAGAGAACCTGAAGCAGCTGACTGATGAATGGAAGAATATCAGATCCGGTGAAGGCAAAAATGTCATCCCGCTTTTAAAGGAAAGCCTTAAAAACTGGGCGCCAAAAGCGCAGGTCCTTGATAAAGGAAGAGTCATCACGGTAGGTGACGGCATAGCCACCGTAGCGGGCCTCCAAAAAGCCTTTTTCGGAGAGATCCTCGTTTTTGAAGGCGGAGTCCGGGGCATGGTGATGGATATTTCCAGAGAGAAAGCCGGATGCATCATCTTTGGTGATGATGCCGAAATAGAAGCCGGAAGCTGCGCATACAGGACCGAAAGAGTTGCCGGTATGCCGGTAGGAGACGGCTTTGTGGGCCGCGCGATAGATGCGCTCGGAAACCCCATAGACGGACAGGGCGAGATAAAGGCAGACGATTACAGGGCTCTTGAAACGCCCGCACCTGCCATAATTGACAGACAGCCCGTAAACGAGCCCCTTGAAACAGGAATGCTCGTTATAGACTCAATGTTCCCCATTGGCCGCGGACAGCGTGAGCTTATCATAGGGGACAGGCAGACGGGCAAGACATCCATAGCAATAGACACCATAATAAATCAAAGAGGCAAGAACGTCATTTGCATCTATGTGGCCATAGGGCAAAAGACGGGAAGCGTTGCGCATATCGCGGATATCTTAAAAAAACACGGTGCCATGGATTATTCCATAATCGTTAATGCGGGCGCAGGCGACGGCGCGCCCTATCAGTACATAGCGCCGTATGCAGGCTGTGCTTTGGGCGAATATTTCATGGATAAAGGTAGGGACGTGCTTATAGTCTATGACGACCTTTCAAAGCATGCCGTCGCATACCGTGAGCTTTCGCTTCTTTTGGAGCGCTCGCCCGGCCGAGAGGCATTTCCGGGGGATGTCTTTTATCTTCATTCGCGCCTTCTTGAGCGCTCTGCCCATCTTTCGGACGAAAGAGGCGGCGGAAGCATAACAGCGCTCCCCATAGTCGAAACACAGGCGGGTGATGTGTCGGCTTATATTCCGACAAACGTCATCTCCATAACCGACGGCCAGATATTCCTTGAGACGAATCTTTTTGCCGCAGGTCAGAGGCCTGCCGTAAATGTTGGGCTTTCGGTCTCAAGAGTGGGCGGCGATGCCCAGACAAAAAACATGAAAAAAGCTGCCGGTACGCTAAGGCTCGATCTTGCGCAGTACAGGGAGCTTGAAGTGTTTACGCAGTTTTCAAGCGATCTTGACGAAAGCACAAGGCGCAGACTTTCATACGGCCAGGGGCTGACCCTTCTTTTAAGGCAGAAGAATCATCATCCACTGCCGCAGAGAGATCAGATCATTCTGCTCATCTGCGCGATGGAGCATATGATGGAGGGCATAAATGCGGATGCGATGCCCGCTTTTAAAGAAGAAATGCTTGCCTATGTAAACGGCAGGGAAAATGTCGACGCACTTTTGGGCAGTTCTCCGTTTGAGGAAACAAAGGAACGCATCATAGCGCTCGGCCGTGAGTTTTTGGAAAGCCGCGTCAAAGCATGATGCGGCCAAATGATCCACATTGTAAAAACAGGTACATGATATGCCGGGAATAAAAGAGATAAAAAACAGAATAGAAGGCGTGGAGGATACATATAAACTCACAAACGCGATGTACCTTATCTCTTCGACCAAGCTCAGAAAAGCCCGCGAGGTCGCCGCACTGTCACGCCCTTTTTTTGACAAGCTCAAAAATGAGATAAAGACGGTGCTCGAGGTCTCCGGTGTAAAGGACAGCAGGTATTATTCGGCAGACCCTGCAGTGCATGACGAAGGTCCGGCGGGCATTCTGGTCATAACATCGGACAAGGGGCTTTGCGGAGCATACAACCGCGACATAATCAAAAAAGCAGTCGCCCTGGCCGAAAGAAAAAAGGATCCTGTGATATTTGCGTGCGGAGATTACGGGAAAAGATATTTTCAAAGAAACGGCTTTAATGTATTTGAAGAATTCGATCATGTGTGCAAAGAACCCACGCATGAAGAAGCGCGTCTTATGTCGGAGGAAATGCTGACAGAATATGACAACGGAAAGATAAAAAGTCTTTATGCGGTATATTCGGATCTTACCGCAGGAAGATCCTATGAGCCTGTGACAACGCGCCTTCTGCCCTTTGGATATGTGGAAGGCATGCATGCCAAGGAAAAAGGCGAGGAAGATGAAACTCCTCAAATGGAATTTTACCCCGGGCCCAAAGAGGTCCTTGACAGCCTTATCCGCACATATATGGCAGGCTATGTCTATTCGGTGCTCACTTCCGGCTACTGCAGTGAGCAGAGCGCGAGGATGAACTCCATGAGTTCGTCAAACAAAAACGCAGAGGAACTATTGGAAGAACTTTGCACAGAGTATCATAAGGCAAGACAGGCGGAGATAACACAGGAGATCACCGAGGTCTGTGCAGGCGCAAATGCGCAAAAGAAAAAAAGAGTCAGGGAGGCATGATTAGGATATGGCTGCAGGTTTGGTCGCAGGAATATACGGGCCGGTAGTGGACGTAAGCTTTTATTCAGGAAAGCTTCCCAGAATAAGAGAGGCGCTTTATGTCGGCGACGGTAAAGAAAAAAGAGTGCTTGAGGTCGCACAGCACATAGGAAACAATAAAGTCAGATGCATAGTGCTCGGGCCTTCCGAAGGACTGAGCCTTGATATGCCCGTCACAGCTGCGGGAAAGGGCATAGAGGTCCCCGTGGGCGAGTGTACCCTTGGCCGCATGTTTAACGTGCTTGGCGAACCCATAGACGGTGAAGGGCCTTTGCCGGCCGGCTGTAAGAAAAACGAGATCCACAGGAAAGCGCCTTCCTTTGAAGAGCAGCTTCCCACAACAGAGATACTTGAAACGGGCATAAAGGTAATAGACCTTTTGGAGCCCTACCCCAGAGGCGGCAAGATAGGACTTTTTGGCGGCGCGGGTGTAGGTAAGACCGTTTTGATACAGGAGCTTATAAGAAATATAGCTGCCATGCACGGAGGCTATTCCGTTTTTGCCGGTGTCGGAGAACGAAGCAGAGAAGGAAATGATCTGTGGAGAGAAATGAAGACAAGCGGTGTTTCGGACAAAACGGCGCTTGTCTTCGGACAGATGAACGAATCCCCCGGTGTCAGGATGAGGGTCGCCCTTTCGGGCCTCACCATGGCGGAATATTTCCGCGACGAAGAAGACAGGGATGTTCTTTTGTTCATAGACAATATATTCAGGTTCGTGCAGGCCGGAAGCGAGGTCTCGACACTGCTTGGCCGAATGCCCTCCGCGGTAGGCTATCAGCCCACCCTTGCGGGCGAAATGGGCGCCCTGCAGGAAAGGATCACATCCACAAAGAACGGCTCCGTTACTTCGGTTCAGGCGATCTATGTTCCGGCGGACGACCTTACAGACCCCGCCCCCGCCATAACCTTCAGCCATCTTGACGCCACCACGGTGCTAAGCAGAAAGATAGCGGAACAGGGCATCTACCCGGCTGTAGATCCTCTTGATTCGACATCAAGGATCCTTGAGGAGGATACTGTAGGAACGCAGCATTATGCCGTGGCAAGAAAGGTCCAGGAGATACTTCAAAAGTATTCCGAGCTTCAGGACATAATCGCAATACTTGGCGTGGACGAACTCGGAGATGACGACAAGCTCATAGTAAAACGCGCAAGACGCATACAAAGGTTCCTTTCGCAGCCCATGTTCGTTGCGGAAAAGTTTACGGGAACTCCCGGGCAGTATGTAAGCCTTAAGGAGACTCTTAAAGGTTTTACGGCCATAATAGGCGGCGAGACGGACGATTATCCCGAAAACGCATTCTTTAATGTCGGGACCATTGACGATGTTTTGAAAAGATCCAAGGAGATGTAAATTGGCAAAGGATTTTCTGCTCAGGATATATGAGATAGACAATGAATTTTACTCAGGCCCCTGCGAATCATTGCAGTTTCCGGCATATGACGGTATGTACGGGATAATGGCCGGCCATTCCGACTTTATGGCGGCCATTGTCCCGGGAATCATTTACTACCGAGTTCCGGGCGAAGGCATGAAAATGGCCGCCATATCGGACGGCATGATAAAGGTCACCGGCGATGAGGTGCTTATCCTTGCCGATGCCATGGAACACCCCGAAGAGATAGACGAGGAAAGAGTAAGGCGGTCAATAGAAAGGGCAAAGCAGGAATTGCAGTACAAAAAATCGGTCGAGCAGCATAAGCTTGCCGAGGCAAGGCTTTCAAGAGCCATGATGAGATTAAAACTGAAAGATATGAGTATCAACGACTAAGGGGGCTGTTTTTTTACAGCCCCTTTTTCATTGGCACTTGATTTTTAAAAAAAATGTGATATATTACTTTGGTCGGATCATGGAATCAGGTGAAAAGCCTGAACGAGCCCGTCGCCGTAAGGCAAGTACCATGCGCCCACGCAGCCGTATGCCGCAGATACGGCCAAAAGTCATTGGCAAAAAGCCGAGAAGACAGCCATAAAGCGCGTTGCCGAGTCGAAATACTTATCCGGCAAAATGTGACCACAACGCAGCGAGCGCCTGCAGGTCATAAATAATCTAAAGATCAGGAGAAAAAGTATGAGAAAAGCATTTTTAAAGAGTTTTAAAGTACTTACAACATCCGCTATGATGCTTACTGCGGCATTGGCATTTACAGGATGTGCCGGCAGCAGCTCTGAAAAGGAGTCCGCAGCAGCAACAAAGGAATCTGCAGAAAACACAACTGCAGCAACAAAGGAGACAGAGGCACCTGCAACAACAGCAGCAGAGGAGACCACCGCAGCAGTAGAAGAGGGAACCACTGCAGCAGTAGAAGAGGGGACCACTGCAGCTCCCGCAGCTACTGAGGAACTGACTACAGCTGAAGAGCCCACAGTAGATGAAACCACTGTAGAAGAGACGACTGTGGAGGGTGAGAGTACGACCACAGAAGAGGCCGGCGACGAGACCGTATCGGAAGATGACGGCATAAAGATCGGAGAGGGCGAGACACATTTTGATTTCTCCGTAACATTTTCAGACGGATCCGAAAAGCATTATTGCGTATATACGGATGAGGAAAATGTAGGCGCAGCACTTCTTGGCGTAGAGCTTATCGCAGGCGAGGACAGCCAGTACGGCCTTTATGTAAAGACAGTTGACGGCGAGACAGCCGATTATGACAAGGACAGCCACTACTGGGCATTCTACATCGACGGTGAATATGCCATGACAGGTGTGGATGCTACTCCTGTAGAAGACGGAAAAACATACGCATTTAAATATGAGTAAAGGGAAATGAAACTTTCTACAAAAGAAATGGCGCTTTACGGGATGCTCGGAGCTTTGATGTTCGCATCAAAGATACTTATGGAGGGCATCCCCAATGTACATCTTCTTGGGGTGTTTACGGTCGCTTTTACGGTAGTGTACCGCGCAAAGGCGCTGTACATCATCTACACATTTATATTCATAGAAGGCGTTTATGCAGGCTTTAATACCTGGTGGGTACCGTATCTCTATCTATGGGCCGTCCTATGGGGCGTAACGATGCTTCTCCCCAAAAAACTGCCAAGGAACGTGGCGCCCGCCGCGTACATGGTCACATGTTCCCTGCACGGCTTTTTCTACGGAACACTTTACGCGCCCTTTCAGGCTATAGCCTTCGGGCTCAGCTTTAAGGGCATGATCGCATGGATCATGGCGGGCCTTCCGTGGGACATAGTCCACGGCATCAGCAATTTCTGCTGCGGCCTTCTTATATGCCCCATAATAGCATTCATGAAAAAAATGAACGCGATGATGAAGATCTTCCCCGGAAAAAAGGTGGAACAATAAAATAATTGAAAGACCGGCCTAAAACGGCTGGTCTTTTTTTGTGTTTTGTATTAATATTAATGCATACTGCGCTGCGCGCAAAAAAACATGCAAAGGAAAAAGACAATGAGCGAGATAATAAAAGACAGAAGCAGCATAGAAAATGAATATAAATGGGATCTTACTCCGCTTTATGCAAGCGACAGTGCATGGGAGGAGGATATTTTAACCCTTGATAAACTGATAAGCGATGCAGCCTCCTTTAAGGGAAGTCTTGACAGCACAGGAAATATAAAAAAGTTTTTTGATGCCTCTACGGCGCTTGAAAGAAAGCTTTCAAACCTGTTTACTTATGCGTCTCTTAGAAAAAGCGAAGATACAAGAGAAAACGACCCGCAGAGCATGTTTTCGCGCATTTATGCAAAATATGTACAGGCGCAGACCGAGCTCGCATTTTCAGACCCGGAGATCCTTGCCCTGCCCGAAGATGTTTTAAAAGCCATTGCCGCAGATCCTCTGCTTGATGAATACGGCATGACCATGACAAGGCTTTTGCGCAGAAAGCCCCACACTCTTTCCGAAAAAGAGGAAAGATTAATAGCATCCTTTGGCGAGGTGCTCGGCGCGCCCGGGCAGATCGCCTCTGCGCTCCAGGATGCGGACCTTGTATATGACTCTGTTAAGGATAAGGATGGAAATACTCACGAGCTTTCGCAGTCGAACTATATCCTTATGCAGTCTGACAGCGACAGGGCGCTTCGCGAAAATTCCTTTAAGAGCTTTTATAAGACCTATAGGCAGCACATAAACACCTTTGCGCAGACCTATGCCGCATGTGTAAAGGCATCGGTGGCTGAAGGCTATGCAAAGAATTACGCGTCTTCTCTTGAAAGCCATATGGCATACGAAAATGTGCCCAGGTCCGTATATGAAAGCCTTATAAAGGCCGTAAGGGAAAAGATGGGGGAGATGTATAAATATGTTTCCTTAAGAAAAAAGATACTCGGCGTGGATGAGCTTCATTATTACGATCTGTATGCGCCCCTTGCAAAGGGAGACAAGAAGAGCTATTCATTTGACGAGGCAAAGAAAATGCTTTTTGAGGCAGTTAAACCCCTTGGCGGCAGATACAGAAAAGTAGTGGAAGAAGCCTTTGCAAACAGATGGATAGATGTATATCCGAATACAGGCAAGCAGGGCGGAGCATATTCATCGGGCTCTTACGACTCCTATCCGTACCTTATGTTAAACTTCGTGGGAACACTGGACAGAGTTTCGACACTTGCCCACGAAATGGGGCATTCCGTTCACTCGTATTTCTCAAAACAGAATCAGCCCCCGCAGGATGCAGACTACACGATATTTGTGGCCGAGGTCGCATCGACAGTAAACGAGAATCTTCTTATAGAGATGCTGCTTGAAGAAAATAAGAAAAAGCGTAAGGCAGACCCGGGCAATGCCGCATTAAAAGAAGAGAGAATGGCTCTTTTGAACCAGTACCTCGAAGGCTTTAAAGGCACTGTCTACAGACAGACCATGTTTGCCGAATTTGAGCTTAAGGCGCACGAAGCCGAGGAAAGGGGAGAAGCCCTCACAGCCGAATGTCTTTCAAGCATTTACTTAGAGCTTATAAAAGATTATTTCGGCCCCGAACTGGTGATAGATGAAGAAGTAAAGTATGAATGGGCAAGGATCCCTCATTTCTACACCCCTTTTTACGTATACAAATATGCCACAAGCTATTCCGCAGCAGTAGCTGTATCGGAATCGATCCTTAATGACGCCAAGGCCGCAGGAACAGGGGATGAGTGCTCTTATTCAAACCCTTCCGTAAAGCGCTTCCTTGAGTTTTTGTCAATGGGAGGCAGCATGGATCCCTTGGATGAACTGCGCCATGCAGGCGTAGATCTGTCGGTGCCGGGCCCCATCGTTTACGCGCTTGAAAAATTCGGAAAAGTGTTAAAAGAGGCAGAGGAACTGCTGGGCTGAGAAAAATTTAAAAAAGTACTTGCATTTCGGAATGGAATCGTATATAATCCTTATCGTTGTTTCACGCATTGGGGTATAGCCAAGCGGTAAGGCACCGGATTCTGATTCCGGCATTTCGAAGGTTCGAATCCTTCTACCCCAGTTTTAAGCTCTGTTGTTTATGCAACAGAGCTTTATTTTTTCTCAGCGCTGCAAGCGCGAAAAATCCGTATCAGAAAAATCCGTATCAAATATTTTGTGTAGTCTTACCTGAAAGGAGTCATGCATATGTCTGTCAGAATCGGAGAATATAATGAATTAAAAGTCCTCTATGAAAAGGACTTTGGTATATACCTTGGCGAGGAGGGAGAAGAAAAAGGAATACTTCTTCCTGCAAAGCAGGTGCCGGAAGGCACAAAAAAAGGTGACGTACTGAATGTCTTTGTCTACAGGGATTCTGCGGACCGCCTTATCGCGACGACAAAAAAACCGCTTATCACGCTTGGCGGGATAGCGGTCCTTGAAGTTAAGGATGTTGCAAAGATGGGCGCATTTCTTGACTGGGGAATGGAAAAAGATCTTTTTCTTCCATTTAAAGAGCAGACCACAAAGGTAAATGCCGGGGACAAAGTGCCCGTCACCATGTATATTGACAAGTCCTGTCGTCTCTGCGCCTCCATGAATATCTACAAAAAGCTCCGCGCAGACAGTCCCTACCGCGCCGGCGACGAAGTGACCGGCATATGCTATGGAATAAACAAAAATATAGGTGCGTTTATAGCTGTTGACAGCATGTATTTCGGAATGATCCCCAATCAGGCCATGTTTGGAAAATACCGAATAGGTGAATCCTACACCTTTTTTGTTTCCGAAAGAAGAAATGACGGCAAGCTGAATCTTTCCGAGAGTAAAAAAGCCTACATGCAGATGGATACCGATGCCGAAAAGATAATGAAAGCCATGGATGAATTCGGCGGCGAACTGCCTTTTGACGAAAGCGTATCTCCGGAGACGATAAAAAGAGAATTCGGTATAAGCAAGGCGGCATTCAAGCGTGCCATAGGAAAGCTTTTGAAAGAAGAAAGGATCACGATAGAAGAAGGCAGGATAGTAAAAAACTAAGCCTTGTAGCACGCTTACTTTTTGTCGGACTCATCAAAAGGAAAGAGACCTGCGGGTATCGAATTGCACACGCAGCTTTTAAGGTCGTCAAATGAAAGCCCGCCTATGTTCTTCATGCGGAAATGATTTATCTCGCCGGCCGTGCGCATAACAACATATGTCTTTTCGGTGGCGGTAAGGTTGTTCCAGTAGTTGTCGTAAAGCTTCACGTTTTGCTGCAGGGACTGTGACCGTACGGCGGTCATGTCGAAAAGAGAATCAGAACCTGTTCCGAAAAGAAGAAAAGATGTGTGAGTATTAAGAACATCCGCTATTTTTTGCAGTATCTCGTCACTTGGCTGTCTCTCACCGTTTAAAAAATGTGTGAGACTGCTCGGTGAAATGCCGACCTTTTCCGCAAGCTCTCCCTTTCTCATTCCGCAAAGTCTTCGCAGGCTGTTTATTCTTCTGCCCATCATTTTCCGCTCGTTTTCCGTGAGCTTGTATTCCTTATCGATCATACGTTACCTCCGTTTGCAAGATAATATGATAGTCTTTATGCGGCCTTTCGGGCCGCATAAACAGTATAACACTTTTTTGTAATTATTGACAGCTTTTTCCTTCTTTTGGCAAATATGTATAAAAAAGCACCTTTTTTTATGGATAATAGGTCAAAAAAAGCATAAAAATACCTGATTGCCCCATATGCAAAATGACGGAAACATGTGTGAAATTTTGGTTATTTGGAATATTGCCGAAAAAGAGGTTTTGTTGTAAAATGTGCTCTAGTTAGTGGCATTGTGAGTTTGCCACGTATTAATCACAGGAGGAAGTTATAAAATGGCAAGTTTATCATTAAAGAACGTTTGTAAGGTTTATCCTAACGGCTTCGTTGCAGTTAAGGATTTCAACCTTGAGATCGAGGATAAGGAATTCATCATCTTCGTAGGCCCTTCAGGTTGCGGAAAGTCAACAACACTCCGTATGATCGCAGGTCTTGAGGAGATCTCTTCAGGAGAGCTCTGGATCGGCGACAGACTCGTAAACGATGTTGAGCCCAAGGACCGTGATATCGCGATGGTATTCCAGAACTACGCTCTGTATCCTCACATGTCAGTTTATGACAACATGGCATTCGGTCTTAAGCTCAGAAAGGTTCCGAAGCAGGAAATCGACCGTGCCGTTCAGGAAGCAGCTCGTATCCTCGGTATCGAAAACCTTCTCGATCGTAAGCCCAAGGCTCTTTCCGGTGGACAGAGACAGCGTGTTGCCATGGGCCGTGCTATCGTACGTAATCCTAAGGTATTCCTTATGGACGAGCCTTTGTCAAACCTTGATGCAAAGCTCCGTGTACAGATGCGTATCGAGATCTCAAAACTTCATCAGAGACTTGAAGCTACAATCATCTACGTTACACATGACCAGACCGAGGCTATGACACTTGGTACAAGAATCGTTGTTCTTAAGGACGGTATCATCCAGCAGGTAGATACACCTCAGAACCTTTACGATCACCCCGCAAACAAGTTCGTTGCAGGTTTCATCGGATCACCTCAGATGAACCTCATCACAGCATATGTTGCTCAGGAAGACGAGAACGTTTCAGTTTCCTTCGGCGAGCACAAGGTATATCTGCCTGAGAGCAAGGCTAGAGTTCTTTCAGATGCAGGTTATGTTGGCAAGGAAGTTATCTTCGGTATCCGTCCCGAGGACATCAAGGACGACGCTATGTTCATCCAGGCTTCTCCTTACAGCGTAATCGAAGCAACTATCCGTGTATACGAGCTTCTCGGTGCAGAAGTTTACCTTTACTTCGATGTTAACGACGTATCCTTCACAGCAAGAGTTAATCCTCGTACAGCTGCAAGACCCGGCGACACAGTTCGTTTCGCACTTGATATGTCAAAGATCCATGTATTCGACAAGGATACAGAGCTTGTTATTTTAAACTAAATCTCATCATGCCCCACCAATACGGTGGGGCTGTTTGCTTTATTACTTGCAGGAGAAAAAGATTGAATGAATTTGTTGCTGGATTTGCTGGATTTGTTGCTGTGAATGAATATTGACATATCGAGGCAAAGATGCTAGAATTAACTTGGAAGATATTTTTGCGAGGTAGAACTATGAGTAAATTTTTAAAGAGAATTTTACCATATACTTTGGGATTGCTTATTATATTGGGCGGTTCGACATACACTATAGCAAGCTTAGGAGGCTATAGTTGGTCCTTGGATATGAAATATGCAAGTGATATACCCATTCGATTCGGAGGTTTGAATCTTAGTACAACATATTCTCAGGCGGCAATGACATCCATTAATGCGTGGTCAAATATTGAAGGCATTGATATTTATATCGATGGTAATACAAACAACAAGTTTTATGTTGATGCCTATGCTGCTACATGGTACGGCAGGACTTTGAGATGGGGATCTGGAGAAAATCTTACTCAATTCGAAATAGAAATCAATTCTAATCGGATACATAATGACTTTTCTACTAACGAATATAAGGCTGCGAGAAGTACTTTTGCTCACGAACTGGGACATGTTATGGGTTTGGCTGATATTTACACATGGGATAATCCGAATATCAGCTTGATGAAATATGCACGTGACAGGACTGTTGTATACACGCCTACCGGTTTGGATATATACAGAGTCAGTTTGTTGTACGATTTGTTGTAGGGAGGTTAATATGAAAAAAAACGGTTTAATATTTGTTATTGCCGCGCTTTTGCTTTCCGGGTGCGGAAAAACAAGTGAATATAAAGAGGAAAGCAGTTCGGTAGTTTTGATTCATTCTGATTATCCATATTATGAAGATATAGAGTCCTTTTTTAATGCATCTAAAGCCGTTGTCATCGGAAGGGTAACAGAGATAGAGAACAAGGTTGTCAGCGAAGGACCGGGTACCCCGATTCCTCATTATATA
>JAEEGG010011748.1_pt1 | contig 19008 bp, 13 predicted proteins | sample 9134161 | NCBI WGS metagenome assembly JAEEGG01 (sample SAMN16246543, study PRJNA631951) | gut metagenome | biome: gut microbiome; feature: rumen; material: CR-attached | host: Bos | place: Iran: Karaj | collected 2018-10 | reverse complement strand
TATTTCTTCTCGCCCGAAAGCGGAATCGACACTGCTGGCAAGAGCGGTCCTGCTATGGTCGGACTTATTGCCGAGACTTGGTTCGCACCGGTGATTGCTGTGATTACAATTCTTGGCGTTATTAGTGCGGCAGTTACTTCTGGCGACACGGCTTTGCGTTCGGCAAGACTGATAATTGCCGATTTCATGCATTCAGACCAGAAACCAATAAAAAATAGACTCATAATTGCTGTTCCGATGTTTGCCGTGACGGCTGGAATATTGATTTATAGTCTTGCATCGCCACAGGGATTCGATGTAATCTGGCGTTACTTTGCCTGGGCAAATCAGGTTTTGTCGGTGTTCACCTTGTGGGCAATAACGGTTTATTTGGCAATAAAGAAGAAATTCTATTGGATAACATTGGTTCCAGCCTTGTTTATGACAATGGTTTGTTCCACATTCATTTTCATTGCCGAAAAGGAAGGCTTCGGACTGGGAAAGGCCATTTCGTATTCGTTGGGTGGAGTTGTTACTGTTGCGGCTTGCGTGGGATTTTTCATCTGGAAACATTTCCGTGCAGCAAAATCGGTTGTGAAAGAAGATTAATTTGTTAAAATATTGGAAATTAAATTGTTATAGTATGAAAAGAATAGTTGTGATATTAATGTTGGCGGCATGTTTCTGCGGATGCGACATGTTGCTTTCAACTACTGGCAATTCTACGCTTGGTTCGATGTCGCAGACCGAATTGGGCAAGGCAGTAAAGGAACTTTTGCAGGTTAGTGCCGACAATTCGCTGGCAAAACTTGGCGTGACTGATGGTTTTTTCAGGAATACGGAAGTAAAGATTCCATTTCCACAGTCGTTGAAAAAGGTTGAAGATAAGTTGAGACAGGTTGGATTTTCCAATCAAGTTGACCAGTTTACCGAAAAGTTGAACCGTTCTGCCGAGGATGCTGCAACTGGTGTAAAAGAGATTTTCAAGACTGCAATTACGCAGATGACTATAAATGATGCTCTAGGCATAATTCTCGGTAACGAGGATGCTGCAACCGAGTACATGAAGAAGACAACAACCTCTGCCATAACATCAAAGGTTTCGTCTGTTGTTGCAAAGTCGAACGAAAAGATAAAGTTGGCATCATACTGGACACCGCTAGCAACAAAGTACAATGCTGTTATGGCGCTTACGGGTGGTTCGCAGGTTAGTACCGACCTTACGCAGTATGTTACCGAGAAGGCGGTTGCTGGAATTTTCAAGATTATGGCTAAGGAGGAGAAGGAAATTCGCACTAAGACATCGGCTCAGACATCAAGTCTGCTAAGAACTGTTTTCGGTAGTTCAAAAACATCGTCAGGCAGTTCCTCAAGTTCTGGTAGTACTGCAACCAAAACAGGATCAAGCTCATCTACTACAACGGTAGGCAAGACCGGTTCAAGTTCCTCTTCAGGCAAAGCGGGTACAACTTCGACAGGAAGTTCAAGCGGAGGTAAGACTGTGATAAAGAAAAATTAAATATATAATAATAGGTATAGTCGAGGATGCTATAATTTGCAATCTATGTCTAATCAGAATCCGGAACAGATAGCACGAGATAAGATTGATAATCTGCTAGAACTGGCAGGTTGGAAAATCCAGTCGAAAAGCAAGATAGATTTTTCGGCAGGCATAGGTATTGCCGTGCGTGAGTATCAGACAGATGTTGGCCCTGCGGATTATGTCCTGTTTGTAAACCGCAAACCGGTGGGCATCATTGAGGCGAAGCGCGAGGAGGAAGGTGTAAACCTTACCGTTGTTGCCGAACAATCTGCGCGTTATGCCCAAGCCAAACTAAAATATCTGAATAACGAGCCTCTGAATTATGTTTATGAAACAACGGGAACATTGACTCACTTTACCGACTACAGCGATCCAAAACCGCGCAGCAGAACGGTGTTTGCATTCCATAAACCAGAAACTTTTGCCGAATGGATTCGCAACGGGCGAAGTTTGAGAAATCGCTTGCAAGATTTTCCTGTATTGGACACCACAGGTTTGCGCCCAGCACAGATAAGGGCGGTTGAAAATCTTGAAGAATCTTTCAGGAACAATCGTCCGCGGGCATTGATTCAGATGGCGACGGGCGCAGGCAAAACTTTTACCGCCATTACATTCATTTACCGATTGTTGAAATTTGCAAAGGCAAAACGCATTCTCTTCCTTGTGGATACCCGAAATTTGGGCGAACAGGCTGAGCAGGAGTTTATGAATTTCCGTCCAAATGACGACAATCGCAAATTTACAGAACTATATAATGTTCAACGACTTTCATCTGATTATATTGCCAGCGACAGCCAAGTTTGCATATCGACCATACAACGGCTCTATTCGATACTGAAAGGCGAGGAGCTTGACGAATCGGCTGAGAACGACAATCCAAATGAATCAACATGGTTGCAGCAAAGAACCAAGGAACAGAAGGCAGTGCCAGTAGAATACACGGAAAAAGTTCCAATCGAACAGTTTGATTTTGTTGTGATTGACGAATGCCATCGTAGTATTTACAATCTCTGGAAGCAGGTGCTCGAATATTTTGATGCTTTTCTGATTGGTCTAACGGCAACTCCCGACAAGCGAACCTTTGGTTTCTTCAACGAGAATGTGGTTAGCGAATACACCTACGAGCAGTCGGTGGTGGATGGCGTGAATGTGCCATACGATGTCTATTCCATCGAAACAGAAATTTCGAAAAATGGCGGACTTATAAAGGCTGGCTGGTACATTGATTTTCGTGACAAGGCCACACGCAAGACGCGATGGGAGCAAGTGGACGAGGATTTGGAATACAAAAAGGGCGATTTGGACAAATCAGTGGTGAATCCCAGCCAGATACGTACGGTGATACGGAAATTTCGTCAGGCGTTGATGGAAGAGATTTTTCCCGACCGCTACGATGAAAGCGGACAGTACGAAGTGCCAAAGACCTTGATTTTTGCCAAGACCGACAGTCATGCCGACGACATTATAAAGATTGTACGCGAAGAGTTTAACGAAGGTAACGATTTTTGCAAGAAGGTTACCTATAAAATAGATGAGGACCCAAAGTCGGTGCTCAACCGTTTCCGAAACGACTATTATCCACGAATTGCTGTCACTGTGGATATGATTGCCACTGGTACAGATGTGAAACCCCTCGAGGTGCTTCTGTTTATGCGCGATGTGCGCAGTGCAAACTATTTCGAGCAGATGAAGGGGCGAGGTACGCGTACCATAAACAGCGATTCGTTGCAGTTGGTTAGCCGTGCGGCACAGACAAAGACTCACTTTGTAATTGTTGATGCTGTGGGAGTTACAAAATCGCAGAAAACCGATAGCCGTCCGCTCGAACGCAAGCCCACAGTGCCTTTGAAAGATTTGCTTGGCGCAGTTACTATGGGCGTTGCCGAAGAAGATTTGTTTACTTCGCTTGCCAATCGTCTTATCCGTCTCGACAAGGAGGTTACCGAAAAAGAGCAGGCGCACATAGTATTTTTGTCGAAGGGCAAGACACTGGGCCAGATGAGTGCTGAGCTTTTGGCGGCATTCGACCCCGACAAAATAGATGACGAGGCGCAACCGCAGTTGAAGAACATTCCGCCTGCCGAAATGACACCGGCTATAGAGGAGAAAATTCGCGGTAAGGTGCAGGAACATTTGATTGATGTTGCCAGCAGCACTTTCAACGGCGAGTTGAACGACTATATAGTAAAGGTTCGCAACCTGCACGACCAGAAGATTGACACCGTGAATATTGATACGGTTATAAGCAGTGGATTCAACAGTTTTACCAAGGAGAAGGCCGAGGAAACAGTGAAGTCGTTTGCCGAATACCTTGAACAGCACAAGGACGAGATAATGGCGTTGAGTATTTTCTACAACCAGCCGTACAACCGCCGTAACCTAACGCTTAAGATGGCGCAGGAACTTCTCGAAAAGCTGAAGCAGGACAAGCCAATGCTTGCGCCTATGTATGTGTGGGATGCCTACTGTGCCATAGAAAATGTAAAGGCGGCACAGCCAAAGGCAGAATTAACTGCGCTAGTTTCGTTGGTTCGCCATGCTTGCGGTATCGACAAGAAACTGGTTGCTTTCGATAGCGTGATAAATGCCAACTTCCAGCGTTGGATATTGCGGCAGAATGCAGGAAACCACACCCGATTCACGCCCGAGCAGGTAGAATGGCTGCGAATGATAAAGGAACATATTATCAGCAGTTATCACCTCGACCTCGACGACCTTGACTACACGCCTTTCGATGCCCGTGGCGGACGCGGCAAGATGTACCAGCTGTTTGGCGATGAGATGATGAAGATAATTGAGGAATTGAATGAAGTATTAGTGGCATAAAATGGATTTATATTTAAATATAGCAATGCTATTGTCTGGATTTATTACAGTAATAATAGGCATATCTTGCACATTATTGTCAAATTATGTATCTGTAATAGAAACTATGTATTCCTCCATAGAAATAGTAAATTCATTTTCTTTACATAAGAAAAAAATGAAAAATAGCATGATATCTTCAATAGAAGCGCTATTTATATGTGTACTATTTTTCATAATAACAAAACAAGCACAAGACATATTTTATAATATTCCATATGCTTTCTTTGCTTCCATTTTTGTGGTTTTGTTGTTGTGTGATAATGTAATTCTTATAATAGACTTTTTTAATTATTTAACTATTAAAGAAATATATTCATCTCCAACGCGATTGTTAAAATATATTACAGAAGAATCCGAAAGGGAAATTTTCCCAAAAAGGGAAAAACATAAGGAAATGGATTCAAAAAAAAGCTTTGATAAGCAATACTTTTTAATGATTGAGGACATTCTTATTTATGCTATGAAAATCAATGACGAAAAAGTTTGTAGGGAATCTATTCAATATATATATAATTATTTTTCATCTTTTAGAAGGAATCACCCCAAAACAGGAGAGATTACATATCCTGATTATTATTACCAATTTGTAATAAGAATAAGTAATTATTGTATTTTAAATAAAAATGACAATTATATACCGATTGAAGATGTTGTTTGTGGTCCAATGCTAATCGGAGAACTAGAATATAGGAAAATAAGCTCCCAGACATATTCCGTTTTATGGGATTTAATAAAAAACGCAATAGATAAAGGAAGGGATGATTTGTTTAAAATGTATTGGGAAAAATCACACCAATATAAAAGTTTTGTTTTAAATCACGCCAATAAAGTAACCAGAGAAGAAAAGAATTTATATATAGAATTTCATTTGCTTTTAGGGGCTTATTTATACTATAAAGGTAATTATTCACTTATAAAATACATATTCCATTATTCTAATACAAATCCACAAAAATACGAGCTATTCCCTCATGATTCCACTGAAATATTTAGATGGATGGCAAAAATAATATGCCCAAAAGAATCAAAATATCAAATGTTATATGCATATTATCCATTTTCCAATTCTTTGGATGCAAACGATATAGTTAAAACATCTATTTTAAAATATTTAGTCGTGCTATTATGTAGAGAGTATAATTTACCAAATTATTTAGTCATTGAGAATCACCAAAGTGTTCCTTTTTCCAAAGATATTAAAGAACAGGAAGAATGGAATTATTTTGTTATACCTTACATTGGAAAAGTGATAAATAGTATAAATTTACGTGATTATTTCTCTGAAAAGCAAATATGGGACTTGAAAAAATTCTTTTACGAGAAAATTAAAACGAGCCTTTTTAAAGTGTACAATGATTCTCTTGATGATTTAGAGATTTCCTCAGAATTATCTTCAAAATTCTATGAAGAAGTAAAAAAAACAATTAGAAACACTATTAGCTTATATGTAAAATCTGACTCATTTGATGGCAATAAAGAAAGCTATTTGTTTTATCATCAAGAACCGTTTTTAAAAAAGGTATTTGTTAATGCGCAATCTGTTCTTGAAAAAGAAATAGCACATAACATAAACAAACAATTCAATATAGCGTATATAAACACTTTTTTATCTATTGAGAATAAGCATTATTATTTGGATCCTAATGATTTGTTTAAATCAATAGATAATTTAGAAATAAGCAAACCGGCAGATTATATAATTTATGCAGTATCAATAAACTTAGAATACTACAAGTCATTATATAATCCAAATGATTTTGAATTTAATAATGGTAAATATTATTACAAAAATATTGAAATTATAAATTATGCGCATATGAGAAAAGATTTAATAGAATCATTATTTATTATAAATAAAAAATATTTACCCCAATATAGATTTAATGACTGTGAGCCAGATATTGTAAATAAATTCAAACTGAAAAAAGATAATGACTGTGAATTAAAAATATATTACAGCATTGTAGATTTAAATAAAGATGAAATCTTAAAAAATGAGATTAATAATTATAAACAGTATGCACTTGTAAGTGTTTATATGAATGCTGAATTTGCTGTAAAACCTAATGCAAGTATGATAATACTGCAAAAATTCGATAAGCTAAGACACAACCAAGGTCTAAAAAATAGAATTGAAGATGTTCATTTATAATCTGTATCCTACTTTAATTATTTTTTATGGTATTATTTTCTGAGCGAAATAATTACGGAGATGTGCAAAAGGAATTTGTCAGAGAGTGCATAACTACAGAAATCCGTAATGCAATATATAATGTATATTATGACCTTGATAAGACGGTTATATTAAATGGTTTGGAGCTATATATATGGCAAAAATATTATAACAAAAAAATAATAGATTTTTTCCCTAATAGCCGTTTTATATTTCTTATTATTGGTGATAAGGAATTGAAATGGTATAATATGTTCGATATAATTGAACTCACCATAGAATATCTTTTAAAATCAGATGGTTATTATGTGGAATGTGACAGATTCATAGATTCTTTGAATACTGAATTTGAAAGATTACATTATGCATATAGAATTATTAATGGCAAGATTGTTGAGATAACTTCTCAGCAAGAAATTGATGCAATTGACGGTGCTATTACTGCAAGTACGGATAATGTCGCTATGCATTTGAATTGTGCATTGGAAAAATATTCGTTACGACCTAATCCGGATTATAGGAATTCTATAAAAGAGTCAATTTCTGCAGTGGAGGCTCTTTGTCGGAATATAACAGGGAAGAAAGATTTCAAGAATGCTATAGATGAACTCGAAAAAAAGGGTTTGAATATTCCAAAAGTATTGAAAGAGGCGTTTATTAAACTGTACGCATATACGAATCAACCAGATACAGGAATTAGGCATTCGTTACAAGACGAGGCAAATGTCCAGGAAAGAGCAGAGGCTCTATATATGTTGGTTACATGTAGTGCTTTTGTTAATTATTTGAATAATAAATTAGCCGATGTCAGATAAAACCAAGATACTTCTCATTTTATTGGCAGTGGCAGGCTGTGTTGCTGCGTATTGTTATTTGCAAAACAAATCGTTGAAGAAACAACTTGATGATAAACAACATGATATTGATGTGCTTGAGAATAGTTATATGAAACTTTTAAAAGAGTACATTAGCAAGCAACAAGAAATATCAAAAGAATTGCAAGAAGATTTGATGAATTTGTGTACTCATTATAAAGGATTGGAGCAAAGTGTTGTTAAGGAGTTGGAACTAGTTTTAGATTTGTTACAAGAAGGACATGATGAGCAAGCGGTTGAAAGTTTGTCAAAAATTGTGGAGAATGTTATCGAGGAAAAATGTAGGCAGGAAAATATTAATGGAAATTCATTTTTCAATAACTTAAAATCAGCAGAGGACAAAGGATTGATTAGTAAGAGAGTCTTTCATTTGTCTAATGTGTTGAGAGATACAAGAAATACTATAGCACACGAAGTCGGTGTAACAATGAAAAAGTCTGAAGTTGTAATGAATATAAGTGCAGGAATTGAAGTTTTGTTCGCATTAAAAGGTATTCCAAATGAATAACTACCCAACATATAAATTAGGCGATGTTGCTGATATATTGGATTCTTTCCGAAAGCCAATAAACTCTACGGAACGCACCAAAAGAATTCAAGGTAAAAAGGAAAATGAATTGTACCCATATTATGGTGCGACAGGTCAAGTTGGTTTGATTGACGAATTCTTAACTGACGGGGAATACGTTTTAGTTGGCGAAGACGGTGCCCCTTTTTTGGAACCATTCAAAAATAAATCTTACATAATACGGGGCAAAGCGTGGGTAAATAATCATGCCCATATACTGTCGGGAAAGAAGGATGTATTGTCTAATCAATATTTGAACTATTTCCTTAATTCATTTGATTATAGAGATTATGTAAATGGCACAACACGGTTAAAGTTGACACAAGGCAATTTAACTCAAATCCCCATTCCCCTTCCCCCCCTCCCCACCCAGCACGCCATAGTAACCCGCATAGAAACCCTTTTCGCCGAACTCGACAAGGCCGCAAAGCACCTGCGCACCGCTCAGCAGCAGATTAAAACTTACAGGCAGGCGGTACTCAACCATTGGCTTAATAATGATGACGGGAAATGGGAAATGGTGAAGTTGGGGGAGGTGGCAGAAAAAATACAGATAGGTCCATTCGGTACCCAATTGCATAAGTCTGATTATATTAATGGAGGAATTCCGTTGATTAATCCTATGCATATCAGTAATAATAAGATACAACCCGATAAATCATTTTCTGTTTCAGAAGAGAAGTACAAAGAACTGTCGAATTATTATTTGCAAAAAGATGATGTGATATTAGGTCGAAGAGGCGAGATGGGTAGATGTGCTGTGGTTTCAGAAAAAGAAGACGGAATGTTGTGTGGAACAGGAAGTCTCTATATTCGTGGAGGTAGTGCTTTTTGTGCAGATTATTTATGTAAGTTACTAAGTAGTCAAAAAATCATTATGTAGTTTGAAAACGCGAGTAGTGGAACTACTATGAGTAACTTGAATAGGGGAATAATTGAAAATTGTGAAATTCCCTTTCCCCCGTTATCCGAGCAGCAGCGCATAGTTGCGGAGATAGAGAGCCGTCTGTCGCAGGCGGAGGCAAGCGAAACCTATATTGAAAACGCACTGCAACAAGCCGAGGCACTCAGGCAAAGCATACTCAAGAAGGCATTTAGCGGGGAATTGGTTGTCTCAACAGGTTCAACGACCGCAAATTGTGGCTGAATCTATCGAAGTCACCTATACGATAATGACGAAATTTGTTGAATTTTGTAGTTTTCGTCATTATTGTGTATATTTGCAATCACAATTTTTATTGTATGATAAAAAGAAATACATATTTGGAGCAGTTGATAGCACTTCGTGACCAAAAACTAATAAAGGTTGTTACTGGCATACGTCGTTGTGGTAAATCAACATTGTTCGAATTGTTTAGGGATGTATTGAAGTCGAACGGCATTGCTGATGAAAATATTCATTCATACAATTTTGAGGAGCGTGAAAATCAGGTATTTGGTTCGTGGATGGAAATATACGATTCGATAGTTTCGAAATGTTCCGAAAATACTAACTATGTTTTTCTCGACGAAGTTCAACTTGTCCCTCAGTTCGAAAAACTTGTCGATGCTTTGTTTGTGAAAAAGAATGTTGACCTGTATATAACAGGTTCAAATGCCTACCTTTTGTCTGGTGAATTGGCAACATTGCTTTCGGGGAGATATATTGCAATAAATCTCCATCCATATTCATTCGCAGAATATGTGTCGGCGTTCCCTACGGAAACAAGAACCGATAAATTGTTTCATCAGTATATAAATGGATCGTGCTTCCCCGAAGCAGTGAATATTATGCTGACATCGCCCGATATGGTTAATGCCTATTTGCGATCATTGTACGATACAATTGTTGTAAAGGATATTGTGAAACGTAGAAAACTTCGTAAGTTTGACAGTTTGCAACGCATTATTGATTTTGTATTCGATAGTGTTGGAAGCGTGGTTTCTCCGAATAATATTGCCGACTGCTTGCAAAAAAACGCTAATGGAGTTTCTCACAACACAGTGCAAAAACTATTGACTTATTTGATAGAATCGTATTTGGTGTATCCCGTGCGGTTGTATAATATAAAAGGAAAACGTTTGTTGTCTGCAAATTACAAGTATTATGTTGTTGACTTGGGGCTAAGGAATATTCTAAATACCAATAGGACCAATGCCGACTTGGGACATAAATTGGAAAATGTGGTTTATTTTGAACTTATGCGCCGTGGAGGAGAAGTGTTTGCAGGTCGGTCGGATAAAGGTGAAGTTGATTTTGTGGTGAAAAAATATGATGGGCGAATGGAATACTATCAGGTTGCATATCGTGTTGATGACGAAAAAACATTAAATCGTGAAATTTCGTCATTAAAGTGTATTCGTGATGCTAATCCAAAGTATCTGCTTTCATTGGATTTCGATGGAAGCGTAGTTGATGGTGTACAGAAAATCAATGTGATAGACTGGTTGTTACAAACAAAATAATAATGAAAATAATTATAAGATGACCGAATCAACAATAATATCGAAAATCTGGAATATGGCCAATGTCCTTCGCGACGATGGCGTAAGTTACGGCGACTATTTGGAGCAAATTACCTATCTGCTCTTTTTGAAGATGGCCGACGAGATGAACAAACCGCCTTACAACAAGGGATTGAAGTTTCCGCGCCTGAAGGATGCCGAAGGAAAGGAAATTCCCGGCGGTGAAATGTGCGACTGGGAAACTCTCACAAGCAAGCGTGGTGCCGAATTGGAGGCCTACTATGTGCAGATGCTTCGCAGTCTTGGTACAGAGAAAGGAATGTTAGGGCAAATCTACACCAAGAGCCAGAACAAGATTCAGGATCCTGCCAAACTGCTTCGTGTGATCGAGATGATTAACCGAGAAAACTGGTCGCTGATGGGCTCCGATGTCAAGGGTAAGATATACGAGGGCTTGCTCGAAAAGAATGCCGAAGATACCAAGAGCGGTGCAGGTCAGTATTTTACGCCCCGTGCGTTGATTCGTGCAATGGTGGAGTGCGTGCGTCCGAAACCCGAGAAAACCATAATAGACCCTGCTTGCGGAACAGGTGGTTTCTTTCTCGCTTCGTACGACCACATTGCTTCGCAGCCGTTGAACAAAGACCAGAAGCAATTTTTGAAGAAAAAGACATTCTTCGGCAACGAGATTGTGGCAAACACTCGCCGTCTGTGCTTGATGAATTTGTATCTGCACAACATAGGCGAACTCGACAGCGAAGATTTCATTTCGCCAAACGATGCGTTGGTGTCCGACAGTGGCAACCGCTACGACTATGTCCTTACCAATCCGCCTTTCGGCAAGAAGAGCAGCATTACCATTACCAACGAGGACGGCGAGGTAGAGAAGGAAGATTTAAGTTACAACCGCCAGGACTTCTGGGAAACCACTTCAAACAAGCAGTTGAATTTTCTTCAGCACATCAAGACATTGCTGAAAATCAACGGTCAGGCGGCAGTCGTATTGCCCGACAATGTGTTGTTTGAAGGAGGTGCTGGCGAGGAAATCCGCAAGCAGCTGATGAAAACCACCGAGTTGCATACCATCTTGCGCTTGCCTACTGGAATATTCTATGCAAATGGAGTAAAGGCAAATGTGCTGTTTTTCGACAATCGTCCAGCCAGCAAGGATGTGCAAACCAAGGACATCTGGATTTACGACTACCGTACCAATATCCACCATACGCTGAAGAAGTCACCGCTCACGTTTGAGGATTTGTCCGACTTCATAAAGTGCTATAATCCCGACAACCGTCATTTGCGCACCGAGACTTGGAGCGTGGACAATCCCGAAGGTCGTTGGCGCAAGTTCACCTACGACGAGATAATTGCCCGTGACAAGACCAATCTCGACATCTTCTGGATAAAGGACAAGAGCCTTACCGACCTTGACAATCTGCCCGAACCAGATGAAATTGCTGCAGAAATAATTGACAATATCGAAAGCAGTTTGAAATGTTTTAGGAATATAATGGAGGATATGGGAAAATAAATATGTTCAATAAAAAAGCCCCAACTCGGGGCTTTTTTTATTTCAAGTATTCGTAATACCATTTTATTGCATGTTTCAGTCCTTCGTGGACATCGAATTGGGGATTGTAGCCCAGAATTCGTTTGGCTTTTTCGATAGATGCAAGTGAATCGCGGATGTCGCCAAGTCTTACTGCTCCATGCTCAATGTTGACCTTTGCAATTTCAGGGTCAAATGCCGATAGGCTTTCTACGATTTCGGCGGTAAGGTCGTTGAGCGAATTGCTTTCTCCGAAAGCAACATTGAAAACCGTATTTTCGGCCTCTGGATTTGTCGTTGTTGCTGCCAATTCGTTGGCTTGGATTACATTGTCAATGTATGTGAAGTCTCTCGACTGTTCGCCATCCCCATAGATTACTGGTGATTTGTGGTTTATGAGAGCCTTGATGAACTTCGGGAAAACTGCTGCGTAAGCACTTTCTGGGTCTTGTCTCTGTCCGAATACATTGAAATATCGTAAGCCAATTGTGCTCATGCCGTAAAGTTTGCCGAAAATGCTTGCGTAAAGTTCATCTACATACTTTGTTATTGCGTATGGCGACAGCGGTTTGCCAATGTTTTCCTCGACTTTTGGCAATGTTTTGGAATCACCGTAGGTCGATGAGCTGGCGGCATATACGAAGCGTTTTACCTTGGCATCTCTTGCTGCTACAATCATGTTTAGGAATCCGCCGATGTTTACCGCGTTGGTTGTTATCGGGTCGTTGATGCTGCGTGGCACCGAGCCAAGAGCAGCTTCGTGGAGAACGATTTCAATTCCTTCGCATGCTTTGCGACAAGTTTCTAGGTCGCGGATGTCGCCTTCAATGAGCGTAAAGTTGCTGTTGCTCATGAATGGTTCAACATTTTCGCGCTTGCCTGTAGAGAAATTGTCGAGGCAGACGATTGTGTTGTTTTGTGCCAGCAGACGCTCAACAATGTTGGAGCCGATAAATCCGGCACCGCCGGTTACCAGCACCTTTGAATCGTGTAGAATACCTTTACTTTGCATAGTTTACCGACCTTGTTTCCCTGATGACAGTAATCTTAACTTGTCCAGGATATGTCATTTCATCCTGAACGCGCCTTGCGATTTCGAGGCTGAGTTGTTCTGATTCTGCATCTGTAATCTTTTCGCTACCAACGATAACCCTAAGTTCGCGTCCTGCCTGAATTGCGTATGTCTTGACAACGCTCGGGTAGGAGAGGGCAAGGTTTTCGAGGTCTTTCAGACGCTTGATGTACGATTCTACTATTTCGCGGCGAGCACCAGGACGTGCACCCGAAATAGCATCGCAAATCTGTACTATAGGAGCGATGAGGCTTGTCATTTCGGTTTCATCGTGGTGAGCACCGATTGCATTGCAAACCTCTGGCTTTTCCTTGTACTTCTCTGCCAGCTTCATGCCGTATATTGCGTGTGGAAGTTCCGGTTCTTCGTCCGAAACCTTGCCAATATCGTGAAGCAGACCTGCGCGTTTTGCAAGTTTGGTGTTCAGTCCGAGTTCGGCAGCCATAATTGCACAGAGGTTAGCAACTTCGCGCGAGTGCTGCAGCAGGTTCTGTCCGTACGATGAGCGGTATTTCATCTTACCGATTAGGCGGATAAGTTCCGGATGCAAGTTGTGAACGCCAAGGTCAATAGAAGTACGCTTACCAACCTCAATGATTTCTTCTTCAATCTGCTTGGTGGTCTTGTTTACAACTTCTTCGATACGTGCCGGGTGGATTCTACCATCGGTAACGAGTTGGTGCAGAGAAAGTCTTGCAATTTCGCGTCTTACAGGGTCGAATGCCGAAAGCAGAATTGCTTCTGGTGTATCATCAACGACGATTTCAACGCCAGTTGCAGCTTCCAAAGCCCTGATGTTACGGCCTTCACGACCAATGATACGGCCTTTCAGTTCGTCGCTTTCGATGTGGAATACGGTAACAGCGTTCTCGATTGCAGTTTCGGTAGCGACACGCTGTATGGTTTCGAGGATGATGCGTTTTGCTTCCTTGTTAGCGGTCATCTTGGCTTCGTCAATAATGTCGTTTATGAGTGTAATTGCTTCAGCCTTAGCATTTTCCTGCATTGATTCGATGAGTTCCTTCTTTGCTTGTTCTGATGATATTCCCGAAAGGCTTTCCAGTTTTTCTACCTGTGCCTTGTGTGTCTTGTCAAGTTCTTCTGCCTTCTTTTCAGCAAGTTCAATCTGCTTGTTCAGGTTTTCGCGGAGGGTATCGTTTTCCTTCTTAGCGCGTTGCATTTCCTCCATTTTGGCAGTTATGCTGGCTTCCTTCTGCTTGATTCTGTTTTCGGCAGCGGCAATCTTCTGATTCTTTTCGTTGAAGTTTCTGTCGTTTTCGGCTTTTAGTTGCAGGAATTTTTCCTTTGCGGCGAGTTCCTTTTCCTTCTTTATGACTTCTGCTTCAGTCTTGGCTTCGCTTACAATCTTGTTCTTTTTCTTCACAAGAATGTGATCCCAAAGGAAAAACGATAGTGCTGTGCCGCCTGCAAATGCTACGACTCCGATGATGATTCCAATAGTTAATGTGCTCATATATATATATTTAAAATAAAACAAAAAACCCGCAAAGTCTTTAACCGTGAAAAAACCCCTTGATATGAATGGGCGGAGCCTCCAAACTATTTCCGGCTTCCAACGGTTGCGAAGCAACTGGCTCCTAAGAGCCATAAGGCCTGTCGTACATAATCAGAGAGATGCTCCAATTGTGTTTAAATTGTTAAGTTTTTCAGCCTCTTAAAGACTTATACGGGCAATATTTAAAACCACGAATATATTTAAAAGAACGTTTACTCTTTGTAGTTAAGTTTGTTGAATGATTCGATAATTTCTTCCAGCTTAAAATTCAAGTTTTTCAGCTCTATTATAGAGTCCTCCAATTGTTCGTTTTTCTTGGAGGCATTGATTTCGTTGCTTAAAGTTTTATATACAAAGTTCAATAGTGCAAGCACAACGATGTCGCGGTCGTCGGTAAGGATTCCCGCAGTAGTTTTCCTTTTGTGTTCAATTAACGAGTTCATAACATCTGCCGACTTCCTTAGTAGCTCCTCTTTCCTTTTGTCATCCTTGGAAATGTTGAGTTTGTAGCTCCTGCTGTCAATGTTCAGGGTTATGGTTGTTGTCGTTAAATTTTCGTTGTATTCCATTGTTTTCTAACTACTTTTTTAAAAGAGTAATGCAGTTTTCTATTTCCCGTATTATTTTGTTGATCTTCTGCTTGGCTTCCTTGTCGCCACCGGCTATCGGACTGCTAAAGGCTTGGGCCAGCTTCAGGTCATTGTATCTTTTTTCTATTTCTATTAGTCTCTCTTTCTTTATGTTAAGTTCATTATTCAAGTTCTCGTTCTCTTTTGTCAATTTGGCGTTCTTTTCAATGAGAGAATTGCAGAGCGATACAATTCGATCTACATTTGTACTTATATTCGACAACTGTACTCTATATTCAGTTTCTCCCATTTTTGACCAAAATTTTCAATTTGCAAAGGTATTGCATTTTTTCCAAAAATAAAATACGCTTTTGTCGTTTTTTGAAAACTTTTTTTGTGTTTTGATAGTCAAAAGGTTAAATGGCTGCGCCGTTTCAAGGTTTCTGGATTTCTCGCTTCGCCGTTTCTATGCCTGCGGCGTTTCTGAGGTTCACTTCGTTGAGGGCTTCGCCGTTCTAGGTTTTGCGGGCTTGCAGGCTCACAATCTTGAAGCCATAATGCACGTAACGTTATTACGTATTGGCTGTTAGCCTGTTAGTCAGCAAGCCTTTAAGCCTGCGTGCCTTCTAGCCTGTTAGCCTTTTGTCCTAGCCTCTTACAAATCCCATTCGAATCCGTCCTTCTTGTCCTTTATATTGAAGCCCAAGGCGGTGAGCTCGTTGCGAATCTTGTCGCTGGTAGCCCAGTCCTTGTTCTGCTTGGCTTCGAGGCGGATGTTCAGGAGGAGGTCAACGGCTTTCTTGTAGGATTCCAGTTTGCCGTTGTCGCCACTGTCGGCTACCTGCAGACCGAGAATGTCCTCAACGAATAGCTTGTATGTGCTGCGTAATTCATCAAGGTCTTCCTTCGAGATTGTGCCTTTGCCGTCGGCTACGGTGTTTATTGCCTTTGCTGCTTCGAACAAGTGCGAAATCACTATCGGAGTGTTGAGGTCGTCGAGGATGGCTTCTTCGCATTTCTTGCGCAAGTCCTTGACATCTACCGTTGTCGTGTCGGATGCGGTAAGTTTTCCGAGGCGTGCGTATGCTTCCATAAGTCTTGCAAGTCCCTTTTCGGCCGACTGAAGTGCTTCGTTCGAGAAGTCGAGTGTGCCGCGGTAGTGTGCCTGTAAGATGAAGAATCTGATTGTCATTGGCGAATATGCCTTTTCTATCAGCTCTTTGCCTTCGGCGTTCTTGTGCGATGTGCCGTTGAAAAATTCATCGAGCGTGATGAAGTTGCCCAACGACTTGCCCATCTTCTGTCCGTTGATGGTAATCATGTTGTTGTGAACCCAGTAGTGAACCGATTCGTGTCCGAGTGCTGCTGTCGATTGTGCGATTTCGCATTCGTGGTGCGGGAACATCAGGTCCATTCCGCCGCCATGGATATCGAATTCTTCGCCCAAGTATTTGGTAGCCATAGCCGAGCATTCCATGTGCCAGCCGGGGAAACCGTCGCTCCAAGGCGATTCCCAGCGCATTATGTGTTCTGGGGCTGCCTTTTTCCACAATGCAAAGTCGATGCTACGACGCTTTTCGGTCTGACCGTCGAGTTCGCGGGTGGTTTCAAGGAGTTCCTCAATGTTACGTCCTGAGAGTTTTCCGTAGTGGAATTTCTGGTTGTACTTTTCTACATCGAAATAAACAGAACCTTCGCTAATGTATGCGTAGCCAGCGTCAAGAATTTTCTCAACGAACTTTATCTGTTCGGGGATATGTCCCGATGCGTGCGGTTCGATGCTTGGCGGAAGCACGTTCAACTTTTCCATTGCATGATGGTAGCGGTTTGTGTAGTATTGTGCAACTTCCATTGGTTCAAGCTGTTCGAGACGAGCCTTCTTTGCAATCTTGTCCTCGCCTTCATCGGCGTCGTGTTCGAGGTGACCAACGTCTGTAATGTTGCGGACATAGCGCACCTTGTAGCCCAAAGCTGTTAGCGTGCGGAACAAAAGGTCGAATGTTATAGCTGGACGTGCGTGTCCCAAGTGAGCATCACCGTAAACGGTTGGACCGCATACATACATTCCTACGAATGGCGGTTTAATCGGCTTGAATTCTACTTTCGTGCGCGAAAGCGTGTTATATAAGTAAAGTTTTCCTTCCATGACCGTAAATTTTAATTTTGCGCAAAGTTAAATAAAAATTGTCAACTGATACGATGTTTTGGCGGTAGAAAACAAAAAAAGGCCATTCCCGAAAGAATAGCCTTTTGTGTGTTGCAATTGTTGTTTTATTCCACAACAATCGGTTTTGTGTAAACCTTGTCTCCGTTGATGATTCTTACGAAATAAGTTCCAGCGGAGAGGTTATGGTTGAACATCTTGTTTTCACCGCTCATAACATTGATGTTGCGAGTTTCAACAACTGCACCGTTTGCATTGATAATTTGATAAGTTGCATCACCTTCGATGTTGCTGAAGTCGATGCTGAACATGCCGTTGTTCGGGCTCGGATAGATTGACATTGGACTATTTTCAAGCAAATCAGCAAAAGCTACCCAAGTGAATGTTATAAGAAGAGTGTGGTTTGCCGTTACAGGTTCGAATGTGTAGTTGTAGGTGTAAATATTGATAAAATTTTCATTTAGCAGTTCAACTTCTTCTCCATCAACAGCAATTGCCACAATATTAAAGTAATCTCCGTTTGTCGTCATCAAACCATCAATTACAAATGAAGGAGTGGCTCCTTCTGCTACAGTAACAGGTGCTGTAACTTCTTCACCGTTATAAGTGATAAGCCCACTTCCCCAGTCAACTCCTTCAGTTTCAACAGTTATTGTGTAGTATCCTGGAATTATCTCGAAGTTTGCAATATATGTCGCATTTTCGGTTACGGTGATAGTGCGTGGATTATCTGTATTTCTGTCGTCCCATGATGTGAAACGGTAGCCGTATTTGGGTGTCGCCGAAATTTGAACCTCAGAACCTTCGTTATATGTGCCACCTCCATCAACAGTGCCTTGATTTTCATTTGCCGAAAGTACAGTGATTGTGTATCTTATAGCCTCTTGAGTTACCATAACGGTTTTGGTATAATTAGCTTGAGTTATTGTGATTGTTGCGTACCTTGTATTTCCTGTTGTGTTAGGGGTAATTGTAGCCGTGATTCGTGTCGTTTCTCCTCCACCGGGTGCGGTGTAGCTCGAAAGTGTTACCCACGGCTGGTCGCATGTAATTGTGCAGTTTTCCGGTCTGTTGCTGGCATAAATATTAAAATGATAGTTGCCACCGTTGGCACTTGCATTTATATAGTTCGAAGCCGCCAGTAAGGAGTATGACGGCTCAACTCCAAATACAGCGGTATGGTCTAGGTAGAACAGATAGTCGCCACCACCGATTCCTCCTGGGTCTGGCTCTAGAGCATCAACAGAAAAATATCCGTCGGCATAGCCTCCCCATCCCCAGTTAACGTGGAATAGGTCATTGCTGTCGTATCCGTCGAATACGAATGCATGTCCGCCAAGGTTGCCATGACCTGTGTAAATGATGGGGCGAAGTGAGTCTAAGTCCTCCTTTAGCATTGCTATCCATTCCGAATCAGTGTATGCTTCGTATGTTAGTGTGTCTCCATTTTCGTCTTCGTATTCAAACGACCTGTATTCTCCGTGTAAATCGGATTTGTATCTAAAGAATAATTTTAAGGCGTATTCTGTGCAATAATCCAATTGTCCGTCGTAGGAAATTGTATATGCACCGCTGCCCATTGCACTATACATCATTTCTACAGATACGCCGCAATGGTACATAAGAGTGGCAACTGCGTTTATTTCTGTGCTTGAACTTTCTTCCGCTAGATAGTTCGGCATGTTGT
>JAEEGG010011744.1_pt1 | contig 19013 bp, 21 predicted proteins | sample 9134161 | NCBI WGS metagenome assembly JAEEGG01 (sample SAMN16246543, study PRJNA631951) | gut metagenome | biome: gut microbiome; feature: rumen; material: CR-attached | host: Bos | place: Iran: Karaj | collected 2018-10 | reverse complement strand
AGCGATGTCAACTCCTGGCGTGAAAGGTTCTGCAACATATCCACACACTTCCTCAACTCCTCATCGTCCCATTTAGAATAATGGAACTTCCTCGCCTGCTGTAAAATGTACTCGTAATCTGTCATAGTCTATTACCTTACAATTAATAACACATACGACAATACCATAAATGCGATTAGCATTACGCACAACATGCAAACCATCTTTGAATAATTGGCATTCATGACAATAAGTTCCTCTCTCATCTTGTTTGATAAATCTGTTCTTTTCATAACTTCTATGTTTATAACAATTAAACTTGGTTGCAATGCTGCGATTAAGCGAGTGCAAAAGAGAACTTGTTCTCATTTTGCCGAGCCAAAGCAGCTTCGCACTATTTTATAGTGCAAAGTTAGTTGATTACACTCATGTTTCAAAGAAAAAAGCCATGACAAGCCTTGCGAAAAATACATTTTATTCCCAGACCACCATCTCACGAGGCAGATCGATAAACTTAGCCTTGCCACGCGTACCCTTGATATAATAATGTTCTGCCACACTACTGTCAAGGATAGTGGCAAAAACCTTCCTGATTCTGGCACATTTCTCATTGATGGAGTTCAGTAGCGGATTGGTTACATCCTCTATACTCTGCAAGGCTCTCTCATTTAATCCCCAAGGTCTTACCTTATTATATATATCAGCCAACTCCATCCGATAGTCTGGCAGATCCTTAAACACAATTCCCTCCGGATGTTTCAGGAAAAGCAGATACACAGCTTTCACCAGAGGCTCCATATGCACCTCTTTTCGCTCTTCACCCAGGAATATCCTATAGTTCTTACTGATAACCAACTTCTTCAGAGGTTGGCTAATACGAAAGCTAGACACTATCTCTCCATCGCTCATGCCAAGTTCCTTGAGCATCCGGACTTTCTCCTTCACTTCCGCTATAAGGATTGAGCGATGCAACTGCCTCAATTTCTCATTCTCTTTGTCTTTCATGTTCGTCATAGTTATTGTGTTGTTAGGTTAATCTGTTGTTAGAACCCGAGGCTAAACAGCAACGAGCTCCTCAGAGAACACCTGCTTCTTGATGAGTCGAAGCAGGTATTCTACTGCCTTTGGAGCCTTCTCGCGAGCGGTTGCCAACTTCTGAGAAAACTCATCCTCAGTGATGTCCGAGTTAAAGTCGTCCACCAGCTCCCGAGGATCGTCAGACGTCTTCACAAGCACCAATCCCTTACGCTTCATCAGATAGCGAAGCGACAGGATGCCCTTGTCGTACTTCGGCTTTGCCTTGATGAGTTCTTGCATCAGGTTCAGGCCATTGTCACCAATATGCAACTCGTTGAGCATGGCAATCATGTAGAGCACCTTGCAGTCTGGCGTTGACATGTCGAAGACATCACCCATCAGCACATTCACAGCGTCTGCCTCCTCGTAACGTTCGAGCTTAGCCAGACTGCGTGACTTCACATAGAGTGCCTCCTGGCATTGATGCTGAGCCAGCACACTATCAGCATACGCCAAAGCCTGCTCATATTTCCCTGCATAGAGGCTCAACAGAGCCACAAGGAACTTAGGTGCCCAGTGGTCTGCCTCCATCAATGATGCAGGAACCTCTTCGATACGCCCATAGAGACCTTCGTCACAGATCACAGTATCGAGGAACCGCTTGGTCTGCTGCATAGCCTCTTTGATGTCACCAGCCTCAGCCTTCTTCTGCACCAGCATCAGATACTGTTTGCCAGCTTCATCATAGTCGTGATGCGCCAGCAACTGATAGACAGCCTTTCCACTCTCTATCTCGCTATTGATCACCTGCTCATCGTTGTAGCCGTTGGCATACGACAGCACTTCACGACTCGTGTGGGCATACTGAGGAATGATACAGCGAGAGAGGAACAATCCACCCAGCGAGCGTACACGGCTCAGTGCCACATAGAGCTGGCCAGCTGCAAACATGCCTCTGCTCAGATCAAGGTAGAGCTTGTCGAAAGTCATACCCTGACTCTTGTGCACAGTGATAGCCCATGCCAGTCGAAGCGGATACTGGGTGAAGGTACCCATCAGTTCCTTCTTCATCTTGCGCTCTTCTTTGTCGTACTCATAACTATACGACTCCCAAGAGCAATTGGGCACCACGTAGGTGGCTCCACCATCAGTCGTCACATGTATCTCGTCCTTCGCCAGCTTGGTTACAGTACCAATGGTTCCGTTTACCCAACGCTTATGCTGGTCGTTGCGAGTGAACATCACTTGAGCGCCTACCTTCAGTTTCAGCGTCAGATCCACAGGGAAGCGTTTCTCCTCGAACTTACCTGTTACGGTACCCTCGTAGGTGTATTCCTCAGCATCAATCTCAGCAAGCTTCTTCTGGTTGATGTCATCAGCAGTTCTGTTGAGCGAAGCCAGTGTGATTACTGTACCATCCTCTTTCGTAGGCTGACAAACACGTTCATTCAGGTGCATCAGAATTTCTGGAGTCGTCTTGTTCAAGCGAATGCTCTCAAGAATTTTAAGGAAAGCCTCATCTTCCTGACGATACACCTTCTGAAACTCGATCTTCACCATTCGCATACGCTTGATGACGTCTGCCTTGTAAAAGAAGCAGTCATCTGCATGATAGAGGTCACGCATCAGGTCACTTTCTGCACCCCTCTTCAATACTGGAGGCAACTGGAACATATCACCCACGAAGATCACCTGCTTACCACCAAATGGTAGCGAAGAGCGGAGTGTCTTACGCATCGTATAGTCGATGGCATCAATGATATCGCAGCGAACCATCGACACCTCATCTATAATGATGGTGTCCGTATGGATCAGTGTCAGGATTCTCGCCTCATTCATTTTGCCCATCGTGCCTGGCGTGCAGACATCCATCGGCAATCCGAAGAACGAGTGGATGGTATCACCACCTGCAAGGATAGCAGCTACACCAGTTGGAGCCAGTGTAATAAACTGCTTATCTACCATCTTCTGCACATTGCGCAAGAAGGTAGTCTTACCTGTTCCAGCACGTCCTGTGAGGAAGAAACTACTGTTCGTGTTAGCAATCAGGTCATAAGCCTGCATCTGCTGCTTGTTCTGTGTGTCGATCATGTTCTCCATACTTATTTCTGTTCTAGTTTAGGAAGAATTTGGGTTAAACGTGTATTGAAGTCAGGGTCAAGGAAACTCTTGTAGCATCCATTGATCAGTTCAGAGGCCTGCGCTGCAATCTGCTCTACAGGGGTGCAGATTCGCTGAGTTTTCACAGCACCTGTCAGATAATCCTTCACCATCCGCTCCGACTCCTGCCGGATAAACGCCTCGTTACGGAATACCTTGTCGTAGTCGCGCTTCTGGATAAGTTCCATCTTCTGGCCATTAAAGGCGTAGAGTTCGATGCTGTCGATGTAGGTCCAGCTATGATACAGTCCCACTTTCTCCAGGATAACGATACGATCGCAAAAGCGAATACCACGATAGTAGCGATGTCCGTTACCACTCTCGTACTCGTCGCAGATGAACATCTTCTGACTGTCATCCCAGACAGGAATATGAACACGCGGATTGCCAAAGGATGGCAGAATGCCGTCAAATAGGTTCTTGTTGATTGCTTTTGTTAATGTAGCCATTGTCTTGTCGTTTTAATGGTTAAACATCTAGTTATCTATCTCATTAGCAGTCGTCCTTAGGCTAGCTGCTTGCGTTGAGTCTCCTCTATCATATCATAGGCATAAGAAAATACCTCTTGATTGTTTACATGAGCGCCCTGGGCCTTCAGTTGCCCCATCAGGAATTGACTCAGCATAAAGACGCTCTCTTCCATTGCGGACTTCTCGTCAAATATACGATAGTCATAGCCACCCCAATACTTCTGGGCAATGAGGCGTGCCTTCTGCCCATCAAAGCAATATAGCTTGATACCATTCAGAAAGGTATGTATATACCCTTGTCCAAGGTCATAGTAAACTATCAGTCTATTCGAGAGGCGAATGGCTTTATAGTACATATTACCTGCTGCACTGGTATACCCCATTGACAAGAATACGTTCTTGGCAGCTTTATAGGTGATTGACTCGCCCGAGAGGGCAGGAAGGCTTTTCGCCACGATGGTCTGGAGTGTTGTGTTTACCATTTTCGTACTGATTTAAAGTCCCACCACTTATTGTTTCAGTCACAACTCTGGGGTGGTTTCAAAGGTTGGACCTACGAGTTTTAAGAGGGGCTACTAGTCATAACAGCGACATAGCCTCATCGATAGCATTCTGTTCTGCTTCTACTGCAAGTTCTGAAAGGAAGAATGCATCATCGACAGCATCCTGTTCTGCCTCAGCTGCAAGTTCTGAAAGAAAGAATGCCTCATCGATAGCATCCTGTTCTGCCTCAGCTGCAAGTTCTGAAAGAAACATAGCATCTGAAAGGTTATTCACTTGAGCCTGAGCTCCTACTGAGAATTTTGAATTCTGATTTTTCATGATAATATCAGTTTTCATTCCCACCAATAAGCTGCTTGCAGCATCAATCTCGAGGTGGTGTCGATGATTGACGCTGCAAAGTTAAGACGATTTTCGCAATCTTGCAAGAAAAACAACCTTGTGAACGGTTCCGTTCTACTTGGAACCTTTATTTTCAGGATTACTCTTAGCTATAGGTCTGACATTTTTAGCCAAAGCGAATGGAAGTCCTGTCTTTGGGTTTGTTGTTTTTCGAAGTTCAAACAGCACCTCTTCATGTTCTTTATATTCATATTCTTGTGGTGAACAATTCTCCTTAAACCCTTTTGATTTGTCAATTATATAGTTGCTGCTAAATATAACTCTCGTTCTATCTTTATTAATTTTCCCTTTTAAAGAATCAACTTTATTAAAATGCGTGTCAATAAATTTGCATTTCTTTAAATTACCATCTCTGTCTGAATGATCTGCAATATATTGGTTCATCCAGCTAGCGATTTCACACAACTGCAAAGCCATACTATAGACAAGGAACTTGGAACTCATTCCATCTTTCGCAAATTTGCTCTCAGCTTCTTTAATTTCCGAATCCGTTAATTTTGAATGTGAATTAACATTGCCAAGACTAATAATCAATCCCATCATATTTTCTATGTGTCTTGGAATAATCCTTTCACCATCCTCTCCGTACCTCATTCCAATTCGATCAGCATTACTTCCCTTAAGGAACATAAAACACTGATTAAGATTAACGTTCTCTGAAGGGAAAAAAGCATCAGGAATAATACCAACCCGATTTGCAGACCTAAATACGTATTCTAAAGCCTGCCTTAATGGGTTAAAATGCAACTTAGGGGTAAACGGCAACTCCGGATGATGCATTGCCTCCAGTATGTCAATAACATCTTCACAGGCCTCAATACTAATATCACTTAATTGTTCTACGGCATCATGATAAATAGACTTTAGTTGGAATCTGTTCGATTTTGATACTTCTTCCTTCAAGTCAGAAATAAGTTGGTTTACTTCTTCTGGTTTCTTTTTGTCATAGAACTTACCAACCGCCTTCTCAAACGATTTGTCACCCATCAGGTCTGGTTGCCCAGTAAGAACAAAACAAGGAATATGTCGCTGCTGTCTTAATTCTATCAATCTTTCGCGTGCAGCATACATTCCATCCAAATCAGCCACCTCATTTTCTGAATTGTTATAGGCTTTAGCATCAAGAATTACTGCATCCCAGTATTTTAAATTATTTTCTAATGCCGCAATCCCTTCTTTCCTCGTCTTATATGGTGATATGTAAATCTGATGTCTAAGTTTACATGTTTGAATAAACGAGGTACCTCTGGTATCCCATTCATCATCAATCCAAATTACATTATATCCCATGCTTATATCATTTTATCGGTAAATATATTTGAACTACTGTCCATCCATCCTCCATAAAGATGTCATAGTCACCGCCATAGTGTTCTGCGAATGACTTGACATAATTTCCTCCCAGTCCAGTACCTGCCGTTTTACCTGCTTTCTCTCCTTTTATACCATAACGCATTTTGTTCATGCCTTCTGGTAGAGGACTACCATTGTTTTTGAAATCTATCTGGAACATATTTTTTTCTACATCAATTGAGAGAGAGATCTTTATTTCATAATCTTTACGACTATGATCTGTAAATCCATGTTTTCTAGCATTATCAACTATGTTAGAAACCAACCTTTGAATATCATTGGGTGAGACAAAAAGTTTAGGAAGAGAATCTATCCTTTTAGAAAGTGTTATATCCCCTCCTGTTAAATCAAAAATATCAGTATTCTCCTCAGGGAGATAGTCATCAATAGAATCAGTATTATCCCCAGGAATATAGTCACCAATGAAATCAGTATTCTCCTCAGGGACATAGTCACCAATGAAATCAGTATCCTCCTCAGGGATATAGTCACCAATAGAATCAGTATTATCCTCAGGGACATAGTCATCAATAGAATCAGTATCCTCCTCAGGGATATAGTCACCAATAGAATCAGTATCCTCCTCAGGGATATAGTCACCAATGAAATCAGTATCCTCCTCAGGGATATTGTCATCAATGAAATCAGTATCCTCCTCAGGAATATAGTCACCAATGAAATCAGTATCCTCCTCAGGGATATAGTCACCAATGAAATCAGTATCCTCCTCAGGGATATTGTCATCAATGAAATCAGTATCCTCCTCAGGGATATAGTCATCTAGTATGGAGGATTGGTCTATATGCAATTTTTGATAATATCTTTTTATTGATGATTCATCTCGACTATATTCGATTTTGAAGCCATCTGCCTTATGTCTATTTTTCAAATTTGACAAGAATTCATCAATATTGAATATTTCTGGTTCTCCAAAATGTTCTTCTTTACTGAGATTAGCTAATAATGTGGACAACTCACCTAAAGATGAACGAAAATTATCAAGCAGACTTTCCAGTTGTTGGCAGAAATCCTTTTCTGTTTCTCTGTTATCAAGATAGTATCGCATTAGATCTTCGATATTACTTAACTCAAAAATATATTGTCCCATATCATGCTTACGCATCCTGACTTCATTTATATACTCAGTTTTAATACTTTGGAGCTTTTCTTCATGGTTTTTATATGTTTCTCCCTCGAGTAAGGCTTTCTTCTCTTCATCTCCTACTATACGCTGATCCATAGGAATTAGAACATTATGAAGATTGCCGTAAATGCCAAAATCTCTGATTGCCTGGATTTGTCGATACACCAAAGGCATACTGAGCAACACATACAAGCGGAAAACATCAACATCCGCATTTGGAACAAAAACGTATATACGATTGTCTACAGCAAGCGGTTTTTGGGCAGCACGAATAATGGCAAGTTTTGGCCCTGTCGTGTCAAATTTGAAAAGAACGGCGTCCTTCTTGCCATCAAGATAATAGCAGTTCCGATAATCGACCACCCGATTGCCAATTTCTGTCTTTTGAGACCAGGGCAATTCGGAATCTAACTCTCCATTCTCATCAAACACATAATCATCAGTATGAGGTGGAATATTTGGGCATTCGGCTTTATCTACATCCGGATGTGACAAGTCTAATTCACCTTGATAGGTATAAGACAAATTCTTTTCTCGAATCCATGGTGTTTCATTTGGCAAGTTATACTTAATGTCGCGGACATAGGTGTTAACCATTGTACTAAGTGTTGAAAGAGGAACCGGAGCTTCGTTGCTTAAGGGTGTTTCAACAACATATACTTGTGGAACCAACAAATCTACATTAAGAGTGGATGGTTCAACCTTTATTATTTTTCGCAATCCTGTTTCTGCCTCTTTTCCGCCATTTTCCTCTGCAGCATTCAACTTATTAATGTCTAGCGCCTTAATAAAGTTGCTTTTCCCGTTTTTAGCCATTAAAACAACTTCTTCTCCTGCTGCTGCGATAGCTCTCATAGAAACGCCCACTTCTACAAATTTTAAAAATTCTTCAGAATTAAAATCAGTATAGTCATTCCATGAAATGACATTATCATTTGTGAGTTCTTTTGAAGCAAATCTTGCATCAATCATGGAGGTCAAAGAATTTGGTTTTCTTGTTATCACAACCAAACAATAATTATGATGAGTATTATAACTCATAACAGAAGGCAATTGGATGATCTCAGACAGAGAATTGTCATGGATGACAGCTTCCCACAATTCCTTCATGGGATACTGTTTGTCACATTTCCATAAAAATTCATTCGGAATTATTATTCCCATTTGCCCACCTTCCTTCATGCGTTTATAAGCATGAAGAAAAATGGATGCTGTATATGACTCAAATTTTTCTCGCAATGCGATATCCTTTTCTTTACTAAACACCTTGGGAATATAGGGGATATATGACAAAACAGCGTCAAAAGGGAGAGTTCCTTCGTCGTTCCTGGTATCAGCTTTATTCGCAACAAGAGCCAGTTTTGTCCAAGCGAATATATCACTCTTGCGATCCTCTATCTTATTCTGCTCATTAAAAGCAGGAAAAGTGTCTTCGCATATAAATGAACAATTCTTTAATTTTGTTGCAAACTGAGCAAAGCCAACAAAAGGATTGTATACAATCGCATTATCTGGAATCCTGATGCGATTACAGGCAAGATTAAGTACCTCTTCAGGGATATACCATATATCTTTCTCATCCCAATCCTTCATTGAGAGATGGCTACATGGAGTACTAATGATATAGTTGACCATCTCTTTGAAATGAGAGACAAGGAAGGACTCATCACTCGTAGACAGTATTGTATCATCATAATAATTTGCCAATAAATGGTTTGTTACACTTGTATCGGCATTTTCGCCTTCCAATAATTTGTAAAAATACCCCAATAATTGTTCATTTACCTTAATCTGATTTGCCAATTCATCAGGAATGATAACTGAAGTAGAAAAAGAACTGGCACCATTCTTTTGTTGGGCTTCGATCTGTTTCTGTTCTTCCACTTTCTCATATTCGCATACAGCCTTATATTTATCGGAACCAACACCCGCCACTTTATTGCGATAAAAATCTACGAGGTTCATTACTCTCTGCTGGATCTCTGCTGCGTTCTGTACGTTCTGCATAGTCGTTTGTGTTTTTTGTTAGTACTCTATTTCAGGCATTTGTGTCTCAAATGCGCTGCAAAGGTACAACCTATTTTTGATTGCTGCAAGGAAATCACCACCATGAACGGTTCCGTTCTTCGTGGAACCGATTTTGGATAATGTTGTAGCTACTATAAAGGTATTCTGCCTTGACATATCAATTCACTTCGATAGCGCAAAGATACACATTATTTATAAATAAACGGGGGAAATCTAAAAAAATAAGAGCAAAATAATGAAAAATTGGTCCAATTTCATCTTTCATTAGAATAGTTTTTGTATCTTTGCATCACAAAATCACCAACAATGGCAACGATACATATCAAGAATGTGGGTCCGCTAAAGGACACGGGAGAGATTGCTTTGAATAGGCTTTTGCTCATTATCGGTAAACAGAGTTCTGGTAAGAGTACCTTTATGAAGGTGCTGTGTCATTGTCGTTGGGTGGAGAAAACTCTGATGGTTGATGACGATAGCAGTGCCAAGGATTACGGAAAGAACCAGGAATTCTTAAAGAGCCTGATGACATTCCATCGCTTCAATCCCGATTTCTTCTCGTCTGAGAGTTATATCAAATACTATGGCGACTACATCACGATTGAGCAGAATGGCGATGAGAATGACGCTGTAATTACCCGCAAAAGTGACTTCGAGGACAAAAGGTATAACACGAAACTGTGTTTCATCCCTTCTGAGCGTAATCTGATTTCTGCAGTTAAGAATCTTGATAAATCTTACAAGGCTACAGAATTGGATGTATTGCTGAACTATCTTTTGGAATGGGACGAAGTGAAGGATTATTATAGCACTAAGAACGCTCTACGACTCTCTGTTGCACGTAACATCCAATATTATAATGATGGAGGGGCTGATTTCATCTACCTGAGTCAGAACGGAAAGAAGCTGCCTGTATTCTATGCATCAAGTGGCGTGCAGTCTGCTATGCCTATTGAAGTGATGATTGACAGATATAGTGCTGTCGTCGGAGAAAAAGCTAGTCTTAGCAAACATGATTGGAAGCAGGTTTCAAATGATACAAGCAAGGCTAACTACCAGTCTGTACAGTTCTATATTGAGGAACCGGAACAGAATCTGTATCCGATGTCACAGAAGGACTTGATTCTTAATCTTTTGAATCATTTGATTAAGGCCAACAATAAAGGGAAAAGTGAGAGTAATATAGTGCTTACCACACATAGTCCATATATCTTATCTGTGCTCAATGTCCTTCTAAGTCATGCAAAATATATAGACCTCCATCCCATTTATGATGTTAATGTTGATGATATTGTTGATTACGATCACTATATGCCTTCAAAATATTATTCTGCCTATTACATCAATGATAACGGAGCATTTGAGAATCTGATAGACCCAGAACTGCCCATGATTAGCGGTCTTGAATTGGATGGAGTATCTGACTGGGTAGAAGAACAGATTTCGAAAGTTAACGAATTGATTTATGGCTGACAATACTTATTCTTTTCTTAAAGAATCTGGTTTTGTACCAGAGCAAGAATTAAGCGTGCGCAAATTTTTGTCTACCTCAGAACTTGGTAAGCGTTATCATCTGATTATCAACGGAAACAAACAATCTTCTGTGTTTCAGATAGACAGCAATATTATCACTGAAGGAAAGCGTTGCGACAAACTTGTGCTCGTGGAAAATGCAAAGAATGACTGGGCAGAAATCTTCGTTGAGTTGAAAGGTGTGGATGTTTCTAGTGCTATAGGGCAGTTAAAGGCATGTCTTGATAATAAGGTTTTCAAGCATATTACTAATAAAGAAATAAGAGCAAGAATTGTTGCCCAGTCATTTCCTTCTAACAAAGCAGACCTCACAATGGAAAAGGCCAAGATAGAATTCCGTCAGAAATATAATTGCGATCTTCGAGGAATGAAGAACGGCCAGAAGGATTCAATATAGTTCGTATTGTTCCATTTGCTTTTTGAGAATCTCCAGGATCTGCTCTCGCAATGACATAGGGCTGATGACTTCGAGGTTCTCACCATAGAGGAGAATTCGACCTCGCAGTTCACGATTTGGTTCAATTGTTAGACGGACTTCACCATAACAATGGTCATCATGTTCTCCAAAGGGTAGCGTTTCCTTCTGCGAATGATGCAAGGGTTTTGTCAATAAAAGTCCGTGCTGGTATTCAGTCTTAGTACGGATAATGACTTCTTCAACCTTAGCACCTTTCTCGCGTGTGACACCTATTATATTATTAAAGAAGTCCTGATAGAAACCTTTTGGAGCAGGGATGTACTCCACATCATTCACCTCGCAGACTTCGCCAACGATTCGATCTAATGGTACATTATAGGCTTGATAGGGTTCGCGATCAGCCTCACCAAATACAAACCAGCGACCATTATATTCTTTGATGAATTGAGGATGGAAGACTAAAGAGAATGGTTCTTGACCAAATCGCTGATAGTCGAAACGAAGAACCTTTTTACTGGCAATGGCCTTATAGAATACAGGCAACAAATCTATATTCGTCAGATTCTGTTCGAGTCCACCGCAAATACGCACTTCACCATCCTTTGACTCTCTGTTTGTATCAAGTAATATTTGCGTATTCTCAAAGAATGAAGAGAACCAACTTGCAGGCAATATACCAGCTGAAGCCTTGCAGAAAGCGACGTAATCTTCTATGGACTTCTGAACAACAGCTTTTCGCTCCTCTGCCAAAGGATCGTCATTATCGCCAATATATCGGTATGCTTTACCCTTATTCAGCCCATTGTCCTCTATACATCCTGGGCAAGTCTTTTCAAGAGCCTTCAAAACCTCAGGGAATGCTTTCTTCAATTCGCCATAACCAGGTTCGCTATTGCAAGCCATCTTATCGTAGTAACCTTTCGGTCTGCCACAATACAAGGCAAGTACATCGGCATAACTGACAAACTCTCGTTTCATCAGTTCCACGTATATCAGATTAACGAACTCTGATCTTACTCCAAATCCAGCAAAGATGTTCTTAGTAGACATAATCTATACGTTTAGGATTGTGCAAAGATACAATTATTTTTGAAAAGAAATGGTTATCTAAAGAAAAATGTTAGTTTCGCAAGGCTTGTTATTGGATAATACTTGTCTTACGATGACCTTTTTTGTATTTTTGCAGCAAACATTCAAAATAATTAAAACAATAGGATCATGAAAAAGTTATTTATCACAATGATGGTCGCAATGATCGCCATCGCAGCAAATGCTCAGTACAATGTTGGTACATCTTCAAGATATACCGACAGTTATGGAAATTCTACCAGTACACACCGAAATCAATACGGTCAGACGACTGGTACCTCTTCTTCTTACACAGACAGCTATGGTAATACCACGACGACTCACAAGAATCAGTATGGGCAGACTATCGGTACATCAACGACCTATACTGATAGTTATGGAAATACCACTACTACCCACAAGAATCAGTATGGGCAGACAATAGGTACTGACAAGAGCTATACCGACAGCTATGGTAATACTTCAACAACTTATACTGACTCTTATGGACAAAGAAAAGGCACATCAAGCACCTATACTGACAGCTACGGAAACACCTCGACTACCTATAAGGATAGCTATGGGCAAAGCATCGGTTCTTCCTCCAGTTATACGGATTCCTATGGGAACACCACTACACAGCAGCGTAGCAACAATGCAAATACTTCTATCTGGTCGTGGTAACTCTTAAAAACAAGAGATGAAGAAGATTATAAAGCAAAATAAACGTATCTTTGCAGCGTGAATGAGAGTTCTCACTTAGGTGAGCGTTTTGGCTAACCAAGCCGAGCGGTATATAGGCGCGATAGCATCAAGCTCCGCAACCGTTCTAAAAAACAAAGCCGTTGGTCAAATACCTACGGCTTTCGTTTTCTTAATAGGTAAGTGCTACATAATTTAATTCTTTTTTATTCAATCGCCTGAAGTTCTTCCGCTAATGGGTTGTCATATACTCCGACACAGCTACTCGTTATTCACTATTTTATCAAACCGCTCGCTGACATCAACCATCCATTCTGGGAGTTTCTTCAGGGCTTGGTATACGAGGGCATCGGGCATCTTTTTGTAATAGGCATAGGCCATGGGGCCTGCGATGGCAGCGAGGGTATCGGCATCGCCACCAAGGGAAATGGCGAGTTTGATGCAGTCTACGTAGTCCTTTAAGTGTGCCCTCGAACTGAACATCTTCACCTTATTATAATCCTTTATACGATTGCCTTTTCCCTCGTATGCACTACCGGCTATATCGCCTATTGCCTCACTGATCAGATAATTCTTCATAAGCCTTTAATCATTGGATGTTGCAAATATACTGCATTTTTTTGAAAGTGCAGTAGTTTTGAAGGAAAAAAATATATTTCTCGCCGCTCGGCTTTGCCGCTTTGCTTGCAAAGAAGGCTTGTGGAGAGAAAATCACCGCTACTCGGAGGGAGTAATGGTGATATAAAGGGATATACAGACGAAGGATTAATACGAATCAGCCATCAAATCTTTACGACCTATGAGGCTGAAGATTCTGATATCATTATCTTCGTTCAGAATTCTGAGAGTACGGAGAACCTCATTGAGCGTGGAGCCGCTGGTGGTCACATCATCTATCACCAATACATTCTGCTGGCGGATATTTGAGCAAAGTTTCTCATCTTCTGATGCATTTATTATCTCCGAGAACCTATATAGACGGGGTTGATTAAATCTATAGATGTACCGCGTCATATACAAATCAGACTTATTTGGCAATTCAGGCATAATAACTACACCATAATGATATAGGTTAATCCTTTTATCAAGACGATTAACTGCTCTTTGTATAAACAAGCCCTTTTCTTCTTCATCCTCAAAAGCTACTGAAGACTCGCAATAATGATAGGTGCATTTGTTAAATGCATCCATCTGATAGTCTTTACAAGTCATTTCAATAACTTTTTCTCTCCACATAGCATTATCAGTCTTTGCCTTTTTCTTATTTCTGTGTGCAAAGGTAAGAAAAAAAATCAACAGTTCAAAAAGTTTTGCCAATTTTATGAGGGAATAATTGCACTTTTCTGCCAATTTTATGAGGGAATCCGACCATCTTATTGACACCAATAAAATGGTCGGATTTTTGAGAACCATTTTCCTGAAGTCAGGAAAATGATATGTCTCTCTATAACAAAAAAGCCCCAGCGCTTTACAGCGCCAGGGTCTCTTTTAGTTCTCGGCAATACTCTCCCTACTCAGGTTCCAACCTCTCAGCATCGCGAAATAATCAATATCGCTAGTGCCGTTTTCTTGGATGGCCATTGCCGCAGCAACCATCATCCAGCGGGCGGGACTCTCCATTGGGATACCGATGGGCTCATCGGGCGGAATACCCGCCAAACGCGACACATTGCTGATGTACGCCTCGGTATTATTCTCATGCGGTGGCGCCCATTTCTGGATGATCATCCGGATGGTGTAGAGGCGGTACTTATGATAGTAAGTACGTGTGAGAAGCTTAAAAGCTGCTCGCCAGCCCCATTCCATCGACTTAAACACTACGAAGGCAGCATCGGTCTGCTTTTCGGCCTGACCCTGCCACTGATCCCTGCCTCTACGGATATTCAGTGGGTTACAATTTCTAAATCCTCGTGATAACATTTTAATGTTTAATCTTTAATGTTTAATCTTTAATGTCCTAAGTGGAAAGTGGAAACTATGGAAAGTCGCGGTTAAGCGAGAACAGGGATAAGCTTGCTTAAACCCTGTCGAGCGGAAGCGACTTCGACGAAGTTTATCTTCGTCAAGTTCACGGTAACTCCTTTAGAACTTTCTTATACAATCCATACTTCTTGTTTTCAATCACACCATCCGTCTTTAGCCGATTGATGGCCTTTGCAGCTGCCGAGCTACCACATCCAAAACACTCCATAAAGTCCTTGGTCTTAAACTCATCCGGCAATTTGGCGTAGCACTCATCATACTTGGTAGAACGACGGCGTACCACAAACTCCTTATTCTGATCAGCAAAGTAGTTGAAAGCCATCTCGCCGAAGAAGAACTGCTGACTGCGATACTGGATCTCCATCGCCAGACGACAGAGTCGGCGGTCCATATCGTCCATTGTCAGGGTGCGGTGCTCCTGCCACTCATCCCAGTGGCGCATCACAATGAAGGGCAGCGAGATACCTATGCCGTAGTACGGAATTCGTTTCAATAGCTGTCGGTCAGCCTTGTCGCCATTGAACAGGGCTATCTCCATGCGGCTCGATTGCCACTCATAGGTCTCATCGTTAAGCGGTTCTATAGGCAGTTCGCCAGATACCTTATCCAGTCGGTAAGCCCACTCTTTCAAGGTCTCGTTAGCCTCAGGATCTACTTCCTGATTTCGCTTAGCCAATCCCACGTCGGGTAGCGGAATCACCGCCAGTCGCGAACTCATACCCGTACCATAGTTCCTCTGATTTACCTTGCGATGCAGGGCGTAAGGCGTGCCGGTATAGATGAAATTCCAATACACATTAAACATACCCGACACCGACTCCTGATTGGCATACATCTGTCCGTCCTCCTCATTATGGAAGGCTTTCAGTTCCAAGATTTCTCGGTCTTTCCAATCGCCACCCTTATTGTTTTTAGTGACGTTATCCAACTCGGCATCGAATGAGAACATGTGCAGGTTCATGGGCACACCCTGAACTACCTCTACTGCCGATCGCATGTGGCGGATAAACTCACCTGTAGCTGTTCTGGCCGGATGCACTCGGATGATTACCTCGGGTTTCTTCAATGCTTCGCCTTTCTGAGCCTTGGAAGATGTGGTACGTTCCGTACGACTCTCCTTGTAGCGGTTCACGGCATCGATACCTATCTGGTCTGCCTGAATCATCGGGTCGGCAATCTTCTTATAGAACTTCTCTATCACATTCTTACCCGCTCCCGGGTCGCCAATGATAAAGATGCAATAGTTCAGACGCCTTACGATTTCGGGCTCATACCAGAAGTGGTAGTACGAACGCGTCATCAGTGTGCCATAGAGGGCAGCTCCGGCAAAGAGCACGGCTGGTTTCTTATGCGGATGCACATTCATAAACAACTGCTTCATACAGGGGTAATACTGTGCCATCTCCTCCAGTTCCTCTGCCCACTTATCCAGCGGCAGCATCGCATAAACATCGTCGGGGTCAGAGCTGACAGGGGACAGGTTCCTGTCAGATACACTCTGCGCTTCCGGGCTGACAGGAACCTGTCCCCCGTCAGCTCCTGCCTTTGCCAGCGCATCTTTCAGTTTCTTCGGCATGTATTCCTTATACTTGAAATCCATCACCGATTTCACCGTACCGCCAACATCTTCACCCTCTTTAGCGAGTTCCTGTACCCATGGCAACTGACTCACCACCTCGGTAATCTTCTTGGGATTCCGTCCCACGATATACCTCAAATGACTTGACAATTCCACCAGCGTATCATGGCGCTTATTAGTGAGATCCTTATCCCCGATCCACGCCTCGATGATCTTCATCACCGGCACCCCGTTGTAGGTTAGTTCTTCACCACCCTCCCCCTCGGGGAGGGGGTGAGTTACATCCTCATTCGTATCCTGTGAATGACCGTCTCGATATAGAGCATCATATCGCTCACCAAATGCCTTGTTCTCATACTTAAATAACTTTTCTTCATCGATGTAAATAATGTCTTTATCAGTTGTTAGGAAGGCCCCCCTACTACCGTCCTTGCATTGCTCATCGCAAGCGAGACCGAGCTTAGCCGAGAAATCCTTTTGGTTCATAATAAGGTTCCCGATATCAGGATCAGCCAATAAAACCACCTTCAATCCACGCCCCGATGGAGTGACATAAACCAGCACTATGCGGGCCTTATCCTCATCCGAAAGCTTGGCATAAGCCTTGGCCCAGACCTCGCGCACGTCACCTTCCAGATGGTCGTAGTCGACTACCACCAGTCCGTTCAGGTTCACATGCTGCTGATTGCGCCACATGCCCTTTACCTTGGTGGTTTCTCCCGTTTCCTTGTTTTCAATTTCCTTCTCACTCTCATCGTAAGTGGCTATGAAAATCATTAACGGAAGCGACTTCTTTTTCTTGTCGTAGGTAGCCTTATCGCCTTTCTTTAAGGCAGCTCTTCCTTCACTTACCTTCCGCGCTGTCTCGGGCGCTTTTGCAAGCGCCCAGAACAGCTCGGGGGTTATTAGTTCTGTTGGAGAATTGAATCTGCGTTGAAAGCAAAACATTTGTCTATTTCACTTGTTAACAGGTACAGCTCTTTCCTTATGTCTAACTTTCCTTCAATATTAAACTTAAGCCAAGCCTGAACCGTATGCTGCTCTTTTTCAACACACAGCTTCAGGTTGTCTTTGTTGATAAGATACTCGCCCTCGGGCAAGGTAGGTTCACTGATCTGAATATCCTTCGTCAGCTTAGCCAGCTCCTTGTGGAAGAAGGCAGCCTTGTCGGCCACTTCGCCAGGACATTTCAGTTCAACACATGTCAGGGGATTCTTGCCTGTAGTCTCATACAGCTTGTTACGTCCTGACGACTTCATCTTCTTCTGGGCAGGCTGACCCTGCTCCTGTGGTGTCACCTCTATCGAGTTGTCATCGAATACCCGAGTTCTCGACTTGAAGCTCTTCACACACTTCCTTCTCGTAGGAGCGGAGGCCTGTGCCTCCTGCTCCTGTACATTCTGTAAATCTTCCATTAATTCTAAAAATTCTAGTGTCATAATTGTTATTCTCTAACCTCTAGCTTCTCACCTCTCACCTCTATATTAATTTTATTTTCTCAATATAGATGGTCGTAGCCTGCATGGCCTCTCCCGTACGCTCTGAGTTCCAACCCCTTACCTGCATCGAGCACTGCACTCGGTACTGATAATTCTTGTCGAACGTAGGGCAGTTCACAGCCCGTTCTCCCGTTATCTCTCCCACGAAGGTATCAATCCCGTCGGTCAGTTTCAACTGTACCAGATTGATGGTTTTCTCTTCCTGAGTCTTCTTGTCGGTGTACTTTCTCTGCTGGAGTCCCGACTGCTCCAAAATTCTAACTGTCTTTTCCATAACTTTTTCAATTTTCAATATTCAATTTTCAATTACTTTTTAATCTCGTACTTTGTCTTAATCCCTAGATCCTTATCCATTACACCCTTGAATAGCTCTCGGTACACATCAGCCCGAAGGTGATCTAAGAAGGATTCAAAGTTTTTCAAATCCGGACTCTTACGCTTAGACTTCATCACAAGCAGGAAGGCATCGGCAATCATCTCTGTCAAATCACTCAGCCTCGGCATATACATACCCAGAAGGTTCTCAATCCAATTGGCAATATCGTGAACAATCTCATCGTAATTACCTTGTGGGTTAATACTCAATTTCTTTTTCTGTGAAGCAATTTTCACAATAATCTCTCCATACATATTTGGTGTATAAAGATTTCCCCAATTATAATTTTTCATAATCTCTAATCTTTTATTTTTTCAGAATGAACAGCAGACAATCTTTTGTCTCTTCCAAGAGTTCAATCCCTAAGTGGAAGTACTCTTGTTCCGGATTCAGATCCAGCAGCTCTACCAGTTTTTTCGCCAAATCAATGTTGGTAAACTGAAGGCTGCTTGTTCCAGCCCTGAACTTCACCTCGAGCCCCTTGTTGCGATTAAACATCAGGACTACATCAGTAGACTGGCGACTTCTGGTCAGCAGCATGTGAGTCGAAAGCTTCTTAGCTATCATTTTCGATTGTTCCATATTCAGTGTCAGGTGATTACCTTTCAAACTCAGTGAACAAGTGTTCTTGGGAAGTCCGAAATTATTATTTCTCGACTGAATCTCAATGACCTCCAGATCCAAACAGTCCAACTGAACAGCCTCACGATCGGCAGATTTCTTCAGTCCGAGTTTCTCATTCCACTCTTTGTTAACTTCCAACCAGAATTCTTTTCCGAAATAAGTGTTGGGGTAACTGAAGGC
>JAEEGG010011743.1_pt1 | contig 19015 bp, 14 predicted proteins | sample 9134161 | NCBI WGS metagenome assembly JAEEGG01 (sample SAMN16246543, study PRJNA631951) | gut metagenome | biome: gut microbiome; feature: rumen; material: CR-attached | host: Bos | place: Iran: Karaj | collected 2018-10 | reverse complement strand
CAGGTAAGTCATTGGAGACATTAAAAACTATAGCTTATGAAGAGGAATAATGTGTGGCGGTTTTTCTTAACCGCATTGATTATAGGATTGTGCGGAACCGTTTTGTCCCAGCCTGGGGGACCGCCTCCGGGAGGCGGATTTCCCGGACGTCCCCCCATGGGCGGGCCGCCACAAGGCAGGGAGATGCAAAAAAAACAACAACAATCTGAAAAAAAGAGCAAAATCAATCTCACAGGTGTTTATAAGGTCTCCGGAGTGCTGAAAGACAGCAGCCAAAACACTCCATTGGCTTATGTGAACGTGGCTTTACTGAACGGGAAGGACAGCTCCTTTGCCAAAGCCACCACCACTGACGAAAGTGGCAGATTCACCTTGTCAAACCTGCCGGCGGGCCACTACATTTTCAGAGCCACTTTTATCGGTTACAAGGCTTTTTACAAGCCAGTCACCATTAAAAATAGCCATATTGACCTGGGAATCATAAGGATGCAGTCTTCCACCACAAAACTGAAAGGAGTGACGGTAAAAGGGGAACGCCCCATCTACAGCGTGGACGGGGAAAAAACCATCTATAATGTGGCTGATGACCCCTCAATCCAAAGCGGCACCACCACCGACGCCCTGCAGAACGCGCCAGGTGTGGAAGTGGATATCGAGGGCAACGTGACACTGCGCGGCGTCTCCTCAGTTGAAATCTGGATCAATGACAAGCCATCCAAACTTACGGCCGAAAACCTGAAAACATATCTGGAGATACTTCCCGCCAACACCCTTGACCGGATTGAAACCATAACCAACCCCTCAGCCAAATATGCGACGGAGGCAGAAGCGGTCATCAACATTATCACAACGGCGCATATCAAGAAAAACCATTTCATAAGCTTTGGCGCCAACGCCAGCACACAACCCAATTTGAGCCCATGGATCTCATACGTATGGGCCAATGACAAATGGTCGTTCAACGTCTATGACGGCCTGCGCTATTCCTACCGTGAGAACCAATCCGACGGCTATTCAGTCCATCGGCGCGACAGCAAAACGGAACCGGGTGCATATGACACCATTTCTCAGGAAAGTTACAGTAGCGCTTCCGACAACCGGAGCCTGTCAAATTACCTGTCCACAAACATCAACTGTACAATTGACTCCATGTCGGATGCCTCCCTAATGCTCTCCATTAACAATTCGTGGAACAAGGCCTGGTCGGAAAGCGATGAGCGGCGGGACGAAAGTTTTTCAGGAGGGAACGACTACGGCTTCCATACCGGCAGCGACAACCGTTCCTCCTCGGTTGGCGGCATGTTTTTCGCAGATTACAGCCACAAGTTCGACAAGAAAGGCCACAACATGCACCTCTTCCTGAATGGCAACCTCCAGTCAAACCAGTCGGACAAATACTACATCCGGGACTATACAACAGTTTATAACGATTTGGACCAGAACAAGTACTATTATTCCCATTCCAATTCGCGCTCACTCGGCCTCTCTGCCCGCTACAACCGTCCATACAGCCAGAAAGGTGATCTTTCCTATGGTCTCAATGCAAATTACAGCAACGGTCAGGTTAATTACAGCACCTTTCTGTATGATTCCTTGGATAGTGAATATTCCATTACTGATCCGGTCAGGCGGTACATCTCCACCTACCGGGACCAGTCTGTCGGAGGGGATGCCAACTGGACACACAGGCTGGGCAATCTAACCTTGCAGCTTGGATGCGGCGTTGCCTATAAGGAGCAGTCGCGCAAATATGTCAATATTGTTTTCCCGGACGACACCGCTTACCGTTTCATTACAGCCAATCCCTCGGTGCATTTGAGTTATCGCACAAAAACGATGCACAACCTCAATGCAAGCTACACGTTGCGCACTCAAACGCCCTCTTCCTCCAACATGACGCTTTTCCGCAGCTATGGGGAGGACAGCTACAGCGTGGGCAACCGCCATCTTACACCTTCCTACACCCATAACATGGAGGCCGGTTGGACCAAATATTTCAACCGGTTCGGTTCGGTAGGCTGTGATGTCTACGGCCGCTTCTCCACCCATGAAATCTCCTACATTACAGATGTCACCGATGAGGAAGACCCATATATCGGCCGGATTGTCAGCTATTCCATGCCATACAACATGGGCACGACCTACCGTTACGGAAGTTCGTTCCGTGCAACCTACAGTCCGAGCGGATTTTTCAACCTCCGTTTTTACGCCAACCTTTACCACGCCGTGTATGATATGGAATATGCCAAACTGGGTAAAAACGTCCACACGGAGACCACAGCCTATTCGCTGCGGCTGAACGGATGGGCGAAGCTGTTCAACCGCTACCAGGTGCATGCCTCCGCGCGGTACAGTTCGCCGAGCAAAAGCCTTTTTACGGAAACCCGTGCCAATTATTCCGTCAATTGTGGCGTGCGTTCTGATTTTTTCAAACGGAAAATGTCAGTTTACGTGAATGTGCAGGACATTTTCAACTGGGGTAAAAAAGTTGGGAGCGGCAACGGCACCACCAATCCTTATTATTTGAGTTACAATAATAAAAAGGTCATGAACAGCCGCTATATCAGCGCGGGAATCACCTTCCGTTTCGGTAAGATGGAACTAGAGAAAAAGAGCGGCGGCGAAGAACAACCATCAGAGTGAAATTTATTTTAACATATTAATAATTTATTTTCAAGCATATAAATTTATTATTAAAAAAATGTTAAAAAAAACAGGTTTGGATTGATGCTTTTTATGTACCTTTGCATTTGTAGAATTAAATAATTATTAAGGATAAAAATGGCGAGGAAAGCAAAACATGACCTTCATAAACCGTTAAAGGAGATATTCGGTTTTGACCATTTCAAGGAGAGACAGGAGGAGATCATCCAATGTGTGATGAACGGAAAAGACTGTTTCGTCATCATGCCGACCGGAGGAGGGAAATCTTTGTGCTACCAGTTGCCGGCCATGCTGATGGAAGGGACGGCCATTATCATTTCTCCCCTGATCGCACTCATGAAGAACCAGGTGGATTCCGTCCGGAATTTCACTAGCGAGGAATCGACCGCACATGTCTATAACTCTTCGCTGACACGGCCGGAAATGCGCATGGTACGGGAGGATCTGCTGGCCGGTAAGACCAAAATGCTCTACATGGCACCTGAATCCCTGATCAAAAAGGAAAATGTGGAGATGATCCGGCAATTGAAGATCTCCTTTTTTGCCATCGACGAGGCGCATTGCATTTCGGAATGGGGGCACGATTTCCGTCCGGAATACCGCAAGATCCGTGAAATTATTGACAACATCGGGCAGAAGGTGCCGATCATAGCTTTGACCGCCACCGCCACGCCAAAGGTGCGCATCGACATCCAAAAGAACCTGAAGATGCAGGATGCTGAAGTGTTCCTCTCCTCGTTCAACCGTCCGAACATCTATTACGAAATTCGCGAAAAAACCTCCGATGTGGACAAGGAGGTGCTGAAAATAGTGAAGAGCAATCCCGGAAAATCTGGCATAATCTACTGTTTCAGCCGCAAGAAAGTGGAGGAACTGTCCGAGTTCCTCCAGGTGAATCATGTGAAAGCGCTGCCTTATCACGCCGGCTTGGATGGGGTTGTCCGGATTCAGAACCAGGACAGTTTCCTGATGGAGGACGCGGATGTGATTGTCGCCACAATCGCTTTCGGCATGGGCATTGACAAGCCGGACATCCGCTATGTGATACATTATGACATTCCCAAGAGCCTTGAAGGCTACTATCAGGAGACGGGGCGTGCTGGCCGGGACGATGGCGAAGCCCGCTGCATAGCATTTTACGATTATGAGGATTTGAACCGGTTGGAACGGCTTGCCAAAGGGAAACCGGTGGCGGAGCAGGAGATTGCCCGTCAGCTGCTGTCGGAGGTGATGTCCTATGCGGAATCCACCCTCTGCCGGCGGCGGCACCTGCTGTTCTATTTTGGGGAGACCTATGACAAGGAGAACTGCGGATGCTGTGACAACTGCCTGCATCCACGTCAGACAATAGAAGGAAAGGAATATATTCTTATTCTGTTAAATTGCATCAAGGAATTAAAGCAACAGTTTAAGGATAAGCACATCATCTCCATCATCCGTGGAGAAATGACCAACGATATTAAGAAATTCAAGCACAACACACTTTCATCCTTCGGGGAGGGACGTGACTGGGATGAGAAATTCTGGGAGGCAGTCATCCGGCAGGCATTATTTGCCAAATTGATTGTCAAAGAGATAGAAAACTATGGCATTCTGAAGATAAGCACTTTGGGAGAAAAGTTTCTGAAACGTCCCTATTCAATCCCTCTGGCGGCCCCACACAGCAAGACGGACAACTGCGACGATTTGGACGATGATGATGACGCACCGGACATGATGATGGGGCAGAAGGGCGGTGTTGTGGACAAGGTGCTCTATTCAATGTTAAAGGACATGCTGAAAGCACTGGCTAAGAAGGAAAATCTGCCACCTTATGTCATCTTTCAGGAAACTTCGCTGGAGGACATGTGCGTGCAGTATCCGACCACTCTTGAGGAGATGACCCAAATCACCGGTGTCGGCATAGGCAAGGCGCAGAAATATGGCAAACCTTTTGTCAATCTGATACAGAAATATGTGGAGGATAATGAAATCGAACGTCCCCAGGATTTGGTGATCAAATCGGCCATCAATAAATCCGGATTAAAGGTGTTCATCATTCAAAATATTGACCGCCGAATTGATTTTGAGGATATTGCCGCTTCCAAAAAGCTCACCATGGACGAACTGCTGACAGTTATCGAACGCATTGTCATTTCAGGCATCAAATTGGATATCAAATATTACATTGATGAAGTGATTGACGAGAGCCGTCAGGAGGAAATTATGGAATACCTGCAATCCACAGAAACGGACGATCTGGAGGAGGCCTTACGTGAATTGGGAGAGGATGACTACACCTTGGAGGAACTGCGGCTGATGCGGATCAAGTTCATCTCTGATGTTGGCAACTGATAACGAATTAACATTAATATTCTTATGGAAATAAATTTGGAAAAGAACGAGGAGAGGATGGCGGATGTCATCAATATCGAAAATGTGGCTGAAGTGCAGCCTGTAGTGGCATCGGACGAACTTAAGACGGAGCCGGTCGGGACAACCCCTCCGGCGGAAAACTCATGCAAAAGCGCTCCAAAGCGTCAGCGCTGCTGCTGGATAACTGTCGGGTTTGTTGTGCTGTTTGCCGCGGTAATAACCCTTTTCATCCTGTTTTTCACACAAAAAGGTGCGGACAGCAAGTCCAATCCGGCACTTGCGTTCATGATGGAAAAAGGGGAGACCCCGTACATGCTGACTGTCAACAACGATTCGATAGTTGCCAACTTCGTGCTTGTCAAAATCCTCACGGATGACCTGGAGGAGGAATCGTCACGGTACCAGAAGGAATTACAGTCCAAGCAGTCCGTGTTGGAGGAGAAATACAAGAATTACCAGATCAATGTGCAGAACCAGGTGCTGACCAAGACGCAGATGCAGAATGCGGAGGCCCAGCTGACACAGGAGGCGGCCACACTTAAGGCATTGCAGGAGAAATATGCCACCATCCTGGCCAACAAGCAGACCTCCGTGCAGAAGGAGATAGCCGATTCCATCATCAGTGTGACATCCCGCATTAATGACCGGAAGTACCATGCCAAATATGTCTTCGCAACATCCAGCGGTTCCGCCGTCGTCTATTCCAGTCCGGAATTTGACATAACCGAAGAGGTGATTGCCGAACTGAACCGTTCATATGAAAAAACCAACGGAAAGCATGAATAGGCGGTGGTTTGGCGGTTTGTGTGCGCTTCTTTGCTGCATCTCAGTCTCCTGTAGGCAGGAGGTCGAGCAGCGGGTTGTGAGCCGGTATGCTGATAACCGGCCCCGGGTCGTAAGGGAATATATCACCGTCAACGACAGTTCGGTGCTCCACAAGGAGATCCATTATTTTCCCGGGCAGAAGAAATATATCGAGAAAAACTATAATGAATCCGGTGAGCCGGACGGCGTTTGGGTCAGCTGGTATGAGAACGGCAACAAGAACAGCGAGGGCACATACCGTGACGGTCAGTGGCATGGCACATACAAGGTGTGGCATCCGAACGGAAGGCTGTTCTACAGCGGCGAATATGAGCATGGCAGGCGTGTGGGCATCTGGAAGTTTTATGATTCCACCGGCGTGCTGATAAGGACAGAGGAATGTGATATACATTAAATAGATAATTAAATAATAATCAATAAAAAAAAATTAATCATGAACATCGATTGGAAAAACTTATCGTTCGGTTACATGAAAACCGATTACAATGTGAGATGCTACTACCGTGACGGGAAGTGGGGCGAATTGGAGGTGACATCCTCCGAGGAGATTCCCATCCACATGGCCGCCACCTGCCTTCATTACGGACAGGAGGGTTTTGAGGGTCTTAAGGCTTTCCGCGGCAAGGACGGCAAAGTGCGTGTGTTCCGCATGGACGAGAACGCCAAACGTCTCGCCTCCACATCACACGGCATCATGATGGCCGAATTCCCGCTTGAACTTTTCCGTAAGGCGGTTGAAATGGTCATCCGGCTGAACAAGGACTATATTCCCCCTTACGGCACAGGTGCCTCCCTCTATCTCCGTCCGCTGCTGATCGGAACTGGAGCGCAGGTGGGTGTCAAGCCGGCCAACGAGTATCTTTTTGTCATTTTTGTAACTCCGGTGGGTCCTTACTTCAAAGGCGGTTTCACTGCCAATCCGTATGTGATCACCCGCAAGTATGACCGTTCCGCACCGCTCGGAACCGGCATCTACAAGGTGGGCGGCAACTATGCGGCCAGCATGCGCGCACATACCGAAGCCTGCCACGGCGGCGAGTATGCCTGCGAGTTCTATCTGGATGCAAAGGAGAAACACTATATTGACGAGGCTGGCGCTGCCAACTTCTTCGGTATCAAGAACAATACCTATATCACTCCGCAATCCACATCCATTCTGCCCTCAATCACCAACAAGTCTCTGATGCAGTTGGCGGAACATCTTGGCATGAAGACCGAACGCCGTCCTATCCCGATTGAGGAGCTGGAGACTTTCGAGGAGGCCGGAGCTTGCGGTACCGCCGCGGTAATCAGCCCGATCCAGAGGATTGACGATCCTGAGAACAACAAGTCCTATGTCATCTCCAAGGACGGTCAGCCCGGCCCATGGTGCAAGAAGCTCTATACTGCATTGCAGCAGATCCAGTATGGCGAGGCTGAGGATGTTTTCGGATGGTGCGACATCATTGATTTGTAATTACTTTTGTTATATATATGGCGAAGGGCGTGCTTTGCGCGCTCTTCGCATTTGAAAGAAGAGCTATGCAATACGATCTGATAGTAATCGGCAGCGGTCCCGGCGGATATGTCGCTGCCATCAAGGCTGCACAGTCCGGAATGAAGACTGCTGTGGTGGAGCGTGCCGAACTTGGCGGCATCTGCCTTAACTGGGGTTGCATCCCCACCAAGGCGCTGATGAAATCGGCGCAGGTTTACAATTACATGAAACATGCCGCCGCCTATGGTGTGAAGCTGGAAGGGGAGGTGGCTCCCGATTTTCCGGCCATGGTGCAGCGCAGCCGCGGTGTGGCTGATACCATGAGCAAGGGCATCCAGTACCTCTTCAAGAAAAACCAGGTTGAAGTCATTGCCGGCAACGGCAAACTGGCTGGCAACCACATTGTTGAGGTGACCGGTGCGGATGGCGTTGTGGAACAACACGAGGCCAAACACATCATTTTGGCCACAGGCGCCCGTTCGCGCGTACTGCCCAACCTGCCGCAGGACGGCAAGAGGATAATCGGCTACCGTGAGGCACTGACGCTTCCCGAACTGCCCCAGTCGATGGTGGTGGTCGGCAGCGGTGCCATCGGCAGCGAACTTGCCTTTTTCTACAACAGTCTCGGTGTGCAGACAACGCTGATTGAGCTGCTGCCGCACATCCTGCCGGTGGAGGACGAGGAGATAGCCAAACTTCTGGACCGCGCCTTCCGCAAGCAGGGCATGAAGGTGATGACCGAGGCCAATGTTGAGACGGTCGATGTTGACGACAACGGCTGCCATGTGCATGTGAAGGACAAGAAGGGCAAGGAGATACTGATTGACGCTGACATAGTGCTTTCTGCCGTCGGTGTGCAGACCAACCTCGAAAATCTCGGCTTGGAGGCTTTAGGCATCCAGGTGGAAAGAGGCAAGGTGGTTGTGGATGACTACTACCGCACCAATGTGGAGGGCGTATATGCCATCGGCGACATTGTTCACGGTCCCGCACTCGCCCATGTGGCGTCGCAGGAGGCACAGATCTGTGTGGAGAAAATTGCCGGACACAATCCCGAACCGATTGATTACGGCAATATTCCGGGCTGCACCTACACCACACCAGAGGTGGCTTCCGTCGGACTGAACGAGCAGAAGGCTATTGAGGCCGGGTATGAAATCAAAGTTGGCCGTTTCCCATTCACGGCATCCGGAAAGGCTACCGCCGCCGGCAACCGCGACGGCATGGTCAAGGTGATTTTTGACGCCAAGACCAATCTGCTGCTCGGCTGCCACCTGATAGGGGACAACGTCACGGAGATGATTACGGAGGCTGTGGTTGCCCGTAAGGCGAAAATGACCGCCGGACAGCTGCTCAATGCCGTACATCCGCACCCGACAATGTCCGAGGCTGTCAAGGAGGCAGTGGAGGCCGCGTACGGAAATGCGGTACACATTTAATATATTATTCACATAAGGAAATTTATGAAGACAGCATACCTGTTTCCTGGTCAGGGCGCACAGCATGTGGGCATGGCCAGGGAACTTTATGAGGAAAAGGACGAGGTAAAGAGGCTATTTGAACAGGCCAATGAGATTTTGGGCTTCCGTATCACAGACATCATGTTTTCGGGTACGGAGGAGGAGTTGAAGCAGACGAAGGTGACCCAACCTTCCATCTTCCTGCATTCCACCGCTTTGGCATTATATGGTGTGAAGGATTTCCATCCGGATATGGTTGCAGGCCATTCGTTGGGCGAGTTTTCGGCGCTGGTGGCCAACCGCTGCCTCTCATTTGAAGAGGGGCTCCGACTGGTTGCGCAACGGGCTTCCGCCATGCAGAAGGCCTGCGAGCTGCAGGAATCCACAATGGCTGTGGTGTTGGGGCTCCCCGATGAAAAGGTCAACGAAATATGTCTGGAAATAACCGAACAGGTTCTGCCGGCCAATTTTAACTGTCCGGGCCAGGTGGCCATTTCCGGCTCCAGACGTGGCATTGAGGAGGCGACTGTCCGGATGAAGGAGGCAGGGGCCAAGCGTGTGCTGCCGCTGAAGGTCAGCGGCGCATTCCATTCGCGTTTTATGGAACCGGCGCGTGCCGAGCTTGCCGAGGCGGTAGACCGTGCCACGCTGCAAACTCCCATCTGCCCGATTTACCAGAATTACACCGCGCGTCCGACCACCGACATCGTTGAAATCCGGAAAAACCTCAAGGCGCAGCTGACCGCTCCGGTCCTGTGGACACAGAGCGTGAAGGCCATGGTCGCCGACGGGGCTGAGGCTTTTGTCGAACTCGGACCCGGCAGTGTGCTGCAGGGTCTGGTGGGCAGGATTGCACCTGATGTTGCAGTCTCCGGCATGGAATAGCCATGAAGCATCTGCTGACCCTATTGACTCTTTTTTTGCTCCCTATATGCGCCCCGTTGCGGGCGCAGGTGTCGGGCTGTACCGACCCGAGGGCGCGGAACTACAACTCCGAGGCGGAGATTAACGATGGCAGCTGCAGATATGCCAGGGCCTCCGTGTCGCCATTTTTTACCGCTGAACTGCCGCCTGTCATCGGCGGCAGTTCCGGTTTGCTCCGCATTGACAGCGGAGTGTACACCCATAATGACCATCGCGAAGGGATTCTGTATTGTCTGGATACGGCCGATGCGCATATTGTGGGTGAGATTGCATTGCGCGGCATACGGTTCAAGGACATGGAGGACGCCGCCACCGATAGCCTGTACATCTATTTGGGCGATTTTGGCAACAATGTTTCCGGCAACCGTAATGACCTGCACATCCTGCGCATACTGAAGTCTTCCCTGAATGATTCCCTGCCGCAGGTTGACACCATCCGATTCAGCTATCCGGAGCAGAACGATTCCATCCCTACGGACGCAAACAGCACCGACTGGGACTGCGAGGCCTTGATTGCCTCAGGGGACAGCCTCTATCTCTTTACCAAACAATGGGTCTCCCAGCAGAGCGTCTTGTACGCGCTGCCAAAGAGGCCGGGGCGTTACGATGCCCGGCATGTGGACAGTTATGCGGTCGGCGGGCTGGTCACCGGTGCCGACATCGATGAGGAGCACAGGGTGGTGGTGCTGTGCGGATACTCCCAATTGCTCCAGCCGTTCCTGCTGTTGCTCTATGACTATGAAGGGAACAACTTTTTTTCCGGGAACAGGCGGAAAATCTCTCTCCAGCTTCCGTTCCATCAGGTTGAGGCTGTGGTAAGGGAGGAGGGCTTCAGATACATCCTTACGAACGAGTCGTTCAGGCACGGCGGATTTTCAACGCCCGCACGTTTCCACCGCATTGATTTGTCACCGTTCCTTTCAACCGATGCCCAAAAATAATTTTCATTTTTTTTCAGGCAAATCTTCAAATTATTTTTCATTTTTTTGTACTTTTGCAAGTTTGAATAATTCATAGGCATGAAAAGGGTACGGATTGACATTCTGGGGGCAAACGGCCAATTAGGCAGTGAAATGCGCTGTCTCTCCACACTTCACACCGGATTTGACTTTACATTTTCAGATCTGCCTGATGTGGACATAACCTCTCTGGAAAGCCTTCGCTTACATTTTGAGGCGGTACGTCCTGATGTGGTCGTGAACTGCGCCGCCTACACGGCGGTGGACAAGGCGGAGAGCGAACCTGCTGTTGCGGAGGCTGTCAATCATTTTGCGGTGGAGAATATCGCCATGCTTTCCTGCGAATACGGTTTTCTGCCGCTCCACATTTCAACCGACTATGTTTTTGACGGCACCTCCTGCCGGCCATACCTTGAAACCGACCCATGCAATCCGGTTTCGGTCTACGGTCGTACAAAGAGGGCGGGAGAGGAGGCTCTGCTGAAGCATGCGGGACGTGCTGTGCTTATCCGCACGGCGTGGCTCTATTCCTCATTCGGAAACAATTTTGTGAAGACCATGCTGCGTTTGGGGCAGGAGCGTCCTGTCGTGAAGGTCGTTTTTGACCAGATCGGCACGCCCACCTATGCGGCGGATCTGGCAGATGTGATTATGCGTTTTGCCGCAAAGGCGACGGAAATCAATGATGTTCAGGTGTATCATTTCACTAATGAAGGTGTTTGCAGCTGGTACGATTTCGCCCGACGGATCATTGCATCGGTGTCGGAAAGCTGCAAGGTGCTGCCAATTGTATCCTCGGAATATCCCACACCTGTGACACGTCCGCCTTACAGTGTGCTGGACAAACGTAAAATAAAGGAGGAACTGCAGATTGAAATTCCGCATTGGGAGGATGCCCTGCAACGCTGCCTTGCCAAATTATTATAATGTATGGACGATGTGCACATCGTCCCGTTATCCTAACCCGGATTCAAAAAAATAGAAACCAGAAAATAAAAAAAGAAGATTTAAATTGTAATTATAAAGAAAAAAGACGATGAGTAGAATTGTTCACATTGCAGGACGACAGATCCTGGATTCGAGAGGAAATCCCACAGTGGAAGTTGATGTCTATACGGAGGCGGGAGCCGTCGGGCGCGCAGCCGTTCCTTCCGGTGCATCCACGGGTGTCCACGAAGCGGTGGAGTTGAGAGATGGAGATGAAAGCATGTTTCAGGGAAAAGGCGTGTTGAAGGCGGTGCAGGCCGTCAACAAAACCATAGCGGAGGAGTTGAACGGTTATCCGGTGGAACGTCAGGATATCATTGACGCAAGAATGATTGAATTGGACGGCACGGAGAACAAGAAGAATTTCGGTGCCAACGCCATTCTCGGTGTCTCTTTGGCCTGTGCCAAGGCTGCTGCACTGGAAAACGGCATGGAGCTGTACCGTTATCTGGGCGGCATTCACGCCCATCGGCTGCCAATCCCGATGATGAATATTCTCAATGGCGGCAAACATGCTGATAATGCCATTGATTTTCAGGAATTCATGATTATGCCGATTGGCGCATCCTGTTTCAGTGAGGCGTTGCGCTGGGGCGTTGAAGTGTTCCATACCCTTAAATCTGTGCTGAAAAAACGGGGTCATTCCACCAATGTGGGTGATGAAGGCGGTTTCGCGCCCAACCTTGGCTCCAACGAGGAGGCCATTGAGGTTGTGCTTGAAGCCATTGAAAAGGCCGGTCTGAAACCCGGACCGGATGTTGCAATTGCCCTTGACCCGGCATCATCCGAATTTTATGACGAGAAGAAAAACATCTATTCGTTCAAATGGTCCGACAATCGTGTCCTGACTCCTGAGCAGATGGTTGACTATTGGGTTGACTGGACAAAAAAATACCCGATTGTCTCCATTGAGGACGGTCTTGCCGAAGATGATTGGGATGCCTGGAAACTGCTCACAGACAAAATAGGTGATCGTGTGCAGCTTGTCGGCGACGACCTGTTTGTCACCAACATAGAACGGCTTAAGATGGGGCTGGAACGCAAGGTTGCCAATTCCATCCTGATAAAACTGAACCAGATAGGCACCCTGACAGAGACCATGCAGGCAATCTTCATGGCGCAGCGCAACGGTTATACGGCTGTCATCAGCCACCGTTCCGGTGAAACGGAGGACACCACCATTGCCGACCTCACCGTGGCTTTCAATACCGGCCTGATCAAGACCGGTTCCGCCAGCCGCACTGACCGCATCTGCAAGTATAACCAGTTGCTCCGTATTGAGGAGCAGTTGGGCGATGCCGCCGGCTTCTGGGGCAAGGATTTCCCGTTTGCCATCCGATAAAGGAAAATGAATTTATCATGTGGAGGGTGACTCATTTTTAGGGACACCCTCTTTTTTTTATTTTTTTTTCATATTAGCGCAATATTTCCCCGATTCCACGTTTTATTAGTCCAAAAATGACTATTGTAACGTGAGCAGTACCTATTCTTTGTGGTTCATTCCGTTGTGTCTGGCTGTTGGAACGGCCTATGCCTTCCTGCTTTATGGGAGCAGGCATGGCTATGCCTATACCGTAAGGGTCAGGCGGATGCTTTTCCTGTCAAGGATGCTTGCCGTTTCGCTGCTTTGCTTCCTTCTGCTGCGTCCTGTGGTTGTGGGCCGTGGCAAGGAGGTTGAGAAACCGTTGCTGCTTTTCGGTATTGACAATTCCGAATCCGTTGCGCTTACAAAGGATTCATCATACTACCGTAACGAATACCCTGCCCAGTTGGAACGGCTTACCGGAAGGCTTGCCAAGGACTACGATGTGGAATGCTTCCTTATTGGGGATTCAGTACGACGTGGCGGCACTCCCGATTTTTCGGAGAAGGCCACCAACCTGTCACGTTTCTTCTCCCAGATGGAACAGCGCTATCTGCACAGGAATGTCGGGGCGGTCGTTTGCCTGAGCGATGGCATTTATACGGAGGGCGAGGACCCGCTTCATGCGGCCGGACGTCTGAAATATCCCATATATACTGTCGCATTGGGGGACACGACGGAGGTTTGCGACCTGCGAATCGCCAAGATACGATGTAACCGCAGTGTGCATCTGCACAATTATTTCCCTATCGAGATACTGGTGCAGGCCAGCAGGCTCAAGGGCAGACAGACACATCTGCAGATTTTGGAAGGGGATAAGGTGATTTTTGAGAAAGATTTGCCGATCAGCCGCAACGATTATTCCGAATGGGTGAGGTTCAATACTGAGGCCACAAAGACAGGCCATCTCCATTACCGCATACGGCTTTCCGAGGTGGAGGGCGAATACACTTTGGCGAACAATAGCGGGGATGTTATGGTCAGGGTTATCGACGAAAGGCACAAGGTGGCGGTGATATACCGCGCACCACATCCGGATGTGGCCGCAATAGTTGAGGCGGTGAGGGACAACCCTCTCTATGAGGTGGAGAGTTTTCCCGTTGAAAAGTTCAAGCCGGGTGCGCAGCCGTATGCGATGTACATCCTGCACCAGCTGCCGACCGCCGGCCAGCCGATGGACCAGGTGCTGCAACAGGCCTCAAAAAGCGGGGCCGGCCTGATGTTCTTCCCCGGAGACCTTTCCGGAGGCGTTGTGCGTCTGCCTGCCGGATGCGGCCTGCAGATCGCCCGCGACAAGGAGATGAAAAATGACGCCTATGCGGTGCTTAACGCCGATTTCGCCGATTTTGCACTTTCCAACGATTTTGTAAGGATGCTTCCGGACTTTCCGCCGCTGCAGCTGCCGTTCGGAACCTATACGCTCTCCGCTGCCGCCAGCGTATGCCTGTATCAGCGGATCAACCATGTGCCAACCCGCTATCCGCTATTCTTCCTTAACGACAGTCCGCAGGGGAAAATGGCGCTCTTTCTGGGTGAAGGCTGGTGGCGCTGGCGCATCCACAATTATTTGCACGAAGGCAACCATCTTGCGTTCGACCATTTTGTGGGTCAGGTATTCCAATATCTTGTCACGAGGGAGGACCAGAGCCTCTTCCGTGTCAAGGGGAAGGATGTGTATGGCGAAAACGAGGAGGTGCGCCTTGATGCGGAAGTGTATGACAAGAACTACGCCCTGAACAACCGTCCGGATGTCCGCCTGGAGGTGGTTTCCGCTTCCGACGGCGGCAGGCACGAGTATCTCTTTTCACGCACTTTGCAGGCATACCGCTTGGAATTGGGACGTCTGCCGGAAGGGGAGTACCAATGGAGCGCCTCCGTTGACTGGCAGGGGATAACGATGCGCAGGAGCGGCCGTTTTTATGTTCAGGCCGTCCGGACGGAGGCGGTGAACCTCACAGCCAACCATCAGCTGCTGTTGAATCTGGCCTCCATCAACGGTGGGGAGATGATATATCCTGCATCCCTCGGTAATATTGAAAAACTGCTGCGCTCAAACGACCGTATCAGGCCTGTCGCACGCTACAGCAAAAGGCGCCATCCGCTGCTTGACCACGTCGGAGCGTGGGCTCTTCTTGTCCTTTTGTTGGGCGGGGAGTGGTTTCTGCGAAAATGGAGTGGAAATTATTAGAAAAAAAGTGAACTTAGTGCCAAAAAAAACGTACATGACAACATGCGAAAAGAGCAAATGACAACGGATATGAAGAAAGGGTTTGTTAATATGGGGCAGAATCGTGCCAGCCACATAGCGGTGGTGCTGCTTTGCGTTTTTCTTTCCACAATCGGAACCGCCTGCGCACAGCGCGAACAACGTCCGGGCGGACCGGCCCTGGTCGACCTGACTCCGGCGGCCGAGCACACCGTGAACACTGTTGTGCACATTAATTCCGAAATGCTGCAGAAAAACAGCATGTGGGACAACTTTTTTTCTGACCCGTTCTTCAATTTCTTCAATTTTCAGGCACAGCCACAGGTATATCAGGCATACGGCTCAGGCGTCATCCTCTCCGAGGACGGATATATCGTGACCAACAACCACGTGGTGGCCGAAGCGCAAAAGGTGACTGTGACGCTGAACGACCAGAGGAAATTCGAGGCGCGGATCATAGGCACAGATGAGGCAACCGATCTGGCCCTGCTGAAAATAGATGCCAAAGGACTTGACTTTATTGAATACGGCAATTCGGACGATGTCCGTCTGGGCGAATGGGTGCTGGCTGTAGGTAATCCCTATAACCTCAATTCCACCGTGACGGCAGGTATCGTGAGCGCCAAGGCCCGCAATCTTGACATTTTGGGTAACGGGAGCCGCGTGGAGACCTTCATCCAGACCGATGCGGCTGTAAATAGCGGCAATAGCGGCGGAGCGCTTGTGAATGTGGAGGGGAAACTGATCGGCATCAATGCGGCCATCGCCTCCAATACCGGCTCCTATGCAGGCTATTCCTTCGCCATTCCTGTAAATGTGGTGAAAAAGGTTGTTGCGGAGCTGAAACAATATGGAAGGGTAAAATCCGTTAGTCAGGGCACACCTGTCATGAAACAGTTGGGGGCTGAGTTCCAACCGCTGACCTCCCAGGTGAAACAGGCCTTTCAGGTGGATCACGGGCTTATGGTCACCCGATTGGGGGACGGACTGCTGAAAAGGGCCGGTGTCCAGAACGGGTATGTGATTCTTTCTGTAGACCGCAAACCGGTAAACCGTCCTGAGGATCTGGAAACCATTTTGGGTAACAGAAGGGGGAATGTTCTGGTGGAAGGCTTCTATCCCAACAGCGGTTTCATACATTATTATAATTTGACACTTTAATCATTGTATAAAAAATAGATATTCACTAAACGATACGCTATGAGGCAATTAAAAATTTCACACTCTATTACAAACCGGGACAACAGCTCCTTCGAGAAATACCTGCAGGACATCAGCAGGGAACAGATGATCGGACCGGATGAAGAGGTGGAGCTGGCCCAGCAAATAAAGGCCGGAAACAAGGAGGCACTGGACAAACTCGTACGGGCAAACCTCCGTTTTGTGGTCTCTGTGGCAAAACAATACCAAAACCAGGGGTTGGGTCTTCAGGACCTGATCAACGAGGGGAATCTCGGCCTGATAAAGGCGGCCAAGCGTTTTGACGAAACCCGAGGATTCAAGTTCATCTCCTACGCTGTCTGGTGGATACGGCAGTCCATTTCCCATGCCATCGCCGACCAGTCGCGCATCGTGAGACTGCCTGTCAACCAGTTGGGTGCAGTAAACCGTATCAAGAAGGAGATTTCACGGTTGGAGCAGATTTACAACCGTCCGCCTACGATTGAGGAGATTTCGGAGGTGATAGACATGACTCCGGAAAAGATTGGTGAAATTATAAAGATTTCCGCCCGTCATCTCTCCATGGATGCGCCCATCAACAATGAGGACGACACCTTCTTCATCGACACCTTCATCAGCAACGACGGTGGCGGCCATACCGACGCGCCTCTGCTGCAGGAATCCCTTGAAAAGGAGATCAACCATTCGTTGGAGGTTCTGGATCCGAAGGAGAGGGATTTGATCTGCATGTACTTTGGAATCGGGATGGCGCATGAATACACCTTGGATGAAATCGGTGAGAAATACAACCTCACCCGTGAGGCGGCCCGCCAGATGAAGGAGAAGGCACTGAAAAAACTGCGCAAAACCGGTATCAAACGGTTGAAACCTTACTTATAATATTTTAAAAGAGGAAGAAAATGAATTATTTGTTTACCTCGGAATCCGTTTCCGAAGGGCATCCTGACAAGGTTTCCGACCAGATTTCGGACGCTTTGCTGGATGAGTTCCTGAGGAGGGATCCCAAAGCGAAGGTGGCCTGCGAGACAATGGTCACAACTGGGCTTGTGTTCTGTTCCGGAGAGGTGAAGACACACTCCTATGTCGATATTCAGGAAACGGCACGTCAGGTTATCCGTAATATCGGCTACACCAAGGGGGAATACATGTTTGAAAGCAATTCCTGCGGTGTCATCTCAGCCATCCATGGGCAGTCGCCAGATATCACCCAAGGGGTGGAGCGGAGCGATGAGGAGCAGCAGGGTGCGGGTGACCAGGGGCTGATGTTCGGTTATGCCTGTAAGGAGATGGATAACTACATGCCTCTGCCGATTGAATTGGCGCACAGATTGGTACAGGAATTGTCCGCCATCCGGAAGGAGGGAAGGCAGATGACCTATCTCCGTCCGGACGCCAAATCGCAGGTGACGGTGGAATATGAGGCTTCGGGGCGGCCTGTCCGCATTGACACGATTGTGCTCTCCACCCAGCATGACGAGTTCTCCGCATCGGAGGAGGAGATGCTGGCCGTTATCCGGAAGGATGTTGAGGAGATACTTATCCCCAGGGTCAAAGCCACATGCCCCGAAGATGTCCAGAATCTGTTCTCAAGTTACAAACTCTATGTTAATCCGACAGGGAAGTTTGTCATCGGCGGCCCGCATGGTGACACCGGACTGACAGGCCGGAAAATCATTGTCGACACATACGGGGGGAAAGCTCCGCATGGAGGCGGCGCCTTTTCCGGAAAAGACAGTTCCAAGGTGGACCGTTCGGCCGCATACGCCGCGCGCTATATCGCCAAAAATCTGGTTGCCGCCGGAGTTGCGGACGAAGTGCTTGTGCAGATTGCATATGCCATCGGCATTGCCGAACCTGTAGGCATATATGTGAACACCTTCGGCAGCTGTCATCTTCGTGATGAGGAGGGCAGGGTGCGCCAGGATGCGGAAATTGCCGCAGTTGTCAGCAAACTGTTTGACCTGCGTCCCTATGCCATCTGCAAAAAGTTCGGGTTGCAGAATCCGGTTTTCCTTCCAACCGCCACTTATGGTCATTTCGGACGCGACACCTATCGCAAGGAGGTTGAAGTCTTCTACGAGGATTCGGAGACCGTCACACGCATGGTGGACGGCAAACCGCACCATTACAAGGAGGTCACTTTCTTCGCATGGGAGAAGACCGATGCCGTGGACAGCGTACGGAAAGCCTTCAACTTACCTACACTTTGATTTCCAATTGGCTGGATCCGTCCGGCCGTTTTGTCACCACAATCTGTTTGTCAATTGCCTTCAGTTCCGGCATGTGCGAGATGATGCCGATCAGCCGGTTGCCGGTGGTCAGCCCCTCCAGCACCTCCATCGCCTGTTCGCGGGAGTTTTCGTCCAGGGAGCCGAAACCTTCATCCAAAAACATGGTGTCCAGCCGGATGCCGCCTGCGGCGGATTGGATTTCATCGGAAAGGCCGAGCGCGAGCGACAGAGAGGCCTTGAACGATTCCCCGCCGGAGAGTGTCTTCACGCTGTCGGTCGAGCCGTTGTGGTGGTCGATTATGTCGATGTCGAGGCCGGTCTGCGCATTGCCTTTGAAGTCGATGCGGCGCTTGAGCTCAAACTGCCCGTGCGTCAGGGTGCG
>JAEEGG010011739.1_pt1 | contig 19016 bp, 13 predicted proteins | sample 9134161 | NCBI WGS metagenome assembly JAEEGG01 (sample SAMN16246543, study PRJNA631951) | gut metagenome | biome: gut microbiome; feature: rumen; material: CR-attached | host: Bos | place: Iran: Karaj | collected 2018-10 | reverse complement strand
GTGCCTGTGCCAAAGCACTCTTCAGACCTGCCATGAGGTTGTCGAGTTCGGTCGTAAGAGGAATGAGCGACGGGTTGGACTCACCGGCGGTACGCATGAGGCGGTTACGTTCAAGAACCTTAGCATTATACTGGCTGATGATGCTTGACGAGGTCGGGTCGGAGAGACCGTAGTTGGTAGGCAGCAACTGGTATTTGTTAGCTGGGTCGTTGATGATGTCGGTCATGCTGTTCAAATACATGAGCTGGACTTCCATCTCTGCCAACTGCTTCTCGGTGGCGCGGGCGTTAGAGGCTGCCTCAGAAGCATCGGACTTCAGCTCAACCACATGGTGGCGCTGCTTGAAATTCTCGATAGCACTTTCGGTAGAACCCAACTCCTGTCCAAATTTCTCAATACGGGTATTGATGAACTCCTCGGTACGGAGGGCAACCAAATTCTTATCCTCGTTGGACTGGCGGTTGTAGCAGACGACCAACTGCTTGAGGTAGTCGATGGCACGCTGGGTGCTCTTATCTTTTTTGATGAGATTGAGCATCGACGTGTTGTCTTTGGCGGAGATACTCAAAGCAGAAGCATATCTGGCAGCCAGCATCTTGGGAGGATAGATGGTTACATTCAGAACCTGACCATTCTTGAGCGTACCATAAGGAGAGGCATTAAACGTGATGTAGCCGGCACGGGTGACAATGCGGTTGGGGAGGGTCGCAAAACTGGCACGCATGGCGTAAGGACCAGCGGAACCTGTTTGAGTGGCCACATAGTAGGTTCCCGTTACCTCGTATACATTGTTCTCACGGGTAATCTGCATTTTAATAGGTGCGGGCAGCGTGCTTAGATGGTAGGTGTCTATGTCGACAGAAATAGGATTCTGCTTGTAGAGAAGCCGGTTCTGGAAGAGAGCCTCGGTCTCATACTCAACATAAAGTTTCAAGTCGGTAACAATGTCCTGAGCCAGACCCTTCGATTTGATGATCTCCATCTCATTGCCCATCTCACTAATGGTGTTCATCGTACCAGCAAGACCTGCATAGCGACCACGATTCAGTCCCAGGGGATCCTGAACCTTTACCAGCATCTTCGAACTGGCCTGATAGGTAGGCGTGAGATAACGGTTGTATACATAACCACATGCCAATGCAATAAGTACTGACAAAACAAACCAAGGCCAGTGGAAGATGATGGTCTTGAAAATGGCCTCAGGGTTAAAAAACGGGCGTGACGCATCGTCGACAGATACCGTCTGGGCGTCTCTTTCTACTATATTATCTTGTCTCATAATCTAATTTATTGAACAAAGTCATTCTAATCTATCAAACTGAGCAGAAATCTGCCGTAATCATTCTTAGCCATGGGTTGTGCTACCTCGCGTAACTTCTCGGCACTGATCCATCCGCGCTTGAAAGCAATCTCCTCGAGACAGGCAATCTTCAGACCCTGACGCTTCTCGATGACCTCGATGAAGGTGCTGGCCTCGCTAAGACTGTCGTGAGTGCCGGTGTCGAGCCAGGCAAAACCTCGCTGAAGGGTTTGTACTTTCAAATTGCCCTGGCGCAGATACTCCTGATTGACGGTGGAAATCTCCAACTCTCCACGGGCGCTGGGCTTGATATGCTTGGCAATCTCAACTACACTGTTGGGATAAAAATACAGGCCAACAACGGCATAGTTGCTCTTGGGCTGCTTGGGCTTCTCCTCGATGCTCAGACAGTTTCCGTCGGCATCGAACTCTGCTACACCATAACGCTCGGGATCGTTGACCCAATAGCCAAAAACGGTGGACTTGCCGTCTTCCTTAGCGGCACGGACACTCTCTTTCAGCATGCTGGTAAAACCAACACCTTGGAAGATGTTGTCGCCGAGAACCATACAGACACAATCGTCACCGATGAACTGCTCTCCAATGATGAAAGCCTGAGCCAATCCGTCGGGGGATGGCTGCTCAGCATATTGGAGGCTGATACCAAAATCGGAGCCGTCGCCCAGTAACCGTTTGAAACCAGGAAGGTCGTACGGTGTCGATATAATCAGAATATCGCGAATACCCGCAAGCATCAAAGTGGACAACGGATAGTATATCATGGGCTTATCGAAGATAGGGATGAGCTGCTTCGATATGCCTTTGGTGATGGGGTAGAGGCGTGTGCCGCTTCCACCTGCTAATACAATACCTTTCATGTTGTACTTGTTATAATTTGGGTGCAAAGATACAAAATAATTGATAATTGACAATTGATAATTGATAATTATTTTGTAATTTTGTAGGCGATTTTGAATAATAACGTATTTTTAATTAATATTTATTTTAACAATCATATGGGATTTTTTAGTAAACTCTTTGGAAAGAAGAGTGCCGAAGAACATAAGGTAGGGGGCATGGAAGACTACATGACCCTCATTCGAGTGTATTTCCAATCATCGATGGCTGCCAATTTGGGTATCAGTAATTTAGCTATGCTGCCTGACTTAAGAACATTCAAGCAGACCCTGCATGTGCCGACACTGAATAATAAGTTGGGACTGGGCGAGAAAAACGCCTGTAAGAAGATGATGAAGGATCTTTACAAATCGGATGATGATTTCTTCAAAGAGATTGACAATAGCATCAAGAAAAACTGTCGGAAGATTCAAGACGTTCAGACCTATATGTTTCAGTTCCAGGGCTTTTCGCAGGATCTGATGATGCTGACGGGTAACCTAATGAAATTCAAGCTTCGTACGCCAGGTTTCCTCAAGAAAGCCATTTATACCATGACAGAGAAAACCGTGGATGATATCTTCAATAAGAATGACTTTAAGGATGCCGGCGTGATGAAAACTGTAGTGGCTATCCGCCAATATGATAAGCGCCTGGGCTTCTCGCAAAAATGGATTACAGATTTCATCTACCAAGTGGTGATGTTGGCCAAGAAAGAACCGAAGAAAAAGGAAGAATAAAAAGTCGGTTAAATTTTTGGTTGAACAAAGAAATTTTACTATTTTTGCAGCATGGATGCAAATGAGAAGAGTTTAACGCTGTTCCAGACTCGTGTCAGACAGATGATTCTAAAGTTCTCTGAATTGAAGAAAGAGAACGAAGAATTGTATGCGATGGTGGACCAGAAAGAGGCTGAGGTGAAACAACTGAAAGCCCAACTCACTCAAGCGCAGAACGATTATAACTCACTCAAGATGGCCAGAATGCTGGAGGTTACCGACGGGGATCTCGAGGGCGCGAAGGCCAGAGTGGCAAAAATGATTCGGGAGGTTGACAAGGCTATCAAGCTGTTGTCGGCCGAATGAGTCGCAGAAACGTTAACATCTTAGATCGAACGTCGATGCCAGAAGAGAAAAAGAAACTACAGATAAGGTTGCACCTTTACGATACTGATATGGCGGTGAACATTAACCGCGATGATGAAGAACTGTATCGTAAAGCTGCAAAGCTCATCACAGATACAGTCAATACCTATGCGAATCTGTTTAAGGGCAGAAAGAGCGAAAAGGAAATACTGTATATGGCTTTGGTGGACATTGCGCTAAGGTTTGAAAAGACCGACAAGCGTAATGACACCGTTCCCTATAATCATATTCTCTCCCAGCTGACCAAAGAGATTGAAGAGGTGCTCTGACGAGAGAATATTACAAACTTTAAATATATTATTTCATGATTTTGACAGTGATTGTCGGAGTGGCCGCGCTGATAGTGGGTGGTGTACTCGGATATTTGGTATTTAGATATGTCATCAAAGGCATATATCAGAAAATGGTTGACGAGGCGAATGAGAAAGCCGAGCAGTTGAAGAAAGAGAAACTCTTTGAGGTTAAGGAGAAGTTCCTGAACAAAAAGACAGAACTGGAAAAGGAGGTTCAACAGCGCAACCAGAAGATTCAGCAGAGTGAGAACAGATTGAAGCAGCGCGAGATTTCGCAAAACCAGCGTCAGGAAGAGCTTGGCCGCAGAAAGATGGAACTGGACCAGATGAAGCAGCGGCTTGACAATGAGAAGAAACTGCTGAGCGTGAAGCAGGAGGAGTTGGAGAAGATGCAGCTGCAGGAGCGTGCCAAACTGGAAGAGCTGAGCGGCCTGAGTGCCGACGAGGCTAAGGCACGTCTGGTTGAGAGCATGAAAGACGAGGCCCGGACGGATGCCCAGAGCTATATCAATGAGATTATGGACGAGGCCAAGTTGAATGCGAATGCTCAGGCCAAGAAAGTGGTCATCCAGACAATCCAGCGTGTGGCAACTGAGACGGCTATCGAGAACTCCGTAAGCGTGTTCCATATTGATAACGATGAGGTAAAAGGACGTATTATTGGTCGTGAGGGTCGTAACATTCGTGCCTTGGAGGCTGCCTGTGGTGTGGAAATTGTTGTTGACGACACTCCGGAGGCCATTGTCATCTCCGCCTTCGATCCTATCCGTCGTGAAGTATGTCGCCTTGCCCTGCATCAGTTGGTTACTGACGGCCGCATCCACCCGGCACGTATTGAGGAGGTGGTTGCCAAAGTGAAGAAACAGCTGGACAACGAGGTGATAGAGACTGGTAAGCGTACAGCGATAGACTTGGGTATCCACGGTTTACATCCGGAGCTGATTCGTATCGTTGGTAAGATGAAGTATCGTTCCAGCTATGGGCAGAATTTGTTGCAGCATGCGCGTGAGACCGCTAATTTGTGTGCTGTCATGGCCTCTGAACTGGGACTGAATCCGAAGAAGGCCAAGCGTGCCGGACTCTTGCACGATATTGGTAAGGTGCCCGACGAGGAGAGTGAACTGCCTCATGCTCTTTATGGTGCTAAGATTGCTGAGAAATACAAGGAAAAGGCTGACATCTGTAATGCCATTGGTGCTCACCACGATGAGATGGAGATGCAGACCCTGTTGGCTCCTATCGTACAGGTGTGTGATGCCATCTCTGGCGCCCGTCCTGGCGCCCGTCGTGAGATCGTGGAAGCTTACATCAAGCGTTTGAACGACTTGGAGGCAATTGCCATGAGTTATCCTGGTGTTACTAAGACCTATGCTATTCAGGCTGGTCGTGAGTTGCGAGTGATTGTGGGTGCCGACAAGATGGATGATGCCGAGACTGAGGCTTTGTCGGGTGAGATCGCTACCAAGATACAGAACGAGATGACATATCCCGGTCAGGTGAAAATTACGGTCATCCGTGAGACCCGCTCTGTGGCATACGCAAAATAAAGAAAATGCTTTTCTCGCATATTTAAAAGCGAGTAGTACAAATATGAAAAACGAATCAATGGGTTTCCCAATTGATTCGTTTTTATTAATACCTTATCTGAGCAAGACTTTCTCTTTACTCTTTCTTCTTTTCACTATTCTCAATTCTCAATTCTCAATTCTCTATTCACTCCTCTAGAGTTGTACGCTACTGATGTCTACAAGATTGTTGACAATAGCATAGATGGTGAGTCCTGCCGGTGAATGAATCTGGAGCTTTCGGGCAATGTTGCGGCGGTGAGTAATGACAGTATTGATGGAGATACAAAGATGATCGGCTATTTCTTTGTTTGTCATTCCCTGAACCAGGCTGATGATGACGTCTTTCTCACGGTCAGAGAGCTCGTTGCTGTTCTGATTAATCATCTTCGATATTTTCACCGACACATCGTTCTGTTTCGTCTTTCGTTCCAGCCTGCGGATGGCCGGAATGAAGATGTAATCCTCAACCAAGGCGTGTTGCTCAAGCCACTCCTCATTATTATATATATCATATAAGGTGGCAGAAAGCTGGTTGTTGTGGAGTCCATCGGAAGGAAGATATTTGATGATGATGTTCTTTAGCTCGCGTACTTTCTTATCGGTCTGTCCGTGGTGTTTGGAAAACGTGTCAATGTCGTAGTCGTCGGTGATCTCTCCCTTGAGCAATGCGTCAACATAGGGAAATACCGTCTTTTCCTCATATTTCATGTGAACGCGAATCTCATGAGCGTACTCATCGTATAGTTTCATGATGAGTCGGGCAAGGCTGTCGTTCTCGTCAAGTGCCTCTTGTAGCTCCTTACGTATGAACGGCAACTGGAAATCGAGATAATACTCGTGACTTGCCTTCAGATAATGAATCAGGGTAGGGATGGATAGCTTATCACTCTCATCTGTGTCTTGGTGACCGTTGATGCAAAAGTTCACAATGGCCAAAAAGGTATATGTGTCTACTTGCTGCTCCTCGCATACTTCCCTAACGGTTTTGTCGCCAAAACCCAGATTGATTCCAAAACGGCCCAGACTCTGCAGAATACTATAATTATCTGCGATAAGAGAGATCATCTTATCGTCAGCCTCATACATTTTTTGATTCTTCATCTTCCTTACCTTATTATATATATAAGACAGCTGCAAAATTAATGAATTTATCTCAGACATACAATCATCATTTTTAGGTATTTTTGTAACAATGTCTTTTTTCTCAGCTGTATAGTCTGTTGACTCTCCCGGACATGAATGAGCACATACGAGACTTGAATAAATGTTCGATTCACTACCAATTTAGTGTTGTTGGTGAAACAATGAATGCTAATCAATTCATAGGTTATATTTTAAGTGGATTGATTAAAGTATAATTGATGGTTTGTGACATGAAGACTAAAATTATAGTGAGAAATTACGGGAAATTTTTTGTTGTTTTTGTATACGCGGTATTGTTTTTTTTATTAACTTTGTAGCCGATTTCGCATGAATAGTTTTCCAAAACGGGAAACTTTTTTAAAATCTAAAGGGGAAAAGTTTCCCAAAACTGACAATCTATGGAAATTAAAAACTTTACTATTACCAAGCGAGACGGCAGCTCTGACCGCTTCTCATTAGACAAGATTATGAACGCGATTATCAAAGCGTTCAACTCAGTAGAAGAGCCTATTGATTTAGGTTGTATCTCTCAGATACTCAGTCATTTGGATATTCATGAGGGTATTAAGGTTGAGGATATTCAGAACCAGGTAGAAGAGGCTCTGATGAAAGAGAAATACTTTAAGGTTGCCAAGAGCTTTATGTTGTACCGTCAGGCTCACATGGAGGACCGCGAGACTCTCGAGAAGTTGAAATTTTTGGCAGACTACTGTGACGCGGCGAATGCTGCAACTGGTTCGAAGTATGATGCCAATGCTAACGTCGAGCATAAAAATATTGCAACCCTGATTGGCGAACTGCCCAAATCAAATTTCATCCGACTGAACCGTCGACTGCTTACAGACCGTATCAAGAAAATGTACGGCAAAGAGTTGTCGGACAAGTATATTGATATGCTGACCCATCATTTCATCTACAAGAATGATGAGACATCATTGGCAAACTATTGTGCGAGCATCACCATGTATCCGTGGCTGATCGGCGGAACGATGTCGATTGGTGGAAACTCTACTGCACCTACCAACCTGAAGTCGTTCTGTGGTGGTTTTGTCAACATGGTATTCATGGTGAGCAGTATGCTGAGTGGTGCCTGTGCAACACCAGAGTTCCTGATGTATCTGAATTACTTCATCGGGATGGAATATGGAAAGGATTATTGGAAAGAGCCGGACAAGGTTGTTGACCTCAGTCTGAAACAGCGTTCTATCGATAAAATGGTAACCGACTGTTTTGAGCAGATTGTTTACAGCATCAACCAGCCAACAGGTGCCCGTAACTATCAGGCTGTGTTCTGGAATATCGCTTATTACGATAAACCTTACTTCGAGTCGTTGTTTGGCAATTTCTACTTCCCCGATGGCAGTCAGCCTGACTGGCCCGGATTATGCTGGCTTCAGAAGCGTTTCATGAAGTGGTTTAACAAGGAGCGCACCAAGGCTGTGCTTACATTCCCCGTTGAGACGATGGCTCTGCTGAGTAAGGACGGTGAGATGGTGGATCCCGACATGGCCGACTTCACGGCTGAGATGTACAGTGAGGGTCATTCTTTCTTTACTTATATGAGCGATAACGCCGACTCTCTCTCCAGCTGCTGTCGTCTGCGTAATGAGATTCAGGATAATGGTTTCAGTTATACTCTCGGTGCCGGTGGCGTCTCTACGGGTTCGAAGAGTGTGCTCACGATTAATCTGAATCGTTGCATTCAGTATGCTGTGAATCACCAGATGGATTATAAGGAGTATCTGCTCGATGTGATAGACCTCTGTCATAAGGTGCAACTGGCCTATAATGAGAATCTGAAGGATTTGTGGAAGCATGGAATGCTGCCTCTGTTTGATGCCGGTTATATTAATATTGCCCGTCAGTATCTCACGATTGGTGTGAACGGACTAGTGGAGGCCGCAGAGTTTATGGGATTGAAGATCAACGATAATCCTGACTATCTCAAGTTCGTGCAGACCGTGCTGGGTTTGGTAGAGCAGAAGAATAAGGAGTATCGCACGAAGGATGTGATGTTCAACTGTGAGATGATCCCTGCCGAGAATGTGGGTGTGAAGCATGCAAAGTGGGATCGTGAGGATGGTTACTTCGTTCCGAGAGACTGCTACAACTCGTATTTCTACATCGTCGAGGATAACTCGTTGAACATTATAGACAAGTTCAAGCTGCATGGAGCTCCTTATATCCAGCATCTTACGGGTGGTAGTGCCCTGCATATGAATTTGGAGGAGCATCTGAGCAAAGAGCAGTATCGGCAGTTGTTGCGTGTGGCAGCCAAAGAAGGCTGTAACTACTTCACCTTTAACATTCCCAATACTATCTGCAATGATTGCGGGCATATTGACAAACGCTATCTGAAGGAGTGTCCTCACTGCCATTCGAAGAATGTTGATTATATGACCCGTATCATTGGTTATCTGAAGCGTGTGAGCAACTTCAGCCAGCCCCGTCAGGAAGAGGCTGCCCGTCGCTTCTATGCGCAAGCAACTAAGATGTAATGGCGGAAGCAAGGGGCAAGGAGTCAAGAGCATTATTCGTTCTCATGATGTTGTCTGACCTCCTGCCCTTTGCTTCTTTCTTTTTCCTTTGTTTAGTATGTTGAAATACGTCAATACTGGTGTTGTCTTTCAGGAGATTCCCGATGAGGTAACACTCTCTATTAATATCTCCAATTGTCCCTGTCGCTGTCCGGGATGTCATTCCAAGTATCTGTGGGGCAATATAGGTGAGCCGCTCACGCCCATGGTACTTGACGGATTTATCAGGGATTACGGAAATAGTATTACCTGTATTTGTTTCATGGGCGGGGATGCAGAACCTGAGAACATCAATGTTCTTGCCCAATACATGCATAGCCACCATCCTCAATATAAGGTGGCTTGGTATAGTGGCAAGACCGTCATCTCCCGTTTGATTCACAAGCGCGATTTCGACTATATAAAGATTGGTCCTTACATTGAGCATTTGGGGTGTTTGAAAGACCGAACCACTAATCAGCGGTTATACAAACGCATTTCTGATGATGAATTCTCTGATATTACTTCCCGGTTCTGGAAATAATGCAAGAGGGTATTGATAATACATGCCTGTATAATCTTTTTATTATTCATGAAGTTATGCATAAAAGAATACTTATCATATTTGCTTTCCTTCCTTTCTATCTATGTTCTTTCTCTCAGATTCATAAGATGGAACGAAAGGATTCCTCTGCCGTTAAGCGGACCTATAATCTGAACCCAGTAGTTGTAACTGGTTCCGGTCACCACCAGCGTCTGAAAAGTACTGCCACTCCCGTTCATGTACTTGGATCTCAGGAGATTCGTGAACAAGGCATCAGTACTTTCGACGGGGCTCTTGTTCGTATGATGCCACAGGTGTCCATGGCGCCCAATTCAATGGGTACTTTTCTCCGCCTCAATGGTTTAGGCAACAAATATATCCTGATATTGATTAACGGGCAGAAACTTTCTGGTGACATCTCCAACAATGTAGACCTCAATCGTATCAATATGGCAAGAGTGAAGCGTATCGAGGTGCTCGACGGTGCGGCATCATCGCTCTACGGCTCGGATGCTATTGCCGGTGTGATTAATATCATTACAGACCAGCCCACACAGGATCTTGTCAGTGTTACCTCAGATACTCGTGTTTCTGGTCATGGACAGTTTACTGAATCAGTCAACCTGGACATCTATAAAAATGGCTTTGGTTCATATACCTCTTTTAGTCATGACAGGGCAGACAGTTATCAGAATAGTAACTTAGAATACATCAAAGGGTCTGATACCGAAACCCAGCGGACCATAGCCCCATTCTTTACGGGCTATCGTTCAAATGTTTTAGGACAGAAGTTTACCTACACGCCCAATGAGCATTTGGCAATGAATGCAGGTCTAAACTATTCCCATAAGATTACGGACCGTCCTGATACACAACAGGACATTACTGGCGGCACTGACTACGAGATGCGCTATAAAGGTCTGCGCTGGAATGTGGGTGGTATCTATAAGTTTACGGCTAAAAACTCGCTTCAGGCTGATTTTACCGTCGACCGGTTCCGCTATGGAAAGGAGTATGACGTGGAAACCGGGACGAATGCCATTGGCGACTACGTGCAGTCCAAGAAACAACGCTCATTGGAAGGTGAGGTAAAAGCGATATTGGGATTAAGCAACAATTCTACGACTATCTTTGGTGCCGACTGGCGTCAGGACAATCTGAAGACCTCCTCTGGCAATATTGATGAGCATGTCTATACACTTGCTGCCTATGCCCAGCATGAAATGAAACTCTTCAGAGACTTTACGGCTACATTAGGTCTGCGTCTGACCCATCACGAAACCTTTCATGAACATCTCACGCCAAAGGTTACATTGATGTATGCTCCTGGGAATTTCCGCTTCCGCGCCTCCTATTCCGCTGGTTTCCGTGCACCAGGACTCGAAGAACTTTACTACCATTATTTCTCCGTCAATCGTGGTAAGGCGCAGATTAGTTTTGGTAACAAAGACCTCTCGCCCGAGAAAAGTAACTATTTTTCTCTGAACGCGGAATACCGCTCTCAGATGATAGCTGTCAGCATAACGGGATTTTTGAACCGCATCAACGACATGGTGGTAAAACAGAGTATTCCTGTCGACGATGCTGCATTAGCTATGCTACGCAATGAGTTTCCTGAGATGACGGATGACCAAGCTGGCAAGCTCCAGCAGTATGCTCTTTATCAGAACAGTGACAAGGGTGACGTCAAAGGTATGCAGTTGAATATCTCTGCAAACATTTTCCAGGGTTTTAACCTTTCTGCCAACTATGTCTACACATATGCCCGTTCTCTCTCTTCTGATGAAGGATGGATCCCTTTAGAGCGCAGCATCCGCCATGCGGCCACTGTCGCAGCTAATTATCATCACTCATGGGGACGATACGGATTGAATGTAAACCTCAACGGACGCATGCAGTCGAAGATCTATTATCCCAGTTACGAGAATGCTCCCGGCTATGGTGTGTGGAATCTGAATACTACCCATTCCTTTGACGTAGCAAAATGGGCGTTTGTTGAGCCTAGCATTGGTGTTGACAACATTTTCGACCGTGTGGATCGTCGTATAGACAGCAGCAACCGTAAGTATGCACTTTACTCCCCAGGTCGTATGCTAGTGGTAGGACTGAAAGTAAAACTCAAGTAACTCATAGATGAAGATCTTGAGAGCACATTTTTTAATTTACCAATAGATTTACATAACAAAAAAGTCTGACTCCATGATGAGCCAGGCTTTTTTGATGACATTATTTATCAGATGGCCTTCAATTCTTGAAAGCGCATCCCTATTTGATATACTTCACTTTCTTTTCATCACGGGGTTTTGCGGCAGGCGACTCGTCGGGGTAACCGACAGCAATCATGAAGTTGATGGCATATCCCTCGGGGATGTCAAGCTGCTGGAGATAGGGCTTGCATTGCTCGTTGCTATTCAGGAAACGGACAGGACCACCCAGACAGCAGGTACCGAGTCCCAGAGAGTGAGCTGCCAGCATGATATTCTCGCCTAACATACCAGCGTCAACGCTGCTTTCACCTTTCGGAGTGCATACGGCAATAACGTTGGGAGCATTACGGAACATGTTCTTAAAACTCGGGTCACGCTTTACCATTTCAGCATTGGCTTTCTTATAGATATCTGTAACGGCGGTAATCCATTGCGCGTTCTCAATGACGCGAATCAGCCAAGGCTGACGGTTCATGCCACTTGGTGCATTGATACCGCAGGTGGCAAGGAGTTCGAGTTTGTCGTGCTCTACAGGCTTATCGAGATACTTACGGATGGAACGGCGGCCCATGATGGTTTGTATTACATCATTACAGAGAAGTGCTTTCTTCACAGCTTGTTCGACATCAGACATGGCTGCGGTGGGTTCAAAGCGTGCAATAACCTCTCCGTCACGACCCACAAGAAATTTGGTGAAGTTCCACTTGATATCCGCATTCTTGTCGTATTCGGCATTGCGTTGGCGCATCATTCCGTCCATCCGCTTGCCCATTTCCGTATTGCCAAAACCCTCAAATCCCTTTTGTGATTTCAGCCATGTAAATAGCGGGGTGGCGTTAGGGCCGTTAACATCGACTTTGTCGAACTGAGGAAACTGAATGTCGAAGTTGGCCGTACAGAACTGATGAATTTCCTGAATGCTGCCTGGAGCCTGCTGTCCGAACTGATTGCAGGGGAAATCGAGAATCTCGAGTCCTTCGTCTTTGTACTTCTTATAGATGTCTTCCAGTTCTTTATACTGAGGCGTGAACCCACAACGAGTAGCAGTGTTGACGACGAGAAGGACCTTTCCGCGGTATTCGTTCAGGGAAACTGCCTTTCCCTCATCATTAATCGCGGTGAAACTATAGATCTTAGTTTGTGCTGCAGCTGACAATGTGGTCAGAACCAGCAGAAGAGTGAATAATGCTTTTTTCATATCGATTTAGTTTTTTGTGAGTTTTGATACTTGTAAATGTGTTTGTGGTTAAAGAGAGTGCGAGGAAACTGACACCAGCGAAAGGGAATTTTGAGCGCGCGCCATCATTCTATTATCCAAATAGCGCACGTAGTGCTTCCTCCACTTTGCGTACCGGATGAAGCTCTATCTTGAACTTTCCACGGTTAAGTCCCGATAGGTTGTATTTGGGGATAATCATATGTTGGAATCCCAATTTTTCAGCTTCGGCAATGCGCTGCTCGATACGGTTCACAGGGCGTACCTCGCCCGATAGACCTACCTCACCGGCCATGCACCAGCCACTTTCGATAGGCGTGTCTACATTCGAGGAAAGCACGGCTGCAATGACTGATAGGTCCATAGCCAGATCGGTGACCCGTAGTCCGCCGGCTATATTAATGAATACATCCTTTTGAATCAGTTTGAAGCCTACACGTTTCTCCAAGACAGCCAAAAGCATATTCAGGCGACGTTGGTCGAAACCCGTAGCCGAGCGTTGTGGAGTGCCATATGCGGCAGTGCTTACCAGGGCTTGCGTCTCGACGAGGAAAGGTCTGACTCCTTCAATGGCAGAACTGATGGCAATGCCAGAGAGTCCTTCATGGTCTTGCGTGAGCAACAGTTCTGAAGGATTGCTTACCTGCCGCAGTCCTGTCTGCTGCATCTCGTAGATGCCTAGTTCGGACGTAGAACCAAAGCGGTTTTTCATAGAGCGCAGAATACGGTACATATAATGCTGGTCGCCCTCGAACTGAATAACTGTATCGACAATATGCTCCAGGATCTTAGGACCAGCCAGTGTTCCCTCCTTGTTGATATGGCCGATTAAAATAACAGGTATTCCACTCGACTTGGCAAAACGGAGTAGGGCAGATGCGCACTCACGTACTTGTGTGACGCTGCCGGGAGAGCTCTCCACATCCTCAGTCGAGATGGTCTGGATAGAGTCGATGACCACCAGTTCGGGTTTTACCTCTTTAATATGCTCGAAGATAGCTTCCAGCGAAGTCTCGCATAGAATGAGCAGACTGTTGTCTGGATCATCGCTGGCAGGCTTGATTCTCTCAGCCCTCATCTTCAGTTGGTGGGCGCTTTCCTCACCACTCACGTAGAGGATGTGCCGTTCTGGCATATGCAGGATGGTTTGTAGTGTGAGCGTACTCTTTCCGATGCCGGGCTCACCACCCAGCAGGACAATACTCCCTGGAACCAGTCCGCCTCCTAGTACGCGGTTGAGTTCCTCGTCATGCATATCGATGCGAGGCTCGTCTTTTGAAGAGATGTCTCTGAGGGACAAAGGTTTGTTTTTATTGCCCAGGCTAGCACGAACATGTGTGGCTGCCGACTTGGCGGCCATACTACCCGTATCATTGGATAAACGAATTTCCTTGAATGTATTCCACTGTCCACAACTGGGACATTTGCCAATCCACTTCGGGCTTTCCTGTCCGCAATTCGAGCATACGTATGCGATTTTATCTTTTGCCATGCTACAAAAGTACGAAATAATTTTGTAACGACGAAAATAATTTGTACTTTTGCATCGTGTTATGACTAATATCGCACATTAATTAATAACTGAAGGGCGACTCTCGTTTCTGAAACGCTGGGTAGCCCTTTCTTTTAGAAAAGCGACGATGAGGAATCTCTTTTTAATTATAATAGGTATACTGTTGTTTGCCGCCTGTGGAGAGAGCTACGAGGAAAAACAGCGGCTGACCAGGGCTGAGCGTGCCCGGTTAGCTAAAGAAGACTCTGCCGCCCTGAAAGTCGGTGTTATGCCAACTCTCGACTGTATGCCCATCTATCTGGCCAAGGAACGTCATCTGTTCGACACGCTCGGAGCTGACATACGTCCGAAGGCATATACTGCACATCTCGATATTCAAGACGCATTGGAGAAAGGCAGGATAGAGGCTGGAATTACAGACTTGGTACGTGCCAATAAGATGATGAAGCGTGGAACCCCCTTACGCTATGTGGCTGCCACAAATACATATTGGCAGTTCATAACCAACCGTAAGTCACGTGTGAAGGAACTCAAGCAGATGGTCGACAAGATGGTGGCTATGACTAATCACTCGGCCACCGACATGCTGGCGCAGATGTGTGTCGACAGTGTCAAACTGAAGCAGACCGATGTGTTTAAGGTGCCTGTCAACGACGTTCATGTACGGCTGTCCATGCTTCAGAACAACGAGATGGACGCCATGCTTATGACCGAGCCCCAGGCTACAGTTGCCCGCCTGTTTAAGAACCCTGTACTTATGGATACCCGCGACCGTGATATCCGAATGGGGGCTATCGTCATGCGTGAAAAACCTCTAAGCCACAAGAGCCGTCAGCAACAGCTCGATGTATTTGTCAAAGCCTACAATATGGCTTGCGACTCGCTGAACCTCAACGGATGGGGACGATATAAGGATATTGTCATAAAATACACTCAAATTGACGAGAGAACATTTAAGGCTTTGCCCAAACTGCGATTTGAACATGCGAAGGCACCGCGCCAGAAAGATATCGACAGGGCTGCGAAATTTTAATGTACGTTTGATGTAGAGTTGGAGGCAGATATGACTACAAAAATAGAGGGATTGTTGAGGAAACGCCGGCTGATGGACGCCATTCAGGAGATGAAGGGCTACGCCTCGGATTATCCCGAGGTTAGGGCAGCAGCGCGATTGGAGAAGATAGAGGAGGACTATCGGCTGATGCTCGATTTCATGAAACGTGGATTTAAGGACGAGAAGCGTGAGGAGATGTATAAGGGACTTGTGCATAAACTGTATATCCTTGAGATGGACACGGTTCAGGCCGAGGACTTCCGGAAGAAGGCTCTATATAGTGAGGCATATGCACAAGTGTCGCGCAAACAATGGGATTACGACCTGATTCGCTACTCCTTAGAGAATTTCGTCACCGAGATGGCTATGCTCAGCCTTGAGGCAGACGACGTGCGGCTGACAAGAGAGCGCGAGTTGTATCAGCGCCATGCCGAGTTCATGTCTGTCCTTTTCCGCAAGATCTGGCTCTCTTATCAATGGAATGAAGTGGAGGCCGACTTCTACGAGTCGCTGTTCTTGTCGCCTACCGTTGAGTCGCGAGATATACAGATGATGGTCAGCGCCTTGACGCTAGCCTCTATCAAACAGTTTGATATATTGAAGTTCCGCACTTTAGTGCGCGTGTACCAGCAGACAGTCGACGTGCATGTGCGCCAAAGGGCGTTGGTGGGCGTTGCCTTCTCCATCAATGGCGAGGCTGACTTTTTCGGTGAACAGAAGCAGTTGATTCTCTCCTTGTTACAAGACGATCAGGTGTGTAGGGAATTGCTGGAGCTTCAGATGCAGGTTGTCTACTGTCTGAATGCTGAGAACGACAACCGTACCATTCAGAAAGATATCATGCCCTCGTTGCTCAAGAACAATAGTTTTGAGATTACACGCTTCGGCATCATTGAGAAAGAGGATGACCCCATGGAGGACATCTTGAATCCTGGTGCCGCTGATCAGGCTATGGAGGAGATGGAAAAGACTGTCGGACGGATGATGGAGATGCAGAAGGCTGGCTCCGACATCTATTTTGGCGGCTTCTCCATGATGAAGAACTTTCCTTTTTTCCACGATGTGGCCAACTGGCTCACACCTTTCTACAAAGAGAATCCCGCCCTCAACGACATTGTCGATAAGCTCAGTGGCACTCAGTTGATGGACAATATCGTGGACAATGGGCCTTTCTGCGATAGTGATAAGTATTCATTTTCGTTTGCTATGACTTCCGTCATCGACCATCTTCCCAAGAATGTCAAAGAGATGCTTGGCTCGGCTGAGGCGTTAGGGCCTGTCATGCACGAGAATGAGATGCAGACACCTGCATACATCCGTCGCATGTACCTTCAGGACCTTTACCGTTTCTTCCGTCTGTTTCCACGAAGGGCCGACCTGGTGAATCCGTTCTCACGCGAGGATGAATATCCGCATAAGCGCCGTTGCATCTTCTTCGCAGATCCGCTTCTTGATGATTCTCCCATTACCGCCTATGTGGTAGAGCTGGGTAACTTCCTCCTAAAGCACAGGCGGATGGAGGAACTCGATGCTGTAATCTCTAACTATGATATGAGGTCAACCGAGAAGACGCCGGAGGCATTGAAGAAGAACATTCCTTACCTTTTGCTCAAGGCTGTCAGAAATGAGTATCTCTCGCTCGGCGAGGTCGCCTGCATGAATTACGAGATGATTCTGGCTATGGAGCCCGATAACCTGCGTGCCCTGAAGAGTCTCGCAAGGCTGAAGTTTTCATTCGGTGATTTCGAGCGTGCAGCAACATGTTATGAGAAACTGATTGAATTGCAACCCGACAAGCGGAGCCACGAACTGAACTACAGCGCCGTATTGCTTAAGCTGGGAGAGATTGAGAAAGCCATGCAACTGATCTACAAGCTCGATTATGACAGTCCATCGGATGTGAACGTCCAACGTGTAAAAGCGTGGGGACTGATGGCGCAGGGCAAACTCGACCAGGCTCGTGAACTTTATGAAAGGCTTAGAAATTGTGGGCAGGCACAACCTGCCGACAGCCTGAATGCCGGGTATTGTGAGTGGATTGCGGGCGACATCTCACAGGCGGCTGACTTATTCAAGGACTACCTGAGACTGCTGAACCGCGAACAGTATAACATCAGTATTGATTTTGAGCACGATGCAGACTTCCTTAATCAGAATGGTATTGGTAAGACCGACATGGCCTTGATGTACGATTTGGTTAACAACTAATCTGTTGCTGTTTACCACGATAGAATATAATAAGGCTCACCAGCTAATGATAGGTGGCTATTCCTTGATTTCAGAAGGCTCCTCTGAATTTCTGGAAGATTACTCTACGATTGTAGAAGGCTGCTTAACGGGCCACGAAGTTTATTAAAACGCCCCAGTCTTGTAAGCACTTGTTACATAGATGTTCATACACAAATCCATAGTAGCAAACTAGAGGTTCTTGCTTTCCTTTTTATGTTTAGAAATCATTTGATTATTCTGGCGAAAAAATAAAAGTGGCGGCTACCGTACGTACGGAGTCGCCACTAATCAGTTTATAGTTGAATCTATGTAATCGGTTACTTCACCACAACCTTCTTGCCATTGATAATGTAGATACCGCCCTTCTGGATGTTGTTGACACGAACACCTTGTAATGTATAGATGACAGCGCCTTTCTCCAAAGCAGCCTTAACAGCCTTGATGCTTGTGCTGTCCTCCTCCTTTACATAGAAGAACTTATAGTACCAGTCGTCGCCACCACTTCCATCTGGCCGGAAGTATACAGTGTATTTACCAGCATTCTGAATGACATAGTTGTTTCCAACTCCATCGGGATACCATGTTCCACCGTTACTCTTGATCTTTAATTCAGCCCCAGCGTCCATGTCAAGGGTAATCATGTACTCTCCGGCTGCTTCGGGATTGGCCTCGAGCTTGTATTGGTCGTTCTCTGTCCAGTCGTTCATCGAACCAACGAGATAATACTCCGGGTTGTTGAATACATACTTCTTTCCATTGACGAACTCCATGTTGTCAGTCTGCTCCTTGGCGGTTCCGCTCTTTCCGTTGCTGAACCTGATCATGAGCGGTGCGTCCTCAGCCTTGAACGAGTAGGTGTAGACGCCGTTCTCGAGGGTTGCCGTGATCTTCGTTCCGTTACCCTTTGGCTTGGCGATCTTCCCGTTCTCGAGTGTGATGACGCGTTCGTCGAAGTTAGCCCCGTTGTTATTGTTCCAGACGAATGCGTATACGTTCTCCCATCCCTTGTTTGTCTCGAAGGTGACGGTGTAGTCCTTCCAGTTCCACTGTGCGGGCGTAAACTTGCCTGCCTCCTCGAACATCCCCGACTTTCCTCCACTGGTCCTGTATGCCGGTCCCATGGCTGTAATCTTGTACAGGTCGACGTCGTCCTTGAGCTCGATGTCCGCCGTTACGTGTGACGGTCTGTTGTCGGTGTCGCCCTTCTCCCATGCGTACGCCCCGGCTGCTACGGATGAGTAGAAGCGTGCGAAGTTGATGTTCGTACAGCCGTCAGGCAGCTCTGCCTTGTAGACCGCGAACTCGTTCTCCACGTACTCCATGGGAACCCACGATCCCTTTTCCTTGTCGAACTCGTTGCCTTCCCATGCCCAGACGGCGAACTGTCCTCC
>JAEEGG010011731.1_pt1 | contig 19023 bp, 21 predicted proteins | sample 9134161 | NCBI WGS metagenome assembly JAEEGG01 (sample SAMN16246543, study PRJNA631951) | gut metagenome | biome: gut microbiome; feature: rumen; material: CR-attached | host: Bos | place: Iran: Karaj | collected 2018-10 | reverse complement strand
TAAACGATAAACGGTTATCGCACCGTTGGTGCGAATCTCTCACACCGCTGATGCGGTGTGAGGGTTCCGTTCATCCGAATTATGCAGTCATTACAGTTAAAGCTTATCTTTGATTGCACGAACAATTCTGATTATGAGAGATATATCAGAATATTTAATGTTAAGTATAACGGAAAACCTGTTGGAAGAAAAAAGATGGTTGGAAAGTTGAAGCATGATTATGATGAGATATCCTGCACCTTTAAAAACATAATTGAAGAAAAAGAATATAACATAATTGAGTTTCAACTTGAAATACAGGATGAGACGGATGTTTTAAGAGTTACTGATGATTTTGTAATTGTAGCAGATTTGTTTTTAAAATCATTTGCACAGATAAAACAAAGTTAAAAAGACAGGATACTAAGAAAACAGTAACCAAGAAGGTAATAAGAGAACGGACTGGTATTCATAAGATTCATCAAAACGGATCTGCACACATTGCAGGTCCGTTTTTTGTGTGTAATACGGTTAAAACGGTTAACATAAATCACTTATTTGATTTACATAATGTCAAAAAATGCTGTTCTAAATGAAAACGCATGTAATTTAACTCCGAGCGGACTGCGTTAAGCTTGTTAAGTTACGAAACGTAACCCAAGCTATTGCTTTTCATTTTCCCCGTCCATATAATTAAAACATCAGAGTCGACACTGATAAGAAGGAGAGGTTTTGGACAGTACAGACGAAAAACTATTGAATCTTATAAAGGGAAATGCCCGAATCAGTTACGAAGAGCTGGGAAAACAGCTCGGAATGAGCCGCGTTGCAGCTATGAAACGCGTCAAAAAGCTCGAGAAAGAGGGCGTTATCCGCGGGTACAACACCTATATCTGCCGGGAGGATGAAGTTATGGGCTTCATTGATATTGAAGTGAGTTCCGGGAAAATGGGTGAGATCCTAGAATACATCCGCAGGGAAACGGAAGGCGTCCGCCAGATATTCCGTAAGGGAGATAACAAGATTCATATGGTCGTAGTCACTGATTCTGTCGAGAACTTCAAGTACATGGTTCAGATGATCAAAGAGACGTGCCGTAAGAATCTGGAAGATATCCGCGGCTCTTACGTCAGAGAGATCATCAAGGATGTCTACGGAGGAATTAAACATGGAAAATGTCCGGGAGAAGGATCAGTGTCGAACAGTCAAAGGTCTGATGGAAACTCTTGAGGATGTAGAGATACATGAAAAAAAGGGTTCCCAATTCTATTATCGGCTACATTTGACGAAGGAAATGAAAGAAGCGTCGTTGGATGAGCTGGATCTAAGCGTAAGATCTTCTAATTGCCTGCGCAGAGCAGGGTATTTCAAAATCGGTCAGCTGGTAGATGCACTTGCCGCCGGAATGAGTCTCAGTTCAATAAGGAACTGCGGTAAAAACAGCGCCAGAGAGATCATGGAGCATCTCTTTTTGTACCAATATGGCAAGGTCGCTAAGGCGAAGAGGGATATCTATCTGCTGGAAACGGTTGTCTATAATCTGCAGAAACAAATAGATAATGATCGATATGATCCATAATAATGAGCTTCAAAGCGGTGCTGTGGCCTGCAAGCAGCCTGGTATGCCCTATAAAGGCTGTGTGACTTTTTTAGGACATTGTTTTTGAGAAAATAGTAACTGCAAGGGGGAGGATTCCCCCGAGGAGGCGACTATATGAAAAAACACATCAGCACAATATGGCTTCTTGGCGTAATTGTCGCCTCTGTTCTCCTCATATGGGGCATCAGCAGAGGCGTTCATGACAGGATAGCAGCCGGGATCAGGGAGGATTTTGAAGGAAAGATCCGGGAGTTCGAAGATACCGTAGATGATGATCTGTATGACTCTGTCTGTGATATAAGTCCTGATATAAAGTATGCCGATACGACCGGCCAGGTTGATGTGCACCCCGTCCGTAGGGGAAGCATCTCTTGGTATGAATTCAATACATATATTGATATCAGGATATATGTCAAACGGGATATGAGCAGTATGGATCCCTTTGAGATCAGGGCCTATCTGGAGCCACTCGACAGGCAGGTTAAGGTGGTCTCAAGAACATACCAGCAGATGGACTTTCCTCTTGCTTACTATAGGACTGAAGAAGGGCTGGATAAGCTGGGGAAGTATCTCTACAACGTGAGCTATATCCCGGCTCCTGTGATGACTGAGGTCTATGTGATAGATACCAACGGAGATGAATACAGATACGCCGGTCATTACGCGTATTATGTGAATGGTGAGTGCGTTGAAAAGCCATTCTTAAGCAGCTTGACAAATAGTTCCTCAGGAAGTTCCGGATTGGGACACAGCTCTTCCGGCTCAAACCATAGCTCGTCCGGTACATATCCTGACTGCTATGACTACGCTTGGGATATAGATGATTACGACAATCCGGACGATTATGCGGATGATGCATGGGGTGAAGACTTCGACGACTGGGATGATGCCTACGATTACTGGGAAGACAATTATTGAGGATTGAAAGGAGCGCATTATGGGAATCTTTGATAAAAGACCCTTTGATTTTGATCATGATGGAGAAGAAGATCCGATAGAGACTATGGTGGGACTGCAGATGTTCGCCGGCAGCAGGCGTGAGGCTATAGAGCTTACCGGAGACGACACCTTCTATATCGGAAATGATTCTGATGACGATATAGATGACGAAGACAACGGCTTTCATGATGAGTTCGAAGACACAGAAGATTATGATGATGCCGATGAGTATGATAATGAAGATCCGGATGACAATGACGACTGGGATTGACCATGAGGAGGCAGGATATGAAACTGATTGCCGAGTCGGATGATCTTGCGAGCTTCTTTAGTAAGATATGAACAGGATCAGAGTGGTTGAAATATGGTAAATAATTAGATGTAACCACTCAAATAGGGAAAAATGCGATATAATATAGACAAACGATTAGAAGGAACTGATCATGGGACTATTTGATATTGATGAGGAAAAATTACAGGCATTATATCACAGAGCCTTTGTCGAGTCAGGATACGGATTTGTGGATCCAAGAAAGTATCCTTACCTTGACAGGGCTCTTTTTGTATACGCTGGGGATCATAACTGCTCATACGATGAGGCTTTGATGATTGCTAAAACCGGAAGGAAAATCAAATGAGCGTTAAATTTACAATAGTTCGAAGAATTGCATTCTTTGCATTCTAATCCAAGATAGCAGAATACTATGGACAGTGTCCGAAATATTACCCGCTTGGCGTGATATGATTTATACATCATAAATTTCCAATTACCTAAAGGAGGCGCCAATGAGTACATTTAGTCTTACTGAAGAATACATCTACAATTCATGCCACAGTTACGAACGTGCGAAAGAGCGCGCCGGACTGAAGAGGAAAAGGGCTGAGAGAATGATAGAACTGGCCAGAGTCAGGGGAAAGAGCTATGAAGAATGCTCCTGGTCAATGGATAAGAGATATCTTTACAAGAAGTCGGATGATGAAACCATAGCGCTTGCTTATAACGGGTATTGCTTCATTTTCAGCCGTGAGAATCAGGCATGTATAACGATAATCGATCTTCCGAAGCGCTTTGGCAGGAAGAAGACCTTCTACAGTTCAAAAAGAGATTCCGCAGCAGATTATGCATATTAATATCTGAAATCTATTGTATTTGCGGAGGTATGGGGTATGAAATTATTACATTTAGGTGACTTGCATTTGGGTAAGTCTCTGGGGGAGTTTGATCTTATTGAGGATCAGAAGTATATCCTAAATCAAATCTTAGATATCATCGACAACAAATCTGTGGATGCTGTTCTGATAGCAGGGGATGTGTATGATAAATCCATTCCGAGTGAAGCAGCATCGAATCTATTGGATTCATTTCTGACAAGACTGGCTGATAAGAATATAACAACATTCATGATCAGCGGTAATCATGATTCGGATGACAGACTGAATTATGCCAAACAATTCTTTGCTAACCGAAATGTGTTTATTTCGTCAGTTTTTAACGGCAAGTTAGAGAGTTATTCAATCGGCAGTGGAAGTGACGCCGTTGATGTCTATCTGCTTCCGTTTGTAAAGGCTTCACAGGTAAAGCATTTTTTCCCGGATTCTGAGATTGAGTCTTATGAGGATGCTGTTAGGGTTATCATTGAAAATACAGACATCGATAAGAAAAAATGTAACATTTTGGTTGCTCATCAATTTGTCGCAGGAAAGGGTGAGGATCCCGGTTTGGCCGGTTCTGAAAGTGCAGGAACGCAGAATGTAGGACTTGTAGAGAAAATAGGTTATAACTGTTTTTCTATGTTTGATTATGTCGCATTAGGACATATTCATTCTCCACAGAGAGTTGGAAGAGACGAAGTCAGATATGCCGGATCACCTCTTAAATATTCATTGAGCGAAGTGAATAATGAAAAATCAGTCCCTATAATCACTGTTGATGGAGGTAAGAAGGTAGATATAGAACTAATTCCTTTGAAACCGATGAGGAACCTGAGACATATAAAGGGTGAGATTAAGGATTTACTAAGTAAATCCAATGTGAAATCACCGGAGGATTTTATTTATGCCACATTGACAGATGAAGATATTATTAACGATGCAATGGGCATATTCCAGCAGATATATCCCAATACAGTGAAGATAGATTATGAGAATTAACATACAAGGGAATTAGAACAGGTTGATATTTCGAGAATTGCTCAAAATAAGACTTTTACGGAATTGATAAGTGATTTTTACAAGATGATATACGGTTGTGAAATACCTGAAGAAGAATTGGGCGTAATGAAAGATGTAGCCAGAGAGGCAGGTGTTATAAATGAAGCCGATTAAACTTATTATCAGCGCATTTGGACCATATGCAGGAAAGATTCCGGAGATTCATTTTGATCAGTTTGAGGAGAAGGGATTATTTCTGATCTCCGGTGATACCGGTGCCGGTAAGACCACTATTTTTGATGCAATATGCTTTGCACTATACGGAACTACAAGCGGAATATACAGAGATTCTAAGAATCTCAGAAGTGAATATGCTAAGTCAGGTACTGACAGTTTCGTGGATTTCTATTTTACTCATCAGGGACGTGAATATCACGTGTTCAGATCTCCGAGTTATGAAAGGCAGAAACAGCGTGGTTCGGGAGTGATCACCGAAAAAGAGAAGGCAGTATTGTATGAAAAGGGAGCAACACCGATAGAAGGTATTACTCAGGTTAATAGTGCTGTTGTGGAACTGCTCCACATTAATGAGAAGCAGTTTAAGCAGATTGCCATGATAGCCCAGGGAGAGTTTTGGGAACTGCTTAATGCTAAAACTGAACAAAGAACTGAAATCCTGAGGACGATATTTTTAACATCAGGATATAAGAATATTGAATACAGACTTAAGGACAGACTGGATGTCAGTTCTTCTGCAAGAAGTCAAGCTGAACATAGTATAGTTCAGTATTTTGGTGATGTTAAGTCAGACCCTGAAGATGAGATTTGTGAAGAATTGGTAGATCTTCAATCAAGGGCTACCAGATCCGGTAATGCCTGGAACATCGATGAAATGCTGGATGTTCTTACCAGATTGGATTCTTCGGATAGTGGAAGACTAAAGGATATCAAGGGAATTCTAAAAACAGCAGAGGATGAGCTTGAAAAGAATAAGAATTCATTAGCTACAGCCGTACAGAATAATAAGTTTATTGACAGGCTTTCTGCCTTGGAGAAAGAGAAGGATGAGCTTAAATCCCGGAAGGCTGAAATCGATGAACTTGAAAAACTGTTGCTTAGACAGAAACAGGCGACTCATGAAGTTAAGCCATCATATGACAATTGGAATAATAAACTTACTGAAATCAGCAAGACCACAGAAAAGGTAGAAGTTAAGAAGAAGTCTCTTGAAGACGCTAAATCTGCTGCAGTGGAAGCATCAAAGGCTAAAATAAAAGCAGATGAATCTGCTCCTGAGATTGAAAAATTAAATAAGATCATAAATAAGATCGATGAGGAGCAATCTAAATACCAACAGCGTGATGATCTGCAGTCGAAATTGAAAGATTATGAAAAGAAACAGAAGCTTTATGAAGCCAGAAAGCATGAACTCGACGAGGCAGAAACTAAGTTAAAAGCCAGAATAAAAAAGCTTGAGAAAATTGTTGAGAATTTAAAGAACAGACCCGGAGAAAGAGCAACATTAAAGGCTGAACTTGATAACCTGAAAAAGTTACATAAAGATATCGATGATATCATCAATGATCAGATTCCTGAAAGGGACAAGCGGAGTGCTGATCTTAAGAAAAAACAGTCTCTGTTTGATAAGTCATTCGGTGAATATGAAATAGCAGTCAAGGAAAGATTAAGTGCAGAGAAAATCCTGGATAGCTGCAGAGCAGGTCTTCTTGCCAAAAATCTTAAGGCAGGAGAAAGGTGTCCGGTATGCGGATCTACCGAACATCCTCATCTTGCTGAATTATCGGCTTCATCGATTACGGAAGAGGAATTGAATGAATTGAAGGATGCCGAGAATAAAGCGTTAGATAAGAAGAACAAGGATAATACTAATGCTGAAAAGGCCAAGACATCACTTGAAGAGTATGAGGATCAGCTGAGAATCAGGATGATGGATTGTCTGGAGAATGAACTGATAGGCATTGATGCTGAAGGATTAAAGCTGGATCAGTTGGAAAAGAAACTTGTTCAGGAATCGGCTGATCTTACAAGAAAGATCAAGAATGCTGATGCTAAAATGATCGAATTTAATAAGGACTGTATTGCGTTAGAAAAGACTGAAAAAGAACTAAAAACAGCTACAGGAACGGAATCAGAGGAGATTGAAAAAGAAAAAACAGCATTTACAAATGAGAGAACAGAGATAGAGTCAGCTGTAACCGAAACAAAGGCAACTCTTAAAACTCTTGAAAAACTTAGTTTTACAGATTGGAAAGCAGCATCAGCCGAAAAGAAAAAATATGAGAAAACTGTAAAAGAAATAAAAGATGAGATCCAGAATACGACAGAGGTGCTAAACAAAGCTGAAAAACTGGTTGCTTCCACGGAATCAGAAATAAAAACTCTGGAGGCTTCATTAAAGACACAAAAATCTGAAGAAAAAGATCTGAAACAGGAACTGGATAACCTTATTCGATCATGCAAATTCAAATCTGTTGACGAGATGCTTGGTTATGTAGTGACTGAAAGAGAAATCACAGGATCAGAGAAATCTGTAAATAAGTATAAGCAGGCTGTTTTGGCAAATAATAAACAGATTGAATCAGCCAGGGAGGATGCTAAAGGAAAGAAGAAGATCGATGTGGAAGAATTGCAGATTTTATGTGATGAAGAAACACGTAACGTCAATTCTATCCGAAAGCAGGAAAATACTATTTCCAATCGTAAGAATTCAAATTCTGAGATTAAAAAGAATATTGAAGCTCAATGTAACGATTACGAGAAAGCAAAGAATGAAAGTACAATATGCAAGAGGCTATATGATCTTGTGAAAGGAACCACCGGAAACGGAAAGATTACTCTTGAACAGTATATTCAGGCTGCAGGCTTCGATGGAATCATCGCTGCTGCCAATAGAAGATTAATGCCTATGAGTGAAGGTCAGTACGAATTATATCGTCAGGAGGATTCACTCGGAAAGAAGAGCAATAATTTCCTTGATTTGGAGGTTTTAGACAATTATACGGGACACAGAAGACCTGTAGGAAACCTTTCCGGAGGAGAGAGCTTTAAGGCATCTCTTAGTCTTGCACTCGGGCTCTCTGATACAGTTTCTACGAATCTTGGCGGAGTTCAGATGGATGCTCTCTTTATCGATGAGGGATTCGGTACTTTGGATAGGAAATCTATAGACAGTGCGATGGATATCCTTATCAATCTGTCCGGCAAGAACAAGCTGGTAGGCGTTATCAGCCACAGGGAAGAACTGATTGAGAATATCCCTCAGCAGATACGTGTTAAGAAGACTAAGGATGGAAGTAATATTGAGATTGATCTGGGTGTTTAATGCGCGAGGCAACAGATGCCTTTTCAGGTAATCAGAAACGATATAACGAAGATCAAGGCGGATGCGATAGTCAACACTGCGAATCCGAAGCCGGTTTATGGCTCCGGTACTGATGCTGCGATCTATAAGGCTGCGGGTGCGGATGAACTTCTTGCTGAGCGAAGTAAGATAGGAGACATCGCACCCGGAGATGTGGCTGTTACGCCCGCATTTAAGTTAAAGGCCAAGTATATCCTGCATACTGTCGGCCCTGCGTGGGAAGATGGAAATAGCGGTGAATTCGATATCCTCAGAAGCTGTTACGGTAAGTGCCTTGAGAAGGCGGAGGAACTTGGATGCGAATCTGTCGCTTTTCCTCTCATCGCTACAGGTGTATATGGTTTTCCTAAGGATAAGGCATTAAGGATCGCAATTGACGAGATAGGATCGTTCCTTATGAAGTCAGATGCAGATATATGTGTGTATCTGGTGGTGTTCGATGAGAATGCGTTCAGGCTTTCGAAGAACCTCTTTTTCCAGGTGGAATCATATATCACGGATAAGAAGGTTATCAAAGCACATCTCGAAGAATATGGGCAGGAAGAGGAAGAATTCGATTATGCAAGAATGACTTATGAGCGCAGGCGGAGAGAAGAATTTTCGAATCTGTCCGGAAGGTCGCTTCATATTCCCAGACTATCTCAGGGTAAGGCTGAATCTGTACATAAGGTTTTCGATTCAAGTACTTTTGACATGGAGCAGTATAAGAAGCCGAAGAAGGATGAAGGCATATTCATACAGTATCTGAGAGACCTGCTGATCAGAAAGGGCATTGATAACGCCACAGCATATAAGAGTTCGAATATAGACCGAAAGGTCTTTTCCAAGATAATGTGCGGTGATACGAAGGTGCCGCAGAAGAAGACGATCCTTGGACTGTGCATAGGACTTAAGCTGAACCTGGATGAGGCGAAGGAACTGCTTGCAAGTGCGGATATGGCGTTCAATCCGCTGGACAACAGGGACAACCTGGTGATCGATTGCATCAGGAACGGACAGTACAGCATAATGGAAGTCAATCTGATGATGAGTGCATGCGGGTACGAGATGTGGAAATAAACTGGTGCTTCGTACTGCTAAGAAAGGTGAGAATGCTGGAAATCAGTTCTATGGGTGTAGTTCATTTTCAAAGTGTAGGTACATCAAGAATCTGTGATTCGTATGGTGTCGAGTTTTTTAGGAGTATCTGTTTATGGTTAAGAAGATAGTTCGTGATCCTTTCTTTCTCCAGCAGAAGTCTGAGACTGCAACTGAAGTTGACAAGAAAACGGTAGAGGATCTCCTGGATACATTAAATGAAAACAGGGACAGATGTGTTGGGATGGCTGCTAATATGATCGGTGTACGAAAGAGGATCATAGTCGTGGCTGCCGGACTTTTTGTGTTTCCGATGATAAATCCGGTCATAACTAAACAGAACGGAAAATATGAGACTGAAGAGAGCTGCCTTTCTCTTGATGGAGTAAGACCATGCACGAGATATAAGGAAATCGAGGTCGATTATCTTGATCAGAATTTCAAGCCTCAGCATGGAATATATACAGGCTTTACAGCACAGATAATACAGCACGAAATCGATCATTTTGAAGGCATACTGATATGACAGAAATGCTTTAATTTCGAAAGGTAAGAACACTTGGAAGAACGAATCATAGACAAAGAGATCACGTTAATCCCGTATTTTCCGAATCAGGAAGTGGCACTCAAGTGGTATCAGGATCCTGACGTGGTAAAGCAGGTAGATAACAGGGATGAATTATACGATGTCGACCTGCTGAATGCGATGTATGAATATCTCAGTTCGTATGGGGTATGTTACTATATCAAATATAATGGTGTTCTTGTAGGAGATGTTGCACTCCGTGATGATCAACAGGTTTGCATCGTCGTGTGCAAGGAATATCAGAATAAGCATATAGGCCGAAGATGCATTCTCAATATGATTAATCTTGCAAAGGAGAAGGGCTTCTCCGAAGTTTGCGCATATATATATCACTTCAACACTCAGAGCATCAAAATGTTTGAAACTGTTGGATTTGTTCGGGAAGAACATCCTCAGATTCCGGGATTGATCAGGAACGATCTACTTTATAAAAAATATATATAGAAATGGTAACGAGAAAAAATAAATGCGCCTAATTTGATAAGCTAATAAATGCCGGAGAATCGGAGGTTTGGTGTTTTATAGGGGCTGTCGCATAATGCGACAGCCTCTTCATCGGTTATTCAAATAAGTGAGTAAGCATTTTTACGAGTAAAGTTTGTTCTTCCTCTGACATTGATATATATTTTTCTAGCAGTTTTCTAATATACATATCATTCGGATTTACACTATTTGATAATGATTCCAGATATTGCTTTAATCTATTATCAATTGAGATTCGCATTGGACCGGTTCCTTCAAGTAACCATTTTTCAGATATGTTAAATGTGCGAGAAACTGTCAATAGAAATGCGGTACGTGGTCGTACATCATCCTGTAATTTAAGCTTACTAATATAGGCCGGAGAACAAGATAGTTTTTCGGCTATTTCAACATTCGTTAATTCTGAATCTGAAAAGACAATTCTTAATCTATCAACTTGGGTTTCATCATTTTTTCTCATTATGCCGTTCCTCCAATTATCGCTACTATCAATCAAGTTCAGTATAACACTATTACACACAATAATCAACTGAGTTGACTGGAAAATATAATAGGTGTTGACAATTAACTAAGAATCAAGTAAAATCAACACAGTATCACATAAACAACACTAAGTTTCGCTTGGACGAAGCGTAATTCGTTCAGAAAGGTAAAGGTAGCATTATGATAAAAAGAATTTTGAAAAAAGTTGGAGCAAAAATGAGCGTAGTGGATTATCGCAATGCTGTGATGGGCATCTGTGCCTCAAATCCTTTTGCTTTTGAGAAGGCAATTGGATCGCTTGGCGGGGCGAGTCGTTGGGGTGTTGTAAGCATTGCCAACGGAGTCGTAACAAGATTGAAGTAACATTTTTCTTTATCCCCTGCCGGAGGGTAATAATATCCGGCTATTATAGCAGGAGGGATTTTTTTATGTCATATAGATTTGCAGTTGTTTCCATGGTAGGTGGTAAGCAGGAGAGAGATAAATTACATTATCGTGGTGATCACGGATTTAGGGCTAGAATGGTCACTCAGAGATTGCTTTAAAAAAGAGAGTTGTATCATGCGGTGATTTTAACACAGAAATAGGAAATCTTGAGTGCCATGATATTTTTGACAGTCTTTCCTATGAGAAATTACTGGATGAAATAACACGGGGCACATCAAAAATCGATAATGTGTTATGTTCGCCTAGCCTAAACGGGAAAGTCAAGGCCTGCACTGATGACTATAGATGGGGCCAAACATCTGACCACAAGACCGTTCTATTCGAAGTGATGGATTAATAGGTAAGACTTATGATAAAGCAGGAAGCTAAAACAAAAATAAAAAAATACCTTGATAGTGAACATATCGAATACAGAATAATTAACGATACTGATGGAATAGTACCACTGGAAAGAGTCGATACGATTTATTTTTCTTGTGCCATTGAAGACGTCATTGGTCGCAGAATTGAGACTTCGTTAGGATTCGGAGAGGATTACTGTTATTGTCAATCATATTATTGTCAGCCGGTAACCGATACCGAAGAGAAAGCTATAAAAGCAGCACGTATGGTCAACTATATGAATCTCCACCTAGCATGGGACTGTAATACATTATTCGAGCATAATTATTTCTATAACGAGGAAGATGGAGATATTTTTAACGGCTGCTTGATCCGATATGAACTATTAGATACATATTTTTATGAGGCGATGGATCATATCTTAAATTTTAGTGTCCAGCAGATAGCAGATGTTTGCATACCAGTAATCTTTTACCTTGAAGGTAAATTTACATATGAAGATTTCAAGGATTATCTTCGGACTAATATAATTGGAAAGTAGGAAGGTGATGGAATGATCAAAACTCTGACAATGGTTATAGGTGGTACTGCTACCGGAAAGAGCACATTCATCAAAAAACACTATTCGGATCAGATGGGAGTTTGTTGTTTAAATGTCTGGGATTACCAGGAGCGTGCATATAAGGAAGCTGGTTATTTAGAATCAATCCCATTTGGAGCAAGTTTTAGATGTCTCATGAAGGCAAATAACGAGCTTCTTCAAGATGTGATAGAGAAATTGAAAGAGGGCGATGTGGTCATAGAGCAAACTTTCTTCAAAGCAAAAAGAAGAATTGCTTACATTGATGCTGTCAAAGAACAATATCCAGATGTTCAGATAGTCGTATATGTTATGAGTCCGGATGATGTTCTTTGGAAAAAGAATTGTGAAAAGAGGAAGCTTGAATCTGAATTCAAAAATTATAAAAGACAGATTGAGGAAGATTTCGAATTCCCTAATCCCGCAGAGGGCTTTGATGCAATATATACCGTTCATGACGATGAGATTGTTTTGAGGATGGATTCTCCGCTTTTAGACATCGTGAAGAGAGCTAAAGAGGAGCTAGTCAAAGAATCTGAGCGTATTTTGAGAGAGGATAATGCAAAACAAAAGAGGAAAGAACTTCTTGAAAGTATGAAAACGAGGCCATTCTGGCATTATTGCGAAGTCTGTGGAAAGAAAGAGTATCTGACAGCCCAGGAAGCTTATGACAGCGGATGGGATTATCCGCCAAGCTTTGGTTCATTTGGAATGTTAAGCCAACGAAAGTGCGGTGATTGTGGGATAGATGAGACCTTGTGGTGGAAAATAACAACAACTCAGAAATTACCGATAGTATTTGAAAAGTCTTTGTCGGAACCAGAACTAAGAACTTGGAGGCGGATAAAAGCAGAACCGGAAAGTTTGTTGGAAGATGAGGATACCAAGGAGAATGGCTGAATTGATAGAGGCTGTCGCATTGCGATAGCCCCTTTTTTTGATGTATTTGGGCTTCTGATGACCGTACGAATGTGCAAACGGACGTGTGAAGCTCCTGATGAAAAAGGGAAATTCAAAAGAAGGAATTATTGGATGTCCATCTATTGACAATAATATTGGAATTGTGTAGTCTAATTTATGGATATCCAATAATTGCAAAAGTGGGAGGTTAACAAAGATGGCTGGTAGACCCAAACTTGATGATAGTCGCGATAAACAGTATCGTGTTCGGCTAAATAATGAGGAAGATGATATGCTTGAATATGTAAGTCAAGCAACAGGATTACAGAAATCAGAGATATTTCGTCACGCGCTATTGGATCTTTATCATAAGGTAAGATTTAACGACGAGGCAGCTGATGAGCTGTCTTATGCAGAAATTTGGGGAACTGACAGTATAAGCCTTAAACGTGTAGTTAATTGTCCTTGTTGTGGTTCGGCGAACAGGGTGGATTTTTCAGATGAGTGCAGTATTTCAGTTGATGAAGATAGGCAAATGGGTGAGGAAACGACCTATGAGTTCGATAGTATATTAAACTGTAATTCTTGTAACCGTGATTTTCGAGTAAGCGGATTTATTTGTGAATATCCACCTGGAGCGTTTAACTATGAAGAAATCAATGTTGAAAAAGTAGATGATTAGAATAGGACATGCATTATGGTTGAAATCGGGAATAAATATGGTTGTCTGACGGTCTTGGATTCTGGTGAAGAATATGAGAACACAGAATACTATAAAAAGAGTTTTGAGCAGTATAATGGATTAATAGAAATAAATGCAGAATTCTTATCAGAACTAGATTCCATGAAAGATCTTTTAGCAGATTATCCATATAAAGAGATGTATGAACATAAGATGCCAAGAGATAGTAAATTCGATGAAATAGTACGTGCTTTTTATAACAAAGCATATTTAAATCCTGATTATCGAAAGATAAAGGATCTAAAGAATAAATTGGCACGGCATTATAAATGTAAGTGTAAATGTGGCAAAATTGGATATTATAATGAAATTACTTTGGAAAAAAAACCAAAGTATTGTTTTTACCCTGTTTCGATTGCCAATTTGCAGTTCAGCTATAGTAATAAAGCTAAAAATGCAAATGAAAGAAAACGGAAGCAATATGAAAATGACAACAGTGTAAAACTTTGGTCAAAAAATCCTGCCGGAGCACCTTGGTATTGGGAACAGGAAGTAATAGATGAAAGTTTGCCTTCAGACGAATACTGCGAAATTTATAATCGCTACAAAGCAAAGCAGTTGGAGAAGCAGAAAGCAGAATATGATGAGATGATATCAAAGCTGCCAAGACATTATGCCGATAATTTCAATGTCGATTATAAGGGCAGATATTATGAATCATTATATGTTTCTGAATGTGTGAATGAACATCTTGAATCTCAACCGCGACCTTATTACACCCAAATATCATACAATGGCAAGAGAAAACATTGGGCTGATATAACGGTTTATAAGCAGTACAAGTGCGTGTGCAAACTATGCCGTAAAGAGTACTTGGTTAATTGCGATAAATTTGGAATATATCCTCCGACTGATTATGGATACAATGCTTATCACGGGTATTGGAGTCAGATATCGTGTGATTGCCATCCAATATCATCATTTCAGTGGATTGTGTGTAAAATATTATTTGATAATAATGTCGATTATGAAGTCGAGTATAGCTTTGATGATTTGTATGGAATCGCAGGAAAAAGCCTTTTGAGATATGATTTTGCGATAATGGATAATGGAAAGCCGGTATGTTTAATTGAGTGTCAGGGGGAACAGCATTTTGAACCAGTAGAAGAATTTGGGGGAAAAGAGCAATATATGAAGCAGGTGGAAAATGACAAGATAAAAAGAAAATATGCCAAAGCTCATAATATATCGTTGATTGAAATATCATATAAACAGAAAGATTATGACATTATCACTGATATTTTGAAAGAAAACAATATCATTCTATAAATACTTTAAAGACAACGACTTAAAAAGATGCTGATGCATTGATTTTACTGAATTGATATTTGTTTATAGGAGAAAAAATGGGACTCTTTTCTAAACCGGAAGTGGTGATTCTCAAGGAATCGAATGACGCAAAGGATTATTTGCAGAAACTTCAAGATCTTCTTCCTAAGGCTAATGGAGATGTAAAGGAGAAGATTGAAAAGGAAATCGCTATTGTTAATGCCGGCATATATGGTGAAGACAATATTCTTTTTGAACTGAAGAACAGCGGAATGAATCTGGTTGTTCTTCACGATCTATATATTAAGACCAAGTCCGGCTTGTCGGCACAGATTGATTTCTTTGTTGTTGCCCCTAAATGCTTCTATGTAATAGAATGCAAGAATCTTTTTGGGAATATAGAAATCAACAATAATGGTGATTTTATAAGAACCATCAATTTGGGCAAGAGATTTTACAAGGAGGGTATTTATTCTCCAATCACTCAAAATGAGAGACATTTGACTGTTCTAAAGGAAATAAGAACCGAGAATTCAAATGTTTTGATGAGAATAGTTAAAAATGCAACTTTTGAAGATTTCTTCAAAGGAGTTGTTGTGCTGGCTAATTCCAAAACAGTAGTTAATGATAAATTCGCTAAGAAGGAAGTAAAGAATAAGGTGATCCGAGCTGATCAGCTTATCAGGTTCATTAAGGAAAATGAGCAAAATAGCAAGGAATTGGCTTCTTCTCTGAAGGAAATGATTGCCTGTGCCCAAAGCTATTTGGATTCCAATGTAGAAGAACGCCCTGAATATATTGAGAAATATGAAGAGCTGGTTAACGAAGTTGGAACAACTGAGAAACCGCAGATAGAAAAGGTTATAGAACCGGATCCTGATGCAGCTTCTTCTGAAAATGAATTGATCTGCCCTAGATGTGGGAGCAAATTGGTTATCCGTACAGCAAAGAAGGGTGATAATGCAGGAAATCAGTTCTATGGATGCAGTGCATTCCCTAAATGCAGATATATAAAGAATATATAAGATGGATTCAACCAAGTACATGATAATTGCCAAAGGCAAGATATGTACTCATCAGGTCAGGGACTGCAGGTATAATCCCTCAACCCATTTGTATGATTTGACCTATATGAGCGGTGCACGTTATTCCTATGCATGGAATAACGTTACTTTTCTGCGAAATCCTAACAAAATCCCAATAACAAACAGTATTTTAGAGACGGAAGATGGAAAGAGATTCGCTGACGTTTCCAAAATTTATGAATTTAGTGATAAAGGATTAGTATATTATCACTTTTTTTCTGCCGGGAAAGGCTATTATTATCGCAAAGCACAGGTAAAGATCCGCCCCAAAAGCGAATCTGTACAACACATATCTGACGGCGTTTTCGATTATCTGAAAGAGATATCTGATCTCAGTGAGATTCCAAATGATAATGGCGAGATAATACTGAGAAAGTATTATGAAAATATGCAGGGAGTTTCACGCTCCACTGCATTGTATACTTATCTGAATCCTTCGGTTATGGGCAAGCCGGATGATGGAATAGTGCCCATATTTCCGTTTGGATGTAATGAAAGTCAGTATGATGCTGTATCCAAGGCGCTTAACAATCAGATAAGTGTTATTCAGGGACCTCCCGGTACCGGAAAGACTCAGACGATACTGAATATCATTGCAAATCTCATAATCAATAATAAATCTGTAATCGTTGTATCCAATAATAATTCAGCCACCCAAAATGTTCTGGAGAAACTGTCTGGAAATGATTATCATATGGACTTTATGGTGGCTTCCCTTGGAAATAAAGAGAATAAAACTGCTTTTGTTAATACTCAGACCGGAAAGTACCCGGATCTGACCGGGTGGGAAATAGGAGAGCACCCCGGCATTATGAAAGAACTGATGGAGCTTTCAAATAAGCTGCATCGGATATATAAGATTCGTGAGGATTTGGCTGATTATAAGGAAAAAAAGCATGAAATAGAGCTGGAATATAATTATTTCATGGAGTACATACAGGAATCGTGTCCCGATGCTTTGAACTGTAAGTGTAAACCCCTGACATCCGCTGAAACGATAATGAAATCCATCAATGAACTTGGACGGATCATTGATAAATCAGGGAAACCCGGTAAATGGTATGTTTTTAAGAATCGCTTCTTATACGGAATAGGGGATAAGTTATTTTACAAAAACGATATATCAAGTATTCAGGCCGGACTTCAGCATCTGTATTATCGTAAGTCATTGGATGAATTGAATGCAGCAATAGAAGAACTTGATAACGAACTGGCTGATTATCCTAAAGATATTGAAAAGCAGGCTGAACAGGAAGCTTTGAGTTTGTTCAAGACGAAAATAAAGAAAAGATACAGCAGGAAGAATGAACGTGAGATTTTCTCTGAAAAGACTCTGTTTACTAAACCGGAGCGTGTGCAATTTGAGTATCCGGTAGTTTTGAGCACTACTTTTTCCGCAAGAGCTTGTGTGGATTCCGGCAAGTCACTTTTCGACTATGTGATAATGGATGAAGCTTCTCAGGTTGATGTTGCGACCGGAGCTTTGGCTCTTTCGGTTGCAAAAAACGCGGTTATTGTAGGAGATTTGAAGCAACTCCCAAATGTGGTGACAGAAGATACAAAAAAGCGTGCTGAAGAGATCAGGTCGAAATACAGAATCCGTGAAGCATATGATTTTACCAAGAATAGTTTTTTGAGTTCTGTAGTGGCTGCTATTCCTGATGTGTCATCAACGCTCCTGAGGGAACATTACAGGTGTCATCCCAGGATAATTTCGTTCTGCAATCAAAAGTTTTATAATGGTGAGCTCCTGATAATGACTCCTGATGATGGAGATGAAAATGTCCTGAAAGCTTATAAAACAGTTGAGGGAAATCATTCCAGAGATCATTACAATCAAAGACAGATAGATGTTATCAAGGAAGAAATTCTTCCGGGTCTAAATGTTCCAAATGATGAGATTGGAATTATAGCTCCCTACAACGCTCAGGTTAATCAATTGAGGAGACAGATCCCGGGTATCGATATATCTACGGTTCATAAGTTCCAGGGGCGTGAGAAGGATGTAATCATTCTATCTACGGTTGATGACAAGATCGGAGATTTTACCGATGATCCGTACCTGCTTAATGTTGCTGTATCGAGAGCTAAGAAGCAGCTGATAGTTGTTGTTTCCGGAAACGAACAGTCTGAGAGAGGAAATATTGTGGATCTGGTATCCTATATCAGACATAACAACATGGAAGTTATAGACAGCAAGGTATTTTCTGTTTTTGACTATTTGTATTCGCAGTACAGGGAACAGAGATGGAAGTATCTAAAGGACAAGAAACGAGTATCAGAATATGATTCTGAAAATCTGATATATAATCTGCTCCTGGATATTCTGAAAGATCATACCGAATATGGAGTTCAGTGCTTCACCCCTTTACGGATGATTGTAAAGGATTATTCCGGACTTACTGAAGAAGAAATCAGGTACTTGAGTAATCCTAATACTCATATTGATTTCTTGATATATAATAAGCTTAGTAAACTTCCCGTAGTTGCCGTAGAGGTTGATGGATATTCATATCATAAAGAGGGCACTGACCAGCATGAAAGAGACCTGAAGAAGGATCATATCCTGGAAGTGGTGGGAATACCGATTGTAAGACTGAATACTACAGGAAGCGGTGAAAAGAAGCAGGTTCTGTCAGCCTTGGGTATTGAATAAAGTAGGAGTGTAAAGGCGTTGCAAGTTATAAAGCATATACCTGTTGGGTATCTTGAGCGGATGGATTGAGGTGTTTATGGAAGTAGAAAAGATTTACTTTGACATGGATGGTGTGCTGGCGGACTTTGAAAGGGGAGTAAGAGAAATCTGTGGAATCGAACCTCCTGATCAGAATGCCAAGCATCATAATCCGGGAGCTGATGATGAGATGTGGGAGAAGATAAAGCTTGCAGGTCATTTTTATGACCGCCTGGAGCTGATGCCCGGTGCAAAGGAGATGTTTGATGCCGTGTACGGGAAATACGGTGATAAATGTGAGATC
>JAEEGG010011730.1_pt1 | contig 19023 bp, 16 predicted proteins | sample 9134161 | NCBI WGS metagenome assembly JAEEGG01 (sample SAMN16246543, study PRJNA631951) | gut metagenome | biome: gut microbiome; feature: rumen; material: CR-attached | host: Bos | place: Iran: Karaj | collected 2018-10 | reverse complement strand
CTTGCGGATCTTATCTATTTGAGTCTGCTTTCGCTGTACATACCAGGAAGTCCGTCCGCAGTTCTGTCGCAAGGCGGCATAGTCTACAGCCGTTTCCCCGCTTTTTACTTTGTTCAAAATCTCAGAACAGGTCTTTTCGTATTCATCCGCATAGGACGCTGTAGCCAGGAACAGGGCTACAAAGAATGTCAAGGTAAAGCGTTTCATGGGGACCTCCTTTTTTGTAGAAGGTAGCTATTTTCATCATGCCAAGACCACTATTTTCATATTCCAAACCGCAATATAATATCGCGACGGGCTTTTTTTTATATTTAGGTAAAGTAAGAGATTTAAAATGTTCTGTCAAAATTGTGGTGAACAATACAATTACTACGAGCCTCGCTGCCCCTGGTGCGGAGCGTCAAAGCCTCATAAAGAATCTTCAAACGAAAAAGATGAGACAGTCGAGATCGACGAAAAAAAACTCCCGCTCAAGACACGACTGTACTCCAAGCGTTACGTTGCAGCGCTTATTTTATTCATAATCGGAATTACAAGCCTTACCGTAATAGCGAGAAATGCATTTATTGCCGAATATCCGGATACAATAGACTACAATTCCCCTTACTTTATTGCATTCGTTTTTTTAATATGCATTCCCTTTTTAGGGGTCTTGGGATTTATGTACGACAGTGAGCAAAAGAATAATCCACGGGATGACTCTAAGAACGACCTTGTTTCTATGTTCAAAACACAGTTGCAATTCTATTATCTGGCACCATTCAAGTATGGCTACCGTTGTATAAAAGAACGAAACTACAAAGGCCTAGTCCTTTTTGCAACATTCATTTCAGTAATTGCATTTTTATTTGTCTAGGAGCTACCGGGCAATACTCACGCGTCGCACCGCAGAGCCTACGCGCACAAGATACAAGCCGGCCCGCTCCACACGGAAATCGAGCCCGCGCCGTCCCTGCAAATAGCCGGAACGCAGCGCCCTGCCCTGCATATCCATGATGGCGACAGGAGCGCCGTCCGTTCCCGATACGTGAACGTTGCGACCCGACACCTGCACATGGAATTTTACACCCGCCACAGGCGTAAAGCCCGCAACCCGCGTAGACCCACCAGGCACTTTCACCTCGATATAGTCCACGTCCACATGCCCCCAGTTCTTGATGATGGCGAAGGTATTGGCCCCCGCGTTGAGCGACACCTGCACCGGCATATCCTCAAAGGCAGCTGCGGCCCCACCCAAGTTCCCTTCAAGCGTTACCGGGAATTCCTGGGATTTGACCTTCGTCCCGTTTACATGGATATCCTGAGTCTTGGCGTTTGAAGCGGTGTTGCTGAAGCGGATTACAACCTCATACTTCCCGGCCGCAGGGACACTGATATTGAACGTGATGTTGCCCGTCGTTTCGGTACGCATATACTTGCCACCCGACGCAGCATCATTCGTCTTCTCGGTGCACCCGGTGCAAGTCGCGGCCTCCGCCTCGTAGCGCACGGCCTCATAGGATTCATTCCCCGCCGAAGAACTGGACGGGCTGACCGAGGAACTGGATGGATTGACCGACGCGCTGGACGGCGGCATAAAGCTCGACGAATATACGATCTCGGACGTCGGAATTCTGAAAAGTTCCTCGCAGTCGTTGCGAACTTCCCGTATTTCCTCTACCACGGTATTTTTGCTTTCTACGCAGTCATTCGAATCGATTGCGCTGTTGTCGCACCAGCCGTTCTGCGCGTATTTGTCGACGCTGACCACGTAGCCAACAGCTTTCTCGTATTTTTCAATATTACTCCCAGCCTTATTCCCGTTTGACGGCATCACCACTTCTTCCACAAAATAGTTGAAATGGGGATTGTAATAAGGCAGCCCCTGTTTTTTGGAATTATAGAAGTAGTTTCCGGTAACAGTCCAAGAAGCGCCCTTCATGTCGATATTTGCGTCGTCATAGGACACCTCGCCGTTGTAATCAAGACTGTCCCCAATGAACATATTGCCCTGGACAAATCCCCTGACCGTTCCTTCCTTCACGTCGATGTTCTCGGCAGTAGTCCCGCTGACGATGTTGCATGTGATTTTCGTATCGTTCACGCGCCAGTCATAGCCGCTATAGCGATGTTGTGAGGCGTCAGTCCCCCAAAAGCCAGCATCCCTGTCGGCCTGCTGGGAAGAGGCCCACCCCGTATTGTAGGTTCCGACATAGATGCCTTCACCGTACTTGGCAATTTCATAGCCAGAACCGTGGATAAAGTTGCGGTTCAGTGTCACCTGTTGGCTGGAATCGCGAACATGGACAATCTCATTTCCCGTGTGGTACACCTCGCAGTCTTCCATCAGGGCCCCGACGGAATTGTCGAATACCACGCCCTTGCTGAAGGTATGGATCTTGAGGTTTTTAAGAACAACATAATTTCCCGTTACGTGAACGCCGTAGTTGTGCTTGTAATCGGAGCTGAAAATCTCTGACGGATGTGCAGGATCCGAACCGGCAAGGACAACGGGATTGGCCTTCGTGCCGTCGGCACCGAGCCAGATGAGGCCACAATCGCGACCAGTCTCGTTCACGAACTTGTCGTTCTTGCAGTTGGAGGTTGGCAGTTCGTACTTGCCCGGGGCAACCCAGATGGTATCCCCCGCCTTGGCATTCAAAGTAGCCGAAGTCAAGTCGGCGACGGTAGAAACATTCACCTGCTTGGCGAATACCGCCGTAGACGAAACAAGTGCAAAAGCGCAGATAATGCGCATTGCCCTAACGAAAGATTTTTCCATAAACACCTTCCCTTTCTTTACAACCTATGAATATACATCCTTGACCGCGCTTGTGCAAATATTTCGCAAAAATTTCTAAATTGTGTGACACTATGAGCATTTCTATCCCCCAGCTGCCCAAGGGCACGCGCGATTTTTACCCGGAAGCGCAACGCATCCAGAACTACATTTTCGATACCTGGCGTCAAGTCGCCGAAAGTTTTGCCTACGAAGAGTATGAAGGCCCGATGTTTGAGCATCTTGAGCTCTATACGGGCAAATCCGGCGAAGAAATCGTAAGCCAGCTTTACAACTTCAAGGACAAGGGCGACCGCGAAATCGCGCTCCGCCCCGAAATGACCCCGACGCTCGCCCGCCTCGTCATCCAGAAGGCCCGCGAACTGAAGAAGCCCTTCAAGTGGTTCTCCATGCCGCGCCTTTTCCGCTACGAGAAGGCCCAGAAAGGCCGCCTGCGCGAGTTCTTCCAGCTGAACATGGACATCATCGGCACCGAGAGCATCTACGCCGAAGCCGACCTGCTCGCCTCCATCGCGACAATGCTCCGCAAGTTCGGCCTCAAGGACGGCGAATTTGCGATTGGCGTCTCTAGCCGCAAGCTTTTGGCCACCTACCTCGAAGAGATCGGCGCCCCGAACCCGGCGCTTGTGTACCCGGTGCTTGACCGCCGCCTGAAAATCGGGCCTGAAGCCTTCGCGAAAGCGCTTGCCGAAGCCGGTCTCACCGAAGAACAGGTGAAAAAGCTCGACGACTTCATGAGCTGTAAGTCCATCGAAGAAGTCAAGGACAAGGTCAAGAGCGAAAACGCGACCGCCGCCCTCCAGGAAATCGAGGACCTGTTCGCCACCCTTACCGCCGCAGGCTACAGCGAATGCGTGAACCTCGACCTCTCCATCGTGCGCGGCCTCGCCTACTACACGGGCATCGTTTTCGAAGTCTTCGACAAGGGCAAATCCATGCGCGCCATCGCTGGCGGTGGCCGTTACGATAGCCTCACCGAAAAGCTCGGCGGCGAACGCATCCCGGGCGTGGGATTTGGCATGGGCGATGTGGTCCTCGCAGACCTCCTCGCCGAGCACAACCTGCTGCCCAGCCCCAAGCAGAGCGTAGACTTCTACATCGCAAGCTTCACAAACGACATGAAGAAGGTCTTCGAAACCGCCCAGATGTTCCGCGACGCGAAGTACGGCAACTGCTCCGTCTCGCACCCGCTCGCACCCATGAAGATGGGCAAGCAACTCGACCAGGCGAACTACCAGGGCGCAAAGATCGTCGTCTACGTGGACGGTTCCAAGGCCGCCGCGGGCGAATTCGAGTACAAGGACATGCGCGTGGGCGAAATGTTCGTGGGCAGCCCCGACGCGATTGTAGAACGCAGCAAGATGGTTATCGAAACGAAAAAGGCATAAATGACCCCGCTAAAAACATTCCTCAGCATTTTAAGTCTGTTCGTCGTGCTCGGCCTCATGGCGTGGCTCTACCCGGCAAGCGGAATCACCATCGCAGACACTACATTCAGGTTCCCGGCCCTCACCGATATCTTCGAGAAGAAAGACCCGGCAAAGGTGGAAGAGAACACGGACGTAGCCGTCGAGACCGACCCGCAGAAGGCCATCGAGGAAATGATGGCGGCCACACAGGCGAAGGAATTCGCCGAATTTTCCGACTCGCTGAAGTTCTATGAGGATTTCTTCAAGGAAGGCCGCACACGCTTCGACCTTCCGGGAGACGACCCCACGTGGTTCGACCGCTTCTTCCTGCACCTGGAACTCGCAAAAATCGACTCCAACGTCGTCCATATCATGCATTACGGCGACTCGCAGCTCGAGGAAGACCGCATTTCTTCCACCATCCGCGAAGACCTGCAGAAGGAATTCGGCGGTGGCGGTCCGGGCATGCTGCCGGCAGTGCTGAACATTCCGTCGCAATCGACTAGTGTCTGGAACAATGGCGACCTCACCCGTTTCCTGCTTTTTGGCCCCGAAGAAGACCACGCCGACCACAACCGCTACGGTCCGCTGGCCCAGGTCAGCAAGCTAGAAGGCAGCGCCGTCATCGGCATCAAGAAACGCGAGAACAAGAAAGACGATTTCCCGCATGTGGGCGGATACTCCAACATCAAGGTGCTCGCAAGCAAGCGCGGAAGCCTGAAGGTCCGCCTCGCCTACGAAACAACCGTCATCGAGAACGAAGGCACGGACAAGGAAAAGCGCAAGAAGAAATTCGTAGATGCTCCCGCACCGAATGACGAAAAGTTCGAGAAGCTCCGCGTGTTCAGCTGGAAACTCCCCGACACGACTTCGAATGCCAAGATCTATCTCGGCGGAAACGCAGAAATCTACGCAATCTCGGTCGACGGTCCCTACGGCGTGGCCGTGGATAACGTCGCCATGCGCGGAAGCTCGGGAACGGTATTCCACAGGATGGACCAAAAACTCCTCGCGGAATCCTACAAGGTCATGAACGCACGCCTCATCATCATGGAATACGGCGGCAACCTTGTCCCGAGCCTCAACAAGAACAACGTCGAATACACGAAGAAACTCATCGCAAGGCAAATCCAGACCATCCAGAAGGCGAACCCCGATGCAGACATCGTGTTCATCGGCCCGGCAGACATGGCCAAGCAGATTGACGGCAAGATCAAGAGCTACCCGGGACTCAAGCTCACCATCGAGACCCTCCGTGAGGTCGCCCTCGAGAATGGCGCCGCCTACTGGGACATGTACCGCGTGATGGGCGGAGAAGGTTCCATGAGAAGCTGGGTCAAGCAGTCCCCCCCGCTCGCCGGTGCTGACTACATCCACTTCAGCCGCAAGGGTGCCGCCTACATGGGCGAACTCTTCTGCAACGCGCTGCGCATGCACTACGACTACTTCAAGTTCCGCGACAAGCACAAGATTGACGACGCCAAGCTGAAGGACCTCCACGGCTACGCCGACAGCCTCGACAAGGCCAAGGAAGCAGCCATTGCGGCACAGCCTGTCGACACAACGACTATTGAAGAGCAAGTTGATTCCAAAGCGGAGGCCAAATAGTGAAACACTTTTTCCTGCTCCTCGCGACACTCGCCACGGCACTCCTTGCCGCACCGCCCGTCTCGACCCCCGCAAAATACTCCATCGATTACGCAAAATACGACTTTATCGATTCTACGCTCAACTACATCCAGTTCCCCAAGGGAAACGATGCATTCGAGACGTTCTTCAAGAAAATGGACACCCTCGTGTTCGAGAACAAGGGTAAAGTCAGGATCATGCACATCGGCGGATCGCACCTGCAGGCCGACGTGATTTCGGGCCGCATCCGCGACAGGCTCATCAAGGAATATCCGGGTTCATCTGCCGGTCGCGGCTTCATCTTCCCGTATTCCGCAGCCCGCACGAACACGCCTTCCAGCTACGGTTCGCAGTACAAGGGCATCTGGGACATGAGCAAGAACGTGCTTCGCGAAGTCAAGAAGCCGCTCGGACTCCTGGGTATCGCCGTCAGCACGTCGGACCCGCGCGCCGAATTCACGCTCCTTCTCAACAAGTACAGTTCTGCCCCGATCTATGCCGAAACAAAATTCAGGCTTTTCGGTTACAGTGACAGCAACAACGTGGTTCCCGTATTGCGAGTCGATTCCACCGACATCTACGGCGAACTCGACACGCTCACCCAGAGCTACGTGTTCAAGAGCCCGCGCCCCATCGACACGCTGAACTTCGCTTTCCGCTGGGCAGACACTTCGCTCCAGACAAAGGTCGCGCAGTACATCGTCGATTCGCTCGTCCAGGATTCCATCTACCGTGCGAACCTCGATACGACCGCGACGGACTCGGCTGCCGCCTCAACCGACAAGAAGGCCGCCAGCGTCGAAAACACCGAAGCCTCCGCCGACTCCATGTTCCAGGGCGGTTGCGACATCATGGACACCGTCTGCCTCGAACGCGAAGATGCGCAGAAGGGCATGCTCGCCGCCTGCGCCGACATTCTCGATTCCACAAAGAACCCGAATGCGGATTCCATGCAGGTTGTCGTATGCGATTCGCTCGTTACCTTGTCCAAGACAATGTCTAACGTGAGGCCCCGTTTCACGCTGACGGGCGTCATCTCGGAATCCGACTATCCGGGCATCATCTATACGAACGTGGGTATCAACGGCGCTCGGTTGCCGCACTACTTCGAGAATGTCTGCCCGCTTTTCGAAAAGGAACTCGCCTTCCTCAAACCCGACCTCGTCATTTTCGCAATCGGAATCAACGACGCTAACGTCGAGAAGTTTGACGACAAGTCCTTCCGCAACAATTACGAAACGCTTATCCAGCGCATCAAGCGCGTGAACCCGGATGTCGCCTTCATCTTCGAAACGAACAACGATATGTACCGCAAGGTGCGCAAACGCCGCTACGTGCAACACCCCGTAGGCGAGCAGGCCCGCAAGGTGTTCTTCCAGCTTGCCGAAAAGCACCATGCCGGCGTCTGGGACAAGTTCTCGCTGATGGGGGGCCTGGGTTCCATGGCCAAATGGGAAAAGGCGAATCTCGCCAAAAAGGACAAGGTTCACTTTACGCTCGCGGGTTACCACCTGCTCGGCGACATGCTGTACAAGGCGCTCATCGATGCCTACCAGCAGCATATCGCAGAACTCCCCGCCCTTGAGCCCATCGTACCGGAGAGCTCTCCTGCAGATTCCTCCGTGACCCCGGCCGACACGACCAACGCCGCGGCAGATAGCGTCCAGACATTACCGGCGGATTCGACTCAGGCCGCAGCAGTTCCGGCTCCGGCCCCGGCCGCAGATACAACGAAAGCCCCCGCCCCAGCCGACACTACCAAGAAATAAAAATGCTCGACTACATCATTCCCTACCTCACACGCACTTTCGCTTTCGACCCGAACAGTCCGCTGCTCTTCACGCAGTTCTACTTCTGGGGATTCTTTGCGGTCGTCTTCGCCATCTTCTCGCTCGTCCATAAAAAGCTCCTGCTCCGCAACGCGTTCCTGTTTGCGACCAGCCTTTTCTTCTACTACAAGACGAGCGGCAGCTACGTGTGCATCCTCATTTTCTGCGTCATCGCGAACTTCTTCATCGGCAAGTGGATCGAGAAGGCGCAAGTGAAATGGAAAAAGAAGTTACTGATGATTATCGTCGTCATCATCGACCTCCTTGTCCTCTGCTACTACAAGTATTCGTACTTCTTCCTCGACGCGCTCCGCGATTTCACCGGCATCGACCTCCACGTCTACAACTTCTTCGCGGCGGCAAGCAACAAGATGTTCGGCACGCACTCGCTGGTCGACACCATCATCCTGCCCGTGGGTATCTCGTTCTTCACGTTCCAGGCGATGAGCTACTGCATCGACATCTACCGCGGCAAGATCAAGGCCGTCACAAACCTCCTCAACTTCGGGTTCTACCTTTCGTTCTTCCCGCAGCTCGTCGCGGGCCCCATCGTGCGCGCCGACAAGTTCGTCCCGCAGCTCTACAAGCCGTATTTCCTCCCGCGCCGCGCGTTCGGCATGGCCGTGTTCTGGATCCTGAACGGGCTCGGCAAGAAGATTATCCTGAGCGACTACCTCGCGACAAACTTCGTGGACCGCGTGTTCGACCAGCCGCTGCTCTACACGGGTCTCGAGAACCTCATCGCGCTGTTCGCCTACTCGCTGCAGGTGTACGCCGACTTCTCGGGCTATACCGACATCGCCATCGGCGTGGCGCTCCTCATGGGCTTCCGCCTGCCGCAGAACTTCAACAGCCCCTACAAGGCGCTCTCCCCCACCGAATTCTGGCGCCGTTGGCACATCTCGCTTTCCAGCTGGTGGCGCGACTACCTCTACATCCCGCTGGGCGGTAACCGCGGAGCTTCCATCGGCACGTTCTTCTGGATGGGCTTCCTGAGCTTTGTTGCCATCATGCTTTCGGGCAGCGTGTGGGTCGCCATCGCCCTCGTTGCACTGTTCCTCTACATTTCCATCTACGCCTACTTCAAGCCGGATTCCCGCAAGTTCATCACCACCAACATGAACGCCATGGCGACCCAGATTGTGGGCGGCTGGTGGCACGGAGCAAGCTGGAACTTCATCATCTGGGGCGGCCTCAATGGTTTCGGCCAGGTGTTCAACAAGATCTGGGTCAAGCGGAGCATCACCTTCCGCGCCTCGGCAGCCCTCCTGCTGTTCGCGGTGAGCGCCATCGTCTACAAGAACTACCACCTGCCCATCTGCGCGATTACAGCCGTGTGGTTCGGCGTGCTGTTCGTCGGCATCTACGCCGTGATGATATTCCGCCTCTTCAGCCAGAAAACCTTCCACTGGCTCTACGTGGCATGGAACGTGACCCTCACCTTCGTGTTCATCACCTTCACGCGACTCTTCTTCCGCGCAGGCTCGAACCTCGACCCCGCCGAAGCGAATGAAGTCGCCTGGAATACGGCAAAGAACATGGTGAACCAGATGGGTTCCGCCTGGAAATGGGATACCATCGGCACCATCGCCTGGCAGCACATCAACATCATCCTCGTGTTCATCGCGGGCATGCTCATCCACTGGATCCCGAAGAAATTCAAGAGCCGCTACCGCATCATGTTCGCCTCGCAGCCCATCCCCCTGATGGTGCTTTCCACGGCGTTCATCATCTTCGTCATCTACCAGTTCATGAGCGCGGACAGCTGCCCGTTCATCTACTTCCAGTTCTAGTGACATAAAATCACAAGAATTTGCATTTTACTCTTTTTTACACTCTTCGTTCATCCCTTAGTTTATATTTAAAGCATGAACAAAAGAGTGCGTAAATTTTTGGGAAAACTCTTCATTTCGTCTACGGCGTTCCTGTGGACCGCTTGTGACAGCGACTCCGCCAGCGCCGCACAAGACATTTCCGCGTCAAACGAGCCCCGCACTTTTATCGATATCGAGAAAGAGCTTTCAAAGCTGGGAAAGCCTGACACGACCGGATTAAGAGGAACGACCGTATCGGGATATAAGGCTTGCATTGCAGGAATTTTAGCCGCAGGACCTTCGGAATACACCAGTTATATTGGGGACGATGGCGAATTCGAGGCTAAAGGCGTTGTAGATAACAGAATAGAAGAATTTCTGGAAAGTCCCAAAGGAGCAGCCCTTTCCGATAGCATAAGGAACTGCTACAAGTCCGCCAAATACCTGATTTCTGCAGGCGCATTGGACTACGGCGTCATTCCCTGTAGTTCCTATTCCGATGAAGTTATCGTTGACGACCAGTACATCAACAACCTCCTGAAAGCAGACGAGCTCAAGCGCAGTTCATTCAAAAACGCCCTCGAAAGAGTCAATGAATATATTGCCGATTGCGATTCCCTTAAATAGCCGTCCATAAAACCTATATTTGAATCCGTGGACAGCGCCCCGGAAAAAATTTCTGCATTTGAAAAGCGATTAAAGCGGCAGGTTATCGGAAAACCTCACCGCTTCTTGGCCGTCGTCCCGCTTGGGTTCGAACAGACGCTTGTTGATGAACTGGGATTTATTGGACAAGAAGGGGTCGAGGCACGAGACGCAAACTCACTTGACGTAAAAATTGCCGGTGACGGGAAGGTCGAATTTACAGCTAAACTCGTCGATGCTTGGAAAGTCGTGACATATAGCCGTATCGCCAACCGCATCCTGATGCACATCGCCGATTTCAAGGCCGAGAACTTCCGCGAGCTCGAGAAGAAGGCCGCCGAGATTCCCTGGGAACTCTTTCTGGACGATGGCGGACCGGCGAGAGTCGATATCCACGTCACCTGCAAACATTCGCGCCTGTACCACAGCGATGCCGTTGCAGAGCGACTCGGCAAGATTCTCCCCGCCCCAAGCACCCCGCAAAACCTCTTTGTCTCGCTTGTAGACGACCGTTGCACGCTATGGCTCGACCTCGCGGGCGAAGAACTTTACAAACGCGGCCACGAGCGGTTCGTGAACGACGCCCCGCTCAAGGAAACCATCGCCGCCGCCATGCTCTCCGAGGCGACAAAGGCCGCACTCGGCCCCGCACAATCCGGCGCGATTACGCTCATAGACCCGATGGCCGGAAGCGGCACCTTCAGCCTCGAAACAGCCTATATCGCACACGGCCTTATTCCGGGCCTCTGCCGCGACTTCGCCCTGAAGCACCAGCCCGCGTTCAAGGAAGCGACGTGGAACTACATCACGGGCCATGCACCATCCGCGAGCAGGCTCTGCCAGTTCGCCAGGATTATCACCTCCGACATCTCCGAGAAGGCGATCGCAATTATCCGCCACAATGTCGAGAATAGCCCGCTCGCAACTATCGCTCCGAGCGGCCCAGCGCCGACCATCGACCCGCAGCTCAAAGACTTCTTCGACTACACCGCCGCAGAAATCGCCAGCGCCTGCCCCGGCCCATCGCAGCCCGTCATCGTGCTGAATCCGCCCTACGGCAAGCGGCTCGACTTCGACGCTCCCAGGCTCTACACGCGCATCGGTCGCCGACTCGCCGAGCTCGCCCGCGCCCTCTCTCCGCTCCACAAGGCACTCACCGTCGCCATCCTCGCCCCCAAGGACGACACGCGACCAGGTTCAAAATACACCTGCACCGCGAACTTGCTGCGCGAATGCCCCGCACTCGACCCCGACAAGAACGCCGAGGCCAAGAGCATCGCCACAAGCCACGGCGGCTTCGCCCTGAATGCGATAATTGCAAGGATTTAAGCTTTCGCGGGTTCCGAATCAACGGGACCGGCTATGTCCGCTTCCGGCAAGACCTTCGTGTTTTTCATAAAACGTAAGGTCGCCTTTTCGCCCTTCTCGGCAAGCATCCGGAGCAGGTAGAACAGCTTGCGGTAGGTCTTCGCGGTCATCTTCTCGTGCGCGGTACTGCGCGTCAGGTAGAGCAGCGGGGATTCCTGGGTGTAGTTCGCCCTGTTGTACGTCTTGGAGGCGGCAACGCGGTCGCAGAACATCTCCTTGATGTAGCGGTCGGGCATATCCATCGGCACAATCTTCTTGGTCGCCATCTCGTAATCGTACCAGAATTCGAAATGGTGCTTGTTCCTGCCCTTGTGATGCATCCAGGCGAGGCTGTAGCCCTTGTCGTTCCTTTCGCCATTGTTCGGCGACTGGCTCCCCGTGTAGTACTTCGCGCCGGGAATGAATTCGGTCGGGCTATACTTGGAGAGGTCGTGGAACAGCCCCTGAAAGCCGATTCCCGCCCTGAAGCACAAGCGGATGACCTCGTGCCGGTGCCTGGTAATCGTGACAAAATGCCTAAAGGGATGAAAACTCACGGAGCAAACGATAGCATTTTCGAAGGCCAAAAACAGCTAAAAAATGGGTAAAATCACCCCGCAGGAACACTTGGAGAACACTTTGATTTGACCCCCGTCACCCTAAGATTTTTTTTACTTTCGTTTTTAGACATATATATGTATTTTTGGCACAAATGTTTGGGCAAACACGAGGTAAAAAATGAAATCTCCTTTTTTCAAATCTCTGCTAGTTGCAGGCGCCTTGGTGTGCGCATGGAACTGCACTGACGACAACATTACCGTTCCCACCCCGTCGGGTAGCGAACAGTTCGCAGCCGTTTCTACTGCCAGCTGGATTCTCTCCGGCGACCAGAATTACGTCATTACGCCCACCGAAGCTGGGTTTGTCGTGTCGACCGCCTCGGGAACCCCCGTCGGCACATACGATCCGGCAACCGGTATCGTTACCGATGCCGCCGGAACCCCCATTGCGACCGTCCCCGACCTCTCGCAGCTCCCGGTCATTACTCCGGACCAGACTATTATTAACCCCGACGGTACGATTACCGACCTCTCCGGCAACCCCATCTCCCAGCCCGAAGACCCGAACCAGGGCGGCCAGGGTGGCGAAGATCCGAACCAGGGCGGCCAGGATCCGATCATTTCCAGCTCGGAAACCCCGGTCATTCCGACTTCTTCCGCAACGACCCTCCCAGAAGAGCCGAAGTCTTCTTCGTCCGTCCAGCAAGAACAGCCGAAGTCTTCCTCGTCCGTCCAGCAGGAACAGCCGAAGTCTTCCGCCACATCGAGCAATTGTGATGGCAAGTGCTTCGATGCCCCTTCGAACAGCTGCGTAGCCTACTATGCAAGCCTCAAGGGCCCGCACGAAGAACAATACGCCTACGACAAGTCCTGCGCTCTGAACTGCTACTACGACCCGAACGGCAAGGAATGCAAGAATATGGGCGCCTCGACTCAGCAGCCGAAGTCCAGTTCCAGCGTCAAGTCTTCGAGCAGCCAGCAGCAACAGCCGAAGTCCAGCTCCAGCGTAAAGTCCTCGAGTTCCAGCGCGAAGTCCTCTAGCTCCAGCGCGAAATCTTCGAGCAGCCAGCAACAACAGCAGGGTGGTTCCCTGTTGCCCAAGATTATCGGTTCCAAGAAAGACGGCTACGCTACCCGCTACTGGGACAGCTGCAAGCCGCACTGCGCCTGGAAGGGCAAGGGCGGTCCGGTGGCAAGGACCTGCAACACCGACGGCACCAGCATGGCAAGCCCCGATGACGGCTCCGTTTGCGATGGCGGCAATGCCGGCACCTGCTTCGACCAGACTCCGCAAATCGTGAACGACACCATTGCTTACGCCTTCGCGGCAACGCCCGGTGGCGGCAACGACTGCGGCAAGTGCTACATGCTCACCTTCAAGGGCACCGGCGCTTCTGCAACAAGCACCCCCACTGATGAACACCATAGGAAGATCAAGGGCAAGCACCTGATTGTCATGTCCAACAACATCGGCTACGACGTTAGTCACAACCAGTTCGACCTGATGATTCCTGGTGGCGGTCCCGGTGCTTTCAACGGCTGCCAGAAGATGGGTATTTCCTGTGCAGGCGCCCAGTACGGCGGATTCCTCACCTCCTGCAACTACGACAAGAGCTGCCTCATCCAGAAGTGCAATTCCGAATACAAGAACGAAAGCCTGAAGAACGGCTGTTTGTTCCTTGCCAACTGGATGGACGCCGCCAACAACCCCGAAGTCGAATTCGTGGAAGTTGAATGCCCCCAGGCACTCAAGGATAAGTACTAATCTACATCCTGTTTTTACCTCCGAGACACCCGCCCTGCGGGTGTCTTTTTTCTACATTATTACACCGGAATATGGGACCATTGTATCCCGATGGTTCCGCAGATTTTAAAGACACAAAAAGAGGATTATTATGCCGAAACTTCGTTCGCTCAAGACTATGGAAGGCCGCGAAATGGCCGGTGCACGCGCCCTGTGGCACGCAACTGGAACCAAGGTGGAAGACTTTGGTAAGCCCGTCATCTGCGTGGTGAACAGCTACACCCAGTTTGTTCCGGGACACGTCCACCTGAAGGACTTGGGCCAGGTGGTCGCACGCGCTATCGAAGCCGCCGGTGGTGTCGCCAAGGAAATGAACACCATCGCCGTTGATGACGGTATCGCCATGGGCCACGACGGCATGCTCTACAGCTTGCCCAGCCGCGACCTCATCGCAGACTCTACCGAATACATGGCAAACGCCCACCGCGCCGACGCCCTCGTTTGCATCTCTAACTGCGACAAGGTGACTCCGGGTATGCTCATGGCCGCCATGCGTCTCAACATTCCGGCAATCTTCGTTTCTGGCGGCCCGATGGAAGCTGGTCACGTCACGACGAAGGACGGCAAGGACCGCGCCCTCGACTTGATCGACGCCATGATTGATTCCGCTGACAACACCATCAGCGACGAAGAAGTGGCCGCCATCGAAGCTAACGCTTGTCCGACTTGCGGTTCCTGCTCCGGCATGTTCACCGCAAACTCCATGAACTCCCTTACCGAAGCCCTCGGCCTCAGCCTCCCGGGCAACGGCACCATCGTTGCAACGCACGCCGAACGTAAGAAGCTCTTCGAAGCAGCCGGTAAGCGCATCGTGGAACTCTGCCACCAGTATTACGATTTGAACGACGAAAGCATCCTCCCGCGCAGCATCGCCACGAAGGAAGCCTTCGAAAACGCCATGCGCCTCGACATCGCCATGGGCGGTTCTTCCAACACCGTGCTCCACTTGCTGGCCGTAGCACAGGAAGCAGGCGTGGACTTCACCATGAAGGACATCGACCGCCTCTCCCGCAACACGCCGTGCATCTGCAAGGTAGCCCCGACGGTCCACAACATCCACGTGGAAAACGTGAACCGCGCCGGTGGCATCATGGGCATCATGGGCGAACTCGACCGCATGGGCCTCATCCACAAGAATGCAAAGACCGTTCACGCCGCAACCATGGGCGAAGCCCTCGAAGTGAACGACCTCAAGCGTAACCCGAGCGAAGAAGCCAAGCAGCGCTACCTCGCCGGCCCGGGCCGCAAGTACAACCTGGTCGCCTTCTCGCAGAACTTCATGTATCCCGACCACGACCTCGACCGCGCTAACGGCGCTATCCGCGACGGCGAACACGCCTATACCAAGGACGGCGGCCTCGCTGTTCTGTACGGTAACCTCGCCGTGGACGGCTGCATCGTGAAGACCGCCGGCGTCGACGAATCCATCTTCAAGTTCACCGGCCCCGCCGTGGTGTTCGAAAGCCAGGAAGATGCCGTGAAGGGCATTCTCGACCCGAACGTGGTGAAGGCTGGCGACGTGGTCGTGATCCGCTACGAAGGCCCGAAGGGTGGCCCCGGCATGCAGGAAATGCTCTACCCGACCTCTTACCTCAAGAGCCGTCACCTCGGCAAGTCTTGCGCCCTCCTTACCGACGGACGTTTCTCCGGCGGTACGAGCGGTCTCTCCATCGGCCACGCTTCTCCGGAAGCCGCCAACAAGGGTAACATCGGCCTCGTTCACACGGGCGACGTCATCGAAATCGACATCCCGAACCGCAGCATCAACGTGCAGCTCACCGACGAAGAGCTGGCCGAACGCCGCAAGGAAATGGAAGCACGTGGCGCCAAGGCTTGGCAGCCGGAAAACCGCGACCGCGTGGTGTCCAAGGCCCTGCAGGCATACGCTGCCATGGCCTCTAGTGCAGACAAGGGCGCAGTCCGCGACCTTAGCCTGATTGGTGTGAAGTAAAAAGCACTCGCACTTAAACAAAAGAACCGCCTTGTTCAAACAAGGCGGTTCTTTTGTTATTGTCGTTTTTTACACATTTTTTTGGACAATTTTCCTTTGTAAAACGTCTATAAAATAAAAAGCAACCAACATCAACAAACTGCAAAGGGAAATTATGAAAAAAAAAGACAAACAGATTGTTTTTTCAATCGTTTATAATTATATTATAATTATCCAGGAGAATTCTCAATGCAAATAGAATTCGAGTGGAACGAAAACAAAAACACCTCAAACAAAAAGAAACATGGAATATCATTTGAAGAAGCAAAAACATGTTTCGAAGACGAATATGCCAAAGTATTCTATGACGCAGAACATTCGTCGTTGGAGGATAGATCCATCCTTATCGGATTATCAATGACGTTAAAAACATTAGTCATTGCTTTTACAGAACGCCTAGAAAACAATGGCAATAAAATTATTAATCGAATAATCAGCGCAAGAAAAGCAACTCAACGAGAAATTCAATACTACTGGAACGAAAGAAAAGGAGTTTACTAATGAAAGCCGAATACGATTTTTCAAAAATGAACGGAGTACAGAATCCTTACGCCAAGATTCTTAAAAAACAAATTACCATAAGATTAAATGCAAAAACAATTGATTACTTCAAAAAAATGGCGAAAGAAATAGGCATTCCCTATCAAGTTCTCATAGACTCATACCTTACGGATTGCGCCGCAAACAAAAGAAAACTTGATATTCGATGGCTATAACTTCATGCTATTCAAAATACGGGTCCAGCCGTCATCGGGAATCTGTGCGCCCATAACCTGCACAACTTCGTTGCTGACGATGCTGCCGAGGTTGCCGGAGCGTTCCATATCCCAGCCGTTCATGTAGCCGTACAGGAATCCCGACGCCCAGAGGTCACCGGCACCCGTCGTATCAATGGCCTTGGCAGGACCCGCCTGCACGTGCGTCACCTGGCCATCCTTGGCGATCAAGGCACCGCGCTTGCCGATTTTCACGACAGCGACTTTTGCCTTCTTTGCAAGCACATCAAGAGCCGCTTCTTCCTTGACTCCCGCATAGGCAAAGGCTTCGTCTTCGTTGGCAATGATAATGTCAATCATCTTTTCGGCAAAGAGTTCGTCGAACAGTTTGCGGCAAGCATCCACCACACCAAAGCTGCTGAAGTCAAGTGCCGTTTCCACGCCCAAACTGCGGGCAAGCGTAAACGACTTCTTGAAACAATCCGCATTGAACGCCCTATAACCTTCGGCATACAGGAGCCCCACACCATCGTAAAGCGCGGGCACAAAGTCTTCGCTCGCAAGGAAGTCGGAAGCGCCAAGGTAAGTCCACATGGAACGCTGCGCATCAGGAGTTACAGCACTAAACACGCAACCCGTCGCAGCATCCGAAATACCGAGCTTCGATTCCACACCGTTCTTGTTCAGGTGTTCCTGGAAAAGCTTTCCAAGTTCGTCGTCACCGATTTTCGAAATAAAGGCAGCCTTGCCCCCCAAGCGAGAAAGCCCGACCATCGTGTTGCAAGTCGAGCCACCCGGCACGCGCAAGGGCTTGTCGAGAGCCCCGAGGAACTTCTCCATCTGGGGCCAATCCACCATGTTCATGCCACCCTTCTGCACGCCTTGCGATTCAATCCAGGCATCATCTACATTTGCCAAAATATCGACCAGGGCTGCGCCCATACCAAGAACTTTTTTCATTACATACCTCTACGGCGACGCAGACGTTCGCCCGATTCAATTAAAAACTTTTTTTCGGAGTCCGTCAAAGAGTGAATACCTTCACGGCTGACCTTCTTCAAAATTTCGTCCATGCGTTTTTCTTCGTCCACATAAAAAACTTCACCTTCGATTGCATCGGACGAATCATCGGTACGCACTTCGTCACGGGAGGTTCCACCCCCACGAGACACCTTCACCTTTGGGCCACGGAAATTCAACTTCCCCGACAGCCGGCGGAAACCGCCCTCGTACAAATACATGTAGATGAACCCGGCCACGACGCCACCCAAATGGGCCAAATGCGCAATGCCGTCACCCGACGGAGCCATGAACACATCAATCGCGACCATCACCCACATTGCATACTTTATCTTCATCGGGAAAAAGAAGAACAGGAGCAAGCGACGTTCCGGGAAAAAGCGGTAATAGGCAACAAAGATACCCATCAAAGCGCCGCTTGCGCCGATAATCGGGTTGTTGGTAAGCCCCAAGAGGCACATGACAACACTAAAGAACGCAGCAAATACGCCACAGAACAAGTACATTCCCGTGAAATGCTTTGAGCCCATCCATTCAGCAACCTCGTCGCCGAACATCCAGAGCATGAGCATATTGAACAGGAAATGCCAAAAATCCACATGCACGAACATGTAGGTAAAGTAACGCCAAGCCTCAAATGGGATTGTCGGGAAAAACGCCCCGAAATACGTGATGTAATCACGGAGAGTCCCGTACCCGCCCCCCGGGAATCCTAAAATTCCACCAACCAGGAAAGCAAGCAGGAACACGACGAGGTTCGCAAGGAGCAATACGCGAATGGGCTTGGCCAGATATCTAAAAGGTTTCATTGGTCCCCTTTATTGCGGACTATATCGTGAATAATAATTTCGGGCACAAATTTAGAAAGAAGTGCGGCATCTTTCACGCCATTTGCCAAAAGTTCACGCACGACGCTGCTACTCACAGAAAGGTGCTCCGGAGCGCTCAGCAAAAAAACGGATTCAGCATCGCCATACAAAGCCTTGTTGTTCCAAGCGACGGTTTGTTCAAAATCAAGATCGGAAGAATTGCGGATGCCGCGGACAAGGTAGCGCGCACCGACTTGCTTCATATAATCTACAGTCAGCCCTTCAAAAGAGGCCACCTGCACGTTGGGTAGCTCTTTTACAGCCTTCTCGACAAAGCTCTTGCGTTCTTCCGCAGAAAACAGGTTACGCTTCGAAGAATTTTGGGCAACAAGAACCCACAACGTATCGAACAAGGCCGACGCACGGCGCACCACGTCTAGGTGCCCCAACGTAAAGGGGTCGAACGAACCAGCGAACACGGCGATTTTATTCATACTTCAAATGTAGTAAAAGGCTCGAGGTGCGAGCAGTGAGTCTTAGAGAGACTAGAGAATACCTTTGACCACTTAGTGCTTTAGCACTTATGTGGGCATGGCCACCTTTAGGTGGGAGGCTAGTGAAAAGAATCACGCACTTCGTGCGTCAATATAAGACGGCGAAGCCGTGATATTT
>JAEEGG010011728.1_pt1 | contig 19026 bp, 19 predicted proteins | sample 9134161 | NCBI WGS metagenome assembly JAEEGG01 (sample SAMN16246543, study PRJNA631951) | gut metagenome | biome: gut microbiome; feature: rumen; material: CR-attached | host: Bos | place: Iran: Karaj | collected 2018-10 | reverse complement strand
AAATAAAAATATAAACAAAAAAAAAAGCGATTTCAAATAAAGTGTAACATGATTAATTCTATAATAAGCGTACTATTCAATAAGATATGGGATTACATAATGGTGAAATTTTCTCATCCTTATGTTGATTTGGAAATTGAGCATTGCACTTTTGAAAAACATCCCAATGGTATTGTTCAAACATTAAAAGAATCTACAGAAGAAGTGTTTTATGATTATAATTTCGTTTGGAAATATAAACTGACTATTAAGAACAATTCAACAGAACCCGTGTATTATATCAAATTTGAAGAAAAATCATCTTTTCTTTATATTTATCCAGAACTTAAAAAAACAACTTCGTTAGAGCCTAATCAAGAATTAGAATTGAATTGTATAATACGGCATTCTGATGTGATGAAAGGTAAGGACTCTTTTAACGAGTTACAGTCTTTCCCATATTTTGCTAGTACAATAAAGATTGTGCTACATTATAAAAATGAAAGGCATAAGAGTTTTTATACAACTTTTATTTATGATAATAATGGGCAGAAAAACAAACATAAAAGAATTAAGTAATATGAATTTCTCTAAAGCAAAAAAAATTGTAGAAGCAAATCAACATTTAATTGGCAAACAATGGAAAGGTGCAATTATTGATGAAATTATAATAGCACCTACGGATTCTTCTCTTAGGAATATATTTGAAAAGATGTATCTACAGACATTAAATGCTCAACAATCAATCAAGCCTTTTATCAATTCAGATGTGAATGTTATTGTTGTTTACAATAAGAAAATGATTGATAATAATGGAGTTATGTTTTATGGAAGTATCAATGATATTCCTGAAGAATATGATGTAAAATTGTAAAAAATATTTTTTGAAATATCGCAATACATAAAGAAAAATTAGAAATATATTCCAACACTTTTAAAACAAAAGAGAATTATAAAATGATTGATTTCAAAAACCTTTAGAGGTTTAAACCTAACAATTACTTCTTAGCCAACAGGTTCATAAATTAGTAATAAAAAAACCGCCTTTTGGGGCGGTTTTATTTTTTCTTCTTTCAACTTTTACTATTTTTGAATGCTTGAAAACAACGATGCTAATGTTGCAGCAGTCGTTGCGGCTGTTGCTGCATTATTGGTGGTAGTTGAAGTTGAACTGCCATTATTACCTGTATTGATAAATGATGACAAATTCAAACCGGAAATGGTGGTAATTAAATTGTCAACATTGGCAGTATTAATAATACCACTGGAAGCAATAGCTCCTGCGGAAAACTCTTTGTAGAAAGTGGTGTTTTTTGCATTTCCTTTAATAGCTGAAACAGCACTTGCTAATTGAGCCATATTCAACAAATTACTTGCATTTGTCAAGTCCACTTTTCCTGCTGCTTTATAAGCACTGTACAAAGAAGTAAACGAGGTACCAAAAGTCTTCCCGTTCAAATATGCAGTACTTGTTGTTGAAATACCATTGGAAGGTGTACTACCTGTTGTTCCTGTCAAGGAACTACATGCTGTGAATGAAACGGCTGCTAATACAATCGCAGCTAATATTAGTTTAACTTTCATTTTTTTATGTTTTTATGTTATTTGTTATGTTAATTATTTTCCGATAATTGCTTCTAATTCGTCAACTTGCTTTGGAAGAGGCTTGCCCAATACTTTACATCCTGATTCTGTTATCAAAATGTCATCTTCTATACGAATACCTCCAAAGCCAATATATTCTCTTACTTTATCATAATTGATATATTGTTCAAATTTGTGTTCACTTTGCCAAATATCTATCAATTGCGGAATGAAATAAATACCCGGTTCATCGGTTACAATAAAGCCCGGACGCAGTTCTCTTCCGCAACGAAGACTTCCGTGACCGAAAATTTCACTACGTTTATAGGTGTCGTCATAACCTACGTAATCTTCACCAAAGCCTTCCATATCGTGTACATCCATTCCCAACATGTGACCCAATCCATGAGGCATAAATAAAGCATGAGCACCTTCTTTGGCTGCTGCAACATAATCGCCTTTCATTAAACCTAATTCCGTTAAACCTTTGGCTATTACGGTAGCGGCATTCATGTGTACATTCCAATAAGGAATTCCCGGACGCGACTTTTCTATTGTCTCTAAATTAGCCTCTAACACAATTTCGTATATTTCTCTTTGTTTTTGAGTAAATTTACCATTAACAGGAAAAGTACGTGTATAGTCTGAAGAGTAACCGGTAACACTTTCTGCACCCATATCCACCAACAACATTCTACCTGATTGTAATATTTGTTCGTGGCAATGATTGTGCAACGTTTCCCCATTTTGTGACAATATCACAGGAAATGAAACCCCGCTACCTCCTGACAAAGAAATTCCTTCTGCCAATCCGGCTAATTCTCTTTCCAATTTACCTACTTGACAACCATGCATGACGGCAAGATGCATATCTACACCAACATCGCATATTTTTTCCATTTCTTCAATTTCTTCATCAGTCTTTATAGAACGTAAGGCAACTACAGCTTTTATCAATTCTACTGAAGCGGCATCTTTCAAACTTTCTATCGGCAATTGTAACAAACGGCTCAAGAAAATTCTGCTATCGTCTCTATATGGCGGCAAAAAATGAATTTTTCTATTTTGCTGTTGCACTTTACGAATATAAGCTTCTAATTCGCTAAAAGCTTGTGTATTATCAACTCCTATTGATGTTGCCAATTCTTTTATGGTTGGCTGATTACCCATCCAAATAATATCATCTATACCATAATCGTCCCCAAATAATATCTCCTTATCTTCATCTATGTCTATCACCCCTACCAAGCCTGCTATCTGCAAGCCGTAAAAATAAGTGAAACTACTATCTTGACGATAACGATAAGTATTTGAAGGATAATTCATCGAGGCTTCGTTGTTGGCTAAAAATAATACCACGCCTCCGCTTAATTGCTGTTTTAACTGTTTACGTCTTGAAATATAAGTATTTTTTGAAAACATAATTTATCTTTTTTGAAATAGCAAAAATATCATTTTTTTTTCTAACTTATAACATTTTTTTCTCTTTCAATCCATTTTTCCACAACAAATAACTATACAAACGAAATGCCAACCTTTGGAAACGAATATCGCCTAAAGAAAATTTTTTATCCCATACGTCAATTATTTGCTGTAAATCAATCAATTGTTCGTCCTTAATTTGATCGCCAACATAAACTTTCATAGTGGCATTGAGTTGTTCATACCATTTTTGTTCAGGAATGTAAAAACCTAATTTTTCACTTCTCCACAAAATTTCTTCGTTAACAATGCCTACCATCGCTTTTCGCAACATATATTTGTTCCATTGTTGATGAATTTTTTGTGTGGATGGAATTTGAAAAACATATTCCACCAAATCTACACAATCGGAAAATGGTGTCATATAATCTATCCCGAATTGAGCTGCCGAATATTCACCCCAATGCAATATTTGCGGCAAATCTTGCGTATAGGAAGCATATAAATAATCATTCAAAACTCTTTTGTAAGGTTCTTCTTGTTGCTCTCTTGCAAAATAATTTTCTAATACTTGACTATCGATAGCTTGGAATGCTATTTCATTCACTTTTTTCGCTAAACGTTCTTCTTGGCGATAATAATGTTTTTTTGCAAAATTTTTTAAAGACATCAATGCCAACGTTTTAGGACTCATTGGACTATTTTTCAAATGCAAAATCTCTGAAAGATAGTCTTTTACAATCCATTCGTGTCGCAAAAATCGCATAAATGGAGGATAAAATGCCGCATATCCCGCCAACATTTCATCACTGCCTTGTCCGTCAACAACCATCTTGCAACCATACTCACCAATAGTTTGCATAATTTTCCACTGAGCAAAAGTACTCAAAGAAAAAATCGGAATATCTTGTGATTGAATGGCTTGTGGTAATTCATTTTTTATATGTTCTTCCGTACAAGGCACTTTTACCCACTCTATCTGCAATTCTTCTGCTACTTTTTTTGCCCAACCGATTTCTTTGTCATCATAACTATTTACAGCGGTAAACGCAGTTATTTTTGTATCCGGACAGAATTTTCTTGCCACATAAACAATAGAAGAACTATCTAATCCACCGCTCAGACCCATGGCCACAGATTCTTGCTGACAAAAATTACCTTTTACACTTTCTATCAATTTTGTCCGCAATGTATCCGCAAAATACGGCTCTTCGTATGGATTGTACGGAGCAGTACAATTTTTATATGGTAAAATATAATATGGATTTATACTTAAATGCCTATTTTCTATATCATATTCTAAAACATGTGCAGGTGGCAAACTATGTATGTCGGCATAAAAATTTTGCTTATGCTTTGCAATATCTCCGTACAACAAATATTCTATAATTGCATTCTCATTCAATGTTTTAGCACCTTCAAAAGATGAATAAACAGCCTTTGCCTGCGAGGCTATCATCAACATATTGTTTTCGGTATAATAAAACAAAGGTCTGTTGCCGAATTGATCTCTTGCTGCCAACAATTTATTACTGCACTTGTCTAGTAATGTCAATGTCCAACTACCTTGCAAAAAAGAAAAACATTCCGTTCCGATAGTTTCATACAAAATGGCAACATTTTGGGCTACCCGCTCACTGAAATTTTCACCGATTTTTTGTCGGATTTTTTCTTCAAAGAGGATTTTTCCTGCAAAATGCACCACTACTTTTTCATCTTCGTAACTATATTTATCTAAAAAATCAAAGTAGCCAATACCCATTTTTACATGCATATTGACTACCTCTTTTTCTATCAATTGAATTTCTTTGCCTCTATGAGCCAAAGATGCCAAAGCCAAAGAAATCTTCGATGACAAACTGGTTGCATCAATGCCTTTTTCGCTTAAAATCGCTACTAAAGCATTCATCCCAAAAGGTTAATCTCGTTTGATAAGTATCTCTTGTTCTGTTTTTTCGCCTGCACTCAAACGAATAAAAGAACTGCCTTTATAGCTTTTGTTGGAGATAGTTGCCGTTGCCTCTATTTTTAAATATGCCTCATATTTCCAAACACCTTCATACTTGCCATTTTCATCTGTATATACTTCTCTATATACATCTTTTGAAAAAGAAGGATCTCCGAAAATCAACTTACAATCAGGAACATATACCTTTTCTCCATTAGCATCAACCATACAAACTTTTACCACGCCAATACATTCCGTACTATTTTTGCACGATGTAAAAGTGAATAATACTGAAACGAATAACAACCCTACAATCAATTTTATTTTGCTCTTCATATCTTTAATTAATTTTTTTTGTTCCAAAACTGCTTTTTTTGATATTTTTTTTGTAATATTGCTTTTTTAAATTTTTGCGATGCAAAAATATATTTTATTTAGATACGAAAGCAATTTTTTGGTAATAAATTTTAGAAAAATATACGATAATGAAAAAAGATTCGTTAATTAAAAGCGTTTGTTTGTGCCTTATAATCAGTCTTTGCACAGCAAACATCGCACAAGGACAAAAGAATAATAAAAAAATGCAACAGAAAGAAACTTTGGTACTCATCTCCACTTCTATGGGAGATATTAAAGTTAAACTATACAACGAAACGCCTCTTCATCGTGACAATTTCATCAAATTGGTAAAAGAGGGCTACTATAATGGTCTTCTTTTTCATCGTGTCATCAATAATTTTATGATACAAGGTGGAGACCCTGATTCAAAAAATGCCCCTTCGGGACAAATGTTGGGAAACGGCGGTCCTGATTATACCATTCCTGCTGAAATTATTCCGGAACTCAAACATGTAAAAGGATCTTTGGCGGCAGCTCGTATGGGCGACCAAGTGAATCCTAAACGTGAATCATCCGGTTCACAATTTTATATCGTACAAAACGACAATGGAACTCCCCACTTAGACGGAGCTTACACTATTTTTGGACAAACCATTGAAGGAATGGACGTTATAGACAAAATTGCTCAAGTAAAAACAGACAGATTCAATCGTCCTATAGAAGATGTAAAAATAATTTCTATGAAGATTGTTAAAAAATAAATGCAATAATGAACGATAAATTAACACAACTTTGTAAAGAAATTGAGAAATTTCAAACTGAAAATTTGGAAGAATTAGATCGTTTTCGTTTGAAATTTTTAGGGAAAAAAGGTGAACTAACCACTTTGTTTGACGATATTCGTTCTATTCCTGCAGAGGAAAGAAAAACTTTTGGACAAAATGTCAATCATCTGAAAAATTTGGTACAAGAAAAAATTCAACAGCTAAAAAATGCCATTGAAGCCAAGCAAACTACTACCATAGAAAAAATTGACACCACTTGTCCTGCCAACAGTATCGAACTGGGTTCAAGACACCCTGTTTCTGTTGTCAGAAAGCAAATTTACGATGTTTTCGAAAAAATAGGTTTTGTTGTTGCCGATGGCCCTGAAATAGAAGACGACTGGCATTTGTTCAATGCCCTCAATTTTCCTCCCGAACATCCGGCAAGAGATATGCAAGATACTTTTTTTGTAGAAAAAGATCCTGATATTGCACTTCGTACACATACTTCTTCCATACAAATTCGCGTGATGGAAAAACAGAAACCACCTATTCGCGTCATCTGTCCGGGAAGAACCTATCGTAACGAAGTCATCACCGCTCGATCGCATTGTATGTTTCACCAAATTGAAGGACTTTATATTGATAAAAATGTTTCTTTCGCTGATATGAAACAGACACTTTTGCATTTTGCAAAAGAAATGTTTGGCACAGAAACCAACATCCGCCTTCGCCCCTCCTATTTCCCTTTCACAGAACCATCTGCAGAAATGGACATCACTTGTGGCATTTGCAAAGGAAAGGGTTGCAATTTGTGCAAAAATTCCGGTTGGGTGGAAATTCTCGGCTGCGGCATGGTTGACCCGAATGTGCTTCGCAACATGAATATTGACCCGAACGAATATAGCGGTTTCGCATTCGGAATGGGCATCGAACGTATCACTCAAGTTTTATACAAAACCAAAGACATACGTCTTTTCTTTGAAAATGACCTTAGATTTTTAAAACAATTTCAAGCAATTTAATACAATTAAAATATAATTAATAATGATGGTTAAAAAATATAATCTAATCAACAATCTTTTGGGTTTAATAGTTTGTATATGTGCTTGTGCCGTATACCTGCTTACTGTTGAACCAACTGTTAGTTTTTGGGATTGTGGTGAATATTTAGCCACAGCTTATAAATTACAAGTAGGTCATCCGCCCGGAGCACCGACTTTCCAACTTCTTGGTCGTATTTTCTCCATGTTGGCAGGTGACGATGTTACAAAAGTAGCTTTCTATATCAATTCTATGTCTGCCCTTTGCAGCGGATTCACTATTTTGTTCCTCTTCTGGGCTTTGACAATGCTTGGCAGAAAATTGGCTTTGGCAAAAGGTGGTGAATTGACAAACGGAAAAGTATTGGCTATTTTTGGTAGTGCATTAGTGGGAGCATTCGCATATACTTTTAGCGATACTTTCTGGTTTTCGGCTGTTGAAGGTGAAGTATATGCCATGTCGTCATTTTGCACCGCATTAGTCTTTTGGGCAATATTGAAATGGGATGCCGTAGCAGATACCAATTATTCTAATAGGTGGATTATATTTATAGCCTTTGTAATAGGTTTATCAATAGGTGTTCACCTTTTGAATTTATTGACAGTACCGGCTATGGGTTTAATTATTTATTTCCGTAAATTTAAACCCTCTACCAAAGGAACTATCAAGGCTCTTATTATATCATTCTTAACTATTGCCGTGATATTATGGGGTATCGTTCCTTACATTGTAAAATGCTCCGGTTGGTTTGAACGTTTGTTCACCAATAGTTTCGGTACAGGATTTTATGTAGGCACTATCATATATTTTGCTATCATAGTAGCATTGTTGATATGCGGAATTGTATATTCCGAACGCAAACAAAAAAGAATATTCAATTTAGCAATGCTTTCATTAACATTTATGTTAATAGGCTATTCTACCTTCTTTATTCTTACCATTCGTTCCAATGCCAACACGCCTATTGACGAAAACAATCCGGAAGACGCCGTTTCTTTATTAGCCTATTTGAATCGTGACCAATATGGTAGCAACCCATTGGTTTATGGTCAATACTACAATAGCCGTGTAAAAGAAAACAAAGATGGTGACCCTGTTTATGTTAAAAACTATATTATCAGCAATTCCTATGGAGAAGTAACACGTTTCTATAGTGAAAAAGATGCTAAAGATTTTGTAGCAAAGAATACCGATAAATATGGTGCAATGACCATCAAAGGAAAATATGTCATCAGCGATTCCCGCACCAAAACAGTTCCTATCTACTATGGAGAAGATTGTACCTTGTTCCCACGTATGTGGTCGAATCGGGATGCCAACAATATCAAAAATTACAAGATATGGTCCGGCATGGATCCTAACAGACCCGATTTTATCAATCAAAATGGACAACAAGTACCAAATATTCCCACTTTTGGCGAAAACCTACGCTTCTTCTTCTCTTACCAAATGTGGTATATGTATGGAAGATATTTTATGTGGAATTTTGTTGGCAGACAAACACTTAACCAAGGTTTTGGCGGAAAAACTTCCGGCGAATGGGTAAGCGGTATCAAATTTATTGACGAAGCAAGATTAGGACCTCAAGATATGCCTGACCACATGAAAAATAAAGGTAATAATAAATATTACTTTTTACCATTTATCTTAGGTTTGATAGGTTGCATCTACCAATTCCGTCATGACAGAAAAAATTGGGCAGTGGTATTAACCTTATTCTTTATGACAGGTATTGCCATCGGCATCTACTTAAATATGTACGCTTATCAACCTCGCGAACGAGATTATGCTTTTGCTGCATCGTTCTATGCTTATGCTATGTGGATAGGTTTGGGTGTTTATGCCGTCTTCTCATGGATTTACAAACTTCTCAAAAAACAAGAAGTTCTTTCCGCAGGGTTAGCCACCATAATTTGTGCCGGCGTACCTGTGCTTATGGGAACACAAAACTGGGACGACCACGATCGTTCTGACAGATATTTAACACTTGCCATCGGCAAAGCCTATTTGGATTGCTGTCCGCCGAATGCTATCTTGTTTGCCAATGGTGACAACGATACTTTCCCTCTTTGGTATCTACAAGAAGTGGAAGGTTATAGAACCGATGTCCGTATCTGCAATTTGTCTTTGATGGGTACCGATTGGTATATTGATCAAATGAGACGTAAATCTTATGATGGAGAACCTGTTCCTGTCAAAATGACAAAAGAGATGTATCAACAAGGTACTCGCGATTTGTTGGTAGCACAAAATTCTATCAAAACTCCGCAAAATATTGTCAATGTTATGCAAGAAATTTACAAACCTAAAAACAACAAACGTGAAGCATTTATCAATACTATCTCCTTCACAATGGATGTTGACAAGGAAAAAGTTCTTGCTAATGGTACCGTTCCTTCGGAATTGGCAGACCAAATTGTTGACAAAATAGTGTGGACCATGCCTGACAATTCCATCTACCAACAAAATGGCAAAGATACTTTAATGGTAACTACAAAAGCCTACATTGCCATGATGGATATTTTAGCTCACAACAATTGGGAAAGACCTATTTGCTATGTGGCTACCACCGGTAGTGAAGCATTCTTCGGTCTGGAAGACTATTTTGAAGCAGACGGTATGGTTTATCGTCTTACTCCTATTGTAGCCGAAAGAAAACCTCCATTTGGTTTCACCGGAAGAATTGATTCTAAAATATTGTATGACAATTTAATGAACAAATTCAACTTGGGACAATATGCACAAAAGGACATTTTCTTGAGTGAAGACTATACAAGAATGGTTACCAATGTCAAGATATTTTTCTATCGTTTGGTAGAAAATTTATTGGAAGAAGGCAAATACGACCAAGCTGAAAAAGTAATAGACCGTGTTTATGAATGGTTCCCGCAAGATATCACTCCTTACGATTACTTTGAAATATTCCTTGCTCGGTGTTATGTACTTTGTCGTACACAATCCGGTATAGAAAAAGGCATCCAATTATTTGACGACTATTCTAATCAAATGTTGGCAGAAAATGCTTACTATGCTAAATTCCATGGAGATCAATTTAATTATATAAAAGATAGTTATAATCGAAACAACCAGTTTATCCGAGAAATCTACTATCAATTTGACAATCTCACCTCTCAATTCCCTGAGATGGAATCTTACAAGGACAAAATTCAAACGATAAAAAGTAAATTGCAACCTTATATAGGTGAATAATCTAAAACCGTTGGGTTATTCCCAACGGTTTTTTTCAATGATTTAATCATGAAACACATTGTTTTTTTTCTTTTAATTGTTTTAGGTACTTGCTTTATTTCTTGCAAAGAAAAACCTATAGATGATGTACGTGTTCCTTCACTTGTCCTCCAATTCAACGAACTCTTTGAAGGTGCCGACATTGCTTTTGACACCATGCAATATTTCTCAGAAGCCGGCAACCCTTTCTATATTACTGAAATAAAATATTTTATTTCAAATATCTGCCTTTACAAGGGTGGTCAAAAAATCAAAATTTCCTATCAAGATGGTCTGCATTATGTAGAAACCAACTACCCCGACACAAAAAAATGGAATATTTGCCAATCTTTAGCAAAAGACAACTACGATTCTATCGGATTTACTTTTGGCTTGAAAGATGCTATCAATATCACCAATGCCTTCCCAAATAGTCCGGAAAATTCTATGACATGGCCGACAATTTTAGGCGGAGGCTATCACTATATGATGTTGAATGGAAAATATCTCTACAACGACACACTCTACCCGATGAATATTCATCTTGGCAGAGGTCAAATTTATCAATCTCAAACCCCGAACACCGATTCTATTATCGGCTTTATTGACAATTCTTTTGAAGTAACCTTGCCCTATTCATTCTCTTTTAACGGCTCTACGCAAACCATCAACATCAATATGAATGTGGAAAATTGGTTCAAAGAACCTTTTGTATATGATATTGCTTACTGGGGAAGTTCCATCATGCAAAATCAAGCTGCGATGCAAATGCTGAAAGAAAATGGCACAAAAAATGTATTTACTATTTATTAAAAACAAATTCGTCATGAAAGCAAATATTTTTATTTCAACACTTATATTACTGTTTATAAGTAGCTTATCAAAAGCCCAATACAATTTACCAGAAATTGACTGGCAAGATAGTTCTGCCTATGCCAAATATCAATCAGAGGTTTTGCACTGCATTGATTGGGCTTACAATACACCTGTTACATCATTGAAAAATGCTCGTAAATCTGTCAACACTTTTCTTGGTCAATGGATTGCCGGATCTCCGGATGTAAATGCCACATTTATCGGAGACGTATTGAAATGCAATGACAACAACCTTTCCTATATATTTTTGTATGGATGGACCAAATATACCATTACTAGTGGTGACAAAGACCAACTTAGCGGTGCCCTGCAAGGAATAGACATGATGATTTCTTTTTATGATGCCAATGCTACTGCCTTGGGTAAAAACAAGCAAATTAAGAAATTAAAAGCATGGAAAGCGAAAGGAAAATTAGAAAAGCATATTCAAAAGAACTTTTAATCCGCCGAATTGCTTTTTTTCACTTTTGCAAATAAATTTTTGTAATATTTCAAATGCCAAATAATATGAAAAATACATATTATTGCCATCACTATGCCTGCCTCTACATGCCACGTTATTAAAAATTTATAGGCTTGTGGACCTAAAAACATATAATTGACATTGATAGTCAATATAAAACCAAACATGCACGAAATGAGGGCTGACACAAGTAATATTGTATTCCAAATTCGTCTTTGATAAACTTTTTGCAATACTTTTGTCTTTACCAAAATAAATGTCAGCAAATACAAGCCCAATGTTATCAGTGTAATCAACCAAAAATGATACCGTTTGGCATGTGTTGTTTCTGAAGTACTTTCACTATAATCAATAACATCCGTTTCATCTACAAGCTCAATGTCTTCAGTTGTCGTTTCAATATCATCTTCTGCTGATTCACAGATAGTATCTATTACTTTTTCCTCCTTTGTTGCACTCAATGAAGAATGATCGCAATAATTGTCGTGATTGTTGTCCACATAATTGCCGCATCCATATTGGCAATCCACTCGATTGCCCTCACCATACGGACACTGTGCAATTGCCAACAATGGCAAAAACAAGGAAATGATAATTGCTATTTTTAATTTCATTATGCTTATACTAATCCTGCAAAACCCATGAATGCTAATGCCAAAATTCCTGCAGTTATCAATGCCAATGGCATGCCCTTCATATTTTTAGGAGTTTCTGCCATTTCCAATTGCTCTCTGCAACCGGCAAAAATAATCAATGCTAATGCAAAACCTACTGCAGTGAAAAATGCATATACCAAAGCACCTCCTAAATTATAATTTTGTTGTATCACCATCAAAGACACCCCCAACACAGCACAATTGGTTGTTATCAATGGCAAGAATATTCCTAATGCCTGATACAACGAAGGACTGATTTTCTTTAACACTATTTCCAACATTTGCACCAACGCTGCTATCACTAAAATATAGCAAATGGTTTGTAAAAAAGCCAGATTGAATGGTACCAAGATATATTCATTGATAAGGAAAGTAAACAATGTTGCTATCGTTATCACAAATATTACAGCAGCACCCATACCGGTTGCTGTAGAAATTTTGTTGGAAACTCCCAAAAACGGACAAATTCCTAAAAACTGTGAGAAAACTATATTGTTGACAAATACTGTCGATATGATGATTACTATTAATGCTGCCATAATTTCTTATTTTTAAATTAAGCTTTCTTTCTATTTTTTATGGTATTCACAAGTGCTAATAACAAACCTAAGGCGAGGAATGCACCCGGTGCCAATACAAATACCAAAATTCCGTCTACTCCTGCAGCCACTTTCATTCCGAAAAACGACAAGTTGCCTAAAAATTCACGAACAATTCCCAACAATGTCAACGACATGGTGAAACCTAAACCCATACCTAATCCATCTAAAAGTGAATTGAAAATGCCATTCTTGGATGCAAAAGCTTCGGCACGTCCCAGTACAATACAATTGACGACTATCAAAGGTATAAACAATCCCAATTGTCCGTGCAATTCCGGCAGATATGCCTGCATCAACAAATCTACGATGGTTACAAACGAAGCAATGATGACAATAAATGATGGAATTCTTACCGTATCGGGTATGTAATTTTTAAGACAGGAAATAACTATGTTGGACAATGCCAACACAAATGTTGTTGCCAAACCCATTCCTAAACCATTGAAAGCGGAAGTTGTTACTCCCAATGTCGGACACATTCCCAACATTAAAACAAATGTTGGATTTTCTTTCAACAATCCATTTGAAAATATCTTCCATTTATTCATTATCTTGTCCTCCTATAATATTTGTGATAACATTATATGCTCTATCCAACGCATCGCAATAGGCTCTTGAACTGATAGTTGCAGCGGTTATTGCATCTACATCGCCTCCATCCTTTTTTACTTTTAATATAAAATTGCCGGGATTTTTTCCTTCAAATTGCTTATAGAAACTTTCGTCTGCCATTTTGCTACCCAATCCCGGTGTTTCTGAATGGGACAATACCTCCACTTTGTAGATATCTCCTGCTGAAGTGAAACCAACCATCAATTTTACACGTCCGCCGAAACCTTTGTCAGTAAAAGTTTCTACTGCCATGCCGACTAATTCATCGCCTTTGTATGCCATATTGACTCTTAAAGAATCGGCAGCTGCTTCTTTTTTGAAAATATTTTGCTCTGCCACTTCTTCCAAAGGAAATTTCTTTTCTTCCAATCTATCGTATTCCCCCGGCAAAACCTTTTCTATAGCCGATTTTTCTTTGTTTTGCTTTGAAATTTCTATCGGTTCTTTTGTAAATTTATACACCAGTCCCAACAAACAAGCTGTCAAGGCTGTTATCAACAAAAGACATATTAATATATTCTTGAAATTTGATTTTATCTTCTTTGCCATAATCAAAATGTTTTAATTATTTTGCAACAATTGCCTTACCAAAACGTTTTGGTTTCAACCATTTGTTAATCAATGGAGTGAATGCATTCATCAACAATATAGCAAATGAAACGCCTTCCGGATAGCTACCCCAAACTCTAATACAAATAGTTAAAAGTCCGCAACCGATACCGAATACTATCTTTCCCCAATTACTCATTGGCGAAGTAACCATATCTGTTGCCATAAAAATGGCTCCCAACATCATACCGCCTGTCAATAAATGATAGGATGGAGGAATATAGGCTCCCGGATTAATTAAATGTAAAACACCAGCAAATAGGAACGCCGTTCCCAAAAATGCAACCGGAATATGCCATGTAATTACTTTTCTACACAATAAAATAATGCCTCCCAAGATAATGGCAGCAGCGGCAACTTCTCCTAAAGAACCGCCTTGTTGTCCTAACAAAAGTTGAGCATAGGTCGGCACTTGATCCATCAAACTGCTTACATCTGCACCTTGCTTCAAGCCATTTTTTATCAAGGCTAAAGGAGTAGCTCCCGTTACAGCATCTACTATCGGCGTGCCGATATTAAATACAGGCTTGGGAGTTGGCCAAGTGGTCATTTGTGTTGGAAATGATATCAACAAAAATACACGACCTACCAATGCCGGATTGAAAATATTCTTTCCCAACCCGCCAAAAGCCATTTTGCTGACACCGATTGCCACCAAGGCTCCTATCACGATAATAATCCAAGAAAGATTGCTCGGCACGTTGAAAGCCAACAACATACCTGTTATCACTGCCGAACCATCGCTAATGGTTAATTCTCCTTTTAAGAAAAACTTTTGAATGAACCATTCAAAAAATACACATGCTGCAACACTTATCAATGTTACTCTAACTGCATCCCAACCAAAATAGATGAACGAAAATATCATCGTTGGCAACAATGCAATCACCACTGTCCACATGATTTTCTTGACAGAATCGTTGGTATGAACGTGCGGTGAACCTGATACTTGTAATATATTCATAATTCTATTATTTTCAATTGATTATTATTTTTGTGCTCTTGCACGAATCATTGCTCCTGTTTTGTTTTTACCTAAACGGATATAATCTAACAATGGTCGTGCCGACGGACATGTAAACTGACAACTTCCGCATTCTATACATGACATAATTTGCTCTTGTTCACATTCTTCCAATCTACCTTGCTTGGCCAATACTGACAAAAGATAGGGTTCTAAGCCCATAGGACAAGCATCTACGCAACGTGCACATCGAATGCAATTTTTCGGCTCTTGGCGTTTGGCTTCTTTTTCGTTCATCTGCAACAAACTTGAAAAGCCTTTGGTAGTATATGCCGATAGATTAGAAATAGCCTTGCCCATCATAGGTCCGCCGCTGATCAATTTGCAAGTATCTTCTTTCAAACCTCCATTGGCAGCAATAATTTCTTGAATAGGCGTTCCCAACCTTACACAATAGTTCTTTGGATGTTCTACTGATTTTCCAGAATAGGTTAAATAGTTGGAAATTAAAGGTTTGTTTTTTTGAACTGCTTCATATACTGCCAATGCAGTAGAAACATTATCTACTACACAACCTACATCTATCGGCAATTTGCCGGCAGGCACTTCCCGATTGGTGATAGCTTTGATAAGTTGTTTTTCAGCACCTTGCGGATATTTCGTCTTCAATACTTCTATATGCACGCCTTGATATTTTGCAGCAATTTTTAACAAATTGGCAATGGCTTCGCTTTTGTTTTCTTCTATGCCAATATATACGTCTTGCAAATCTAATGCTTTGCGAAGAATGGTAGCTCCGATGATGAATTCTTCACCACGTTCTATCATAATTCTATTGTCAATAGATATATACGGCTCGCATTCTGCGGCATTGATGATACAATATTCTGCTTTTTTGCCTTCGGGAATCATCAATTTGACATGTGTTGGAAAGCATGCACCTCCCAAACCGACAATGCCTTTTTCTTTTATCTTGGCGATAATATCCGCCTTTTCTAATTTGATGTCGGCAACAATGTCCTTGCTTCTGTCAATATCTTCTTCCCAGATATCATCTTCTACATCGATAACAATAGCCGGCTTTTTAAAACCTGTTATGTCGGCTATATTATCCACTTTTGACACCACGCCGGAACAAGAGGCATGCAAATTAGCAGAAACGAAAGCCTCTCCTTTGGCAATTAACTGACCAACTTTCACTCTGTCTCCCTTGGCTACAAGCACTGTTGCAGGAGCTCCTAAGTGTTGTGATGCATACATAACAATCTGTTTGGAAAGAGGAAAGTCCTCTAAACAAGATTGATGTGCAAATTTGTTCTCTTCGGGATGTACCCCGCCTTTTCTAAAAGTCTTCACGTGTTTGTTGTTTTTGTTTACACTAACTTTTGCTTGCAAATTTACAAAAAAAAACAATGCTACATTAAAAAATTTTTTTCTTTCCTAAATATTTCATACACAAATGAATGATTGATTTTTTTTAGAAAATTCTTTTTTTATGCTGATTTTTTTCGTTTTTGTTTTTATTGATTGGAGCCTTTAAAAACGCTACTTGAAATATTTTAAAATATTTTTTTCTATTTTGGAAATTGAATGCAGAAAAACTTGTACCTTTGCAATCTATATTATTAACATTAATTTTAAACTGAAAGTTTATGTACACTAATTTTCAAAAACATTTACAAAAAGAGATAGCCGACATAAAAGCAGCCGGTTTATATAAAGATGAACGTATCATTGAATCTGCACAAGGTGCAGAAATACTCGTTGGTGGCAAAAAAGTATTAAATTTTTGTGCAAACAACTATTTAGGATTGGCTGACAATCCGGAACTTATCAAAGCTGCCAAAGCTGCTATGGATAACCGTGGATACGGTATGGCATCTGTTCGTTTTATTTGTGGTACACAAGATTTACACAAAAAACTAGAACAAAAAATCGCTGAATTTTTTGGAACAGAAGACACTATTTTGTATGCAGCATGCTTTGATGCCAATGGTGGAGTATTTGAACCGCTTCTTACCGACGAAGATGCTATTATCTCCGATTCATTGAATCACGCATCTATCATTGATGGTGTTCGTTTGTGCAAAGCACAACGTTTCCGCTATGCCAACGCAGACATGGCAGATTTGGAAAAACAACTTCAAGATGCACAAAAATGTCGTTTCCGTTTAATCGTTACCGACGGTGTTTTCTCTATGGACGGCAATGTTTGTCCATTGGACAAAATATATGAATTGGCACAAAAATACGATGCTATGGTCATGGTTGACGAAAGTCACTCAGCAGGTGTTGTCGGACAAACCGGTAGAGGTACCACCGAACGCTTCAATTTAAGAGGAAAAATTGAAATTTTGACCGGAACACTCGGCAAAGCTTTCGGCGGTGCAGTTGGCGGTTTTACCACCGGTAAAAGAGAAATTATTGAAATGTTACGTCAACGCTCTCGTCCATATTTGTTCTCCAACTCTATTCCACCGGCAATTGCTGCAGCTGGAATTAAAATGGTAGAAATGATGAGTGCTACCAACGAACTTCAAGACCGCTTACACTCCAATACAGCCTATTTTATCAAGAAAATGGTTGAAGCAGGTTTCGATTGCAAACCATCTGAATCTGCCATTTGTGCTGTCATGTTGTATGATGCACCTCTTTCTCAAAAATTTGCTGCACGTTTGCAAGAAGAAGGCATTTATGTAACAGGATTCTACTATCCGGTTGTTCCAAAAGGACAAGCTCGTATTAGAGTTCAAGTATCTGCCGCTCACAAACAAGAACATTTGGATAAATGTATTGAGGCCTTCACAAAAGTCGGCAAAGAACTCGGTATATTGAAATAATCATTCAATAGAAATACATAGTAAAAAAAGAGCGAAATATTTCGCTCTTTTTTTGTCATATTTGCAGTTTTTTCGTAGTATTTAATAGTTACAAACAATTTCAAAAGAAAAAATCCACGGCAAGAATTTTTTAGATGAATACCTTATCGTTTCCACAATTCTTTCATAGCTTTTAAATTATCAGAACAACCTCCTCCTAAGCGGTATTTTCCGAAACGGGTATAATACCTATGTAAAATACTGTCACATTCGCTCTTGCTAATAGAGCGATTGCCCAGCAAATATTTGTCTGTATCATCGGCATAATTGTGTATCTCCTCTACACAAACCAGTGTCTGGAGCTCTCCTTCTTTCAACTTACATACACACTGAGAATAACTATCAGAATTGTCTCCGTTGTACCCTTTCCCGATTAAAATTCTGTTTTTTTTAGGAATATATTGAAAACACAACGGAAGAAAATTCCCATACACTTTGCCGTTATAAATAGCCAGCAACATATCTCCCCCTGCCTGATATCCGGTAGTAAGCACCATTTCCGGAATATCGTCTTCGTTGACATATATCCACTCCCATCCGGTATATTGTTCTATATCTTTGTTTTGCTGCAAATATTTTCGATAAATGTCCTTGTAATCCGTTGCTTCTTGCACAAAGGGCGTATTACCTGAAACAAAAACAGACAATATCAACATACAAAAAAACAAATGTTTCATCTCTTCTATTTTTATTTATCGTTTTCCGGATGATAGAATATACTGAATTTTCTTGTGTTTTCTTATAAAATCTTGGGAACATATATTTGCACAACTTTACAAACTAACTACCCTTTATCTTTTTGAAAGCGACTTTTCTTACTTCCGGGTGTGGATCCTTTACAAGTTGATGTGCAAAATAACCTGATTTGGCAACTTCCAAGCGGACTCTATAATCCTTATCGTCTTTTAGTTTGTCAAGACCATAACCCCACTTGGCCATTCTTATCCGGTCTTCAACATTTTCAGAATCCACCAAGGCATCGGTGTCTTTAAACGCTCCGTACAGAAATTCATAATCCGGGTATTTGTCATAATAAACAAATTCATGATTGTCTAAA
>JAEEGG010011721.1_pt1 | contig 19038 bp, 18 predicted proteins | sample 9134161 | NCBI WGS metagenome assembly JAEEGG01 (sample SAMN16246543, study PRJNA631951) | gut metagenome | biome: gut microbiome; feature: rumen; material: CR-attached | host: Bos | place: Iran: Karaj | collected 2018-10 | reverse complement strand
ACCAAGCTTGTTTGAGTTATGCCTTGCAAGGAGGAATTCGATGAAATCAAATTTGGAGGCAGATGACCCCCTAACACCCTAACACCCTAACGCCCTCACTTTTCGATTTTCGAGTTAGGGCGTACGAGAAAGAGAGATTTATATATTATATTTATATATATTATAATATATATAAATATAAAAGTAATAGTCAACCATTTCAGTAGAATTGACAAAGTCAAATGTGAGTGTGTTAGGGCGTTAGGTTGTTAGGTATTATACGTATTTCGTTTACTTCCTCTTCTATAAAAGTTGACGCTTTTTACTGAAAAGGTTGACTTTTATTTATTCACACTTAGCCTGTTTACTGCAATCCCCTCGAATTCGAGGGGTTAAAAAGGGGTCGAATCGACCCCTATAATGGTGCCATATGGCTTATTTTGCAAATAATCATGTGCAAAATTTGACCCATAAGCGAATTTTCTCGCGACTCAGCGTTGCAATGCAATCGTGAGACTCGTGGAGGTTTTTACGCAATTTAAATGTTGTACTGCATAAAAAAGTATAATTTTTGTGCAATAAACTTGCGAAATTGAAGAAAAAACCATATCTTTGCGCCCAGAATTTAATCAAAGATATTATGAAGACAATAGTTCTGAACCAACGAAAGGAACGTGATGAGTTGCTGTCACGCCCGTATCTGACACGTAGAAGCAATCAGGATGCTGACACGCTGCTGGAGAGTCAGCTGATCAAGTTGATAACTGGTCCGCGTCGTGTTGGTAAGTCAACGCAGGCCTTGTTGATGTTGCGTGACAAGAACTTCGCCTATCTGAACTTCGACAGTCAGCCGCTCTTGGACGCATGGGATGCGAATCTGGTGATGCGAATGCTGGATGATGTCTATCCTGGCTATGAGTATCTGTTGCTTGATGAGGTTCAGAATCTTAATGCCTGGGACTTGTGGGTGAGCGAGCTCTACAGGATGGGAAAGAATCTGGTCATCACTGGTAGTAATGCCAAGATGCTGTCGAGCGAAATGGCAACAGTGCTGACGGGAAAGTATCTGCAGATAGAGATGCTACCTTTCAGTATGGAGGAGTTTTTCGATTGGAACAAGCTCGATCTTCATGCCTTGAAGCCGGAACAGGAGGCTGAGGGCAAGGTGTTGACAGACGATTATATGCGTAATGGCGGCTATCCGGAAGTGGTGGCTTCGCGCCCGTTGGTTCGCAGCTATCTCGACACGCTGTTTGATTCAATCGTGTGGAAGGATGTGGCAAAGCGACACAATGTGCGCAACATCACCGACTTGAACAACCTTGCCATGTATCTGGTGTCTAACTTCTGCAATCCTCTGAGTGCAAACGAATTGGCGGAAGAGCTGGGCTTCTCGAGTGTCAACACTACCAAGAAGTTTATGGACTATCTGCATGAGCCGTACCTGTTCTACTATCTGTCGCGCTACAACAACAAGCTGAAGCTGATGAAGAAGGCTCCGCGAAAAGTTTATGTGGTAGATAATGGCTTTGTAGCAGCTAAGGCTTTTGCTGTGAGTGAGAATCTGGGACGCTTACTTGAAAATCAGGTGTTCATAGAACTCATACGTCGAGGATACGATACTGAAAAGACCATGTTCTATTATCGTTCGCGCAACGATAAGGAGGTGGACTTCGTGCTGCGAAAGGGTGCGCATATAGAACGTTTGGTGCAAGTGTGCTACGACATGAGCAACCCCAAGACTGAGAAACGCGAGGTTGATGGCATCGTGGAGTGCGCAGGAGAACTGAAGTGCGACAACCTGACCATCGTGACTAACGACGAAGAGCGCACCATAGAGAAAGACGGCTACTCGATATCCGTGGTGCCGGTGTCAAAGTTTTGATTTAAATTCCTCTTTCAAAATAGGTTATTTATAGTTTTGGTTTCACCATTCTCTGCAAGCAGAGTGTGGCGTTGCAATGATAAGGGACGGCTATAATGCAGGGATAAAAAAAGAGAGTAAAAAATTTGGTATTTCGTTCGATTTGCACTATCTTTTCGCTTTGCGAGAAGATACTTCCGTTCGAAAATACAAAGAAAAACAAGTTTTCCTTTGGTATTTTGCTCACTTATTCGTATCTTTGCATCCTGAAGGATGCGAAGCTGCTTGCGTTCTCACACCTGAAGGTATGAGTGTGGCGTTCTCTCTTTGAGAGTGTGGCGTTGCAATGCGAGCGGCTATTGATGCGAGCATCATGGCTCTCGCTTAACCGCAGCTTTGGCACCTAATAACTTAAAACGGTATGTCACAGAAAGAAAATAAACTGATACTATATAAAGATGATGAAGGGAAACTGAGTGTGAATACTCTGTTTGCCGATGAGGACGTGTGGCTGACACAAGCGCAACTGGTGGAGATTTACCAATCGAGCAAATCGAACATCAGTGAGCATCTTAAAAACATCTTTGAAGATAAGGAACTAGACAAAGAAGTGGTAGTTCGGAAATTCCGAACAACCACTCAGCATGGAGCTATTGAGGGCAAAACTCAGACTCATGAGGTACTGCATTCCTCGAAGGCAGTGGTACCGTATCGCATCAGGAAGCCATCGAGAAAGCCGAGCGTGAGTTTGAAATCTATCGCGAACGTGAAATGCGCATGCTTGAGAGTGACTTCGACAAGGCCGTAAAGGCGCTGTTGGAGAACAATGACAACCAAAAGGAAGGCTAATGAATATGTAAATTCCTCTTTCAAAATAGGTTATTTATAGTTTTGGTTTCACCAATCGTGAGATTCGTGATTTCGTTTCTAATAATTTACAGATTATTAAATTTATGGTTAACATTACCTCCACCGGTCTCTGACCTAAAGGTCTGAGTGTGGCGTTGCAATCGTGAGATTCGTGGAGGTTTTTTTTATGACAATCCGCCCCCTCTAATAAAGCCATATCATTTATTTTGCAAATAATCTTGTGCAAAATTTTGCAATATAAAATAATAATGCCTATCTTTTCACGAAGCGAAGAATACACTAAAAAAGTGTGGCGATGCAATGTGAAATCACTTTTTTTGAAAATTCTTCCTCAAATATTTGTAAAGTTCGGAAAAAGTTCCTATCTTTGCAGGTGACTCAGTTAGTCCGCAAGGGCGAGAGGGTCAAGACATATTGATAAAAAGGACGTTTACGAACGTTATCTTCGAGGTCCAAATCTCGCAAATTTGAACTCTCTTCGAAGGAACGCAACCGAAACGTCTGCGTTGGATGTATTGTATCCTGTTACAATAACTCACGACGTGGGCTAACTCGAGTTGCTTGTCCTAAGAGAGAGGCAATGCGAGAGCCTGGGACCTGGGATAAGCGAGAAGTAGTGACTCCCACGTCTTTCATATTAAACCTAAAGCAAATAGCCGAAACTTGGGAGGACAATAGGCAACAGATGGCTGATGAAAAAGAATAGCTTGTCAATTGCAGTCTTATCCATTATAGGAATAGTGTCTATCATGGTTTCGTCTTGCAGCGACATAAATACTGTAGAAGACCCTCGATTCACAGAAGATGGTTATTATCTTCCTGACTCTGATTCCATAGGGACTTTTGAACTTGTACATCCGAACAAGATTAAGTATTATGTTGAGGTATCAGGTAGTATGAATGGTTTCTTTAGGGCCAATCAACCAACTCAATTTAAAACAGATGTATGGGAAATCATGAGTTATTTCTCTGCACTACCTTCAGATGTTACAATCCTTACCAACAATGGTAATACTGGGGTTAAGATGTCTATTGATGACTTTAGACTGCAGATGAATACAGGGTCATTCATTTCTTCAGCATCAACTCAGGTTCCCATAATGCTTGCTTCAATTATCGATGACATCAAGCCAGAACAGGGCGAAGTGGCAGTTCTTATATCTGATATGAAATATAGCCCTGTTGGGGTTGCTGCGCCTAAAGTCCTCATGAAACAATATAGCTCTGACGTGAGCAGAATCTTAGGGGCATTCCATAAGCCAGTTTGCTTGATAAGTGCAGTTTCAAACTATCTGGATAAGAAATCTGAGGTCAGCGAATCTCCCTATTACTTTTTCTTGATAGGTAATGAGGGTGAGGTCGCATATCTTCGTAATTGCATTTCCACGTTATTAGACAATAATCATCATTTTATTGATAACATTGAGAGTGGCTTTGATTATGGAGCATCATCGTATTCATTTGGTATTCCTGAAAATTGCTACCAGTTAGGTGAAGAACCAACATTCGTTGATTTTGGCGAATCAGCCAGTGATACATGTATTGTTAACCTAAAAGTTGATTTATCGAGATATCGCTGGATAATGACAGATACTGAATATTTTAAGAACGCATTCAAATGCAAGACTCTTTATGGTTCCAATGTAGGTATCGGGAAAGTGGAGATAAATGTCCAAAATATAACGGGACGGAAATTGGATCGTACTGCAACAGCTATTGTGCAACTTAAATTATATAATATGGCAATGGATTCTGAGGTGATAGAGTGGAGTCTGCAACTACCAGATTTGAACGATGATAAGTTTGCACGATTCTACGACGCATTAGGAGAGAATGATTATACCAAGTCATATTCAATTGAGAATTTTATTAAGGGAATATTCTATGGTGGCATAACAAATAAAACATTGAAACCTAATTATATATTGATATCTAAAAACTCATAAATATGAAACTTTTAAAATTGTACAGTTGGATTGCCGGTTCATTGGCAGACTTTACGAAACCCTTTAGAGAGAATGAGGCTTTGTATAAGCAAGCAAGGGCTTTCTGGGCTAAATTGGAGAATTATTCTATTGTTATTTTTCTGATTTGTCTTGTTTTAGGTATAGCACTTGCATGTATCTATTATAAGCCTTACAATAATAGTCCGGGTAGGCATTATAAGCTAAATCATTGGGTTGTTTTTTTGCTTGTAACTTTTGTATTGACTTTTTTAGTCACATTAGGTTTCGAATACTTTACAGTACCTCCCAAAATAGCAGATTCTTTTGGCTTAGAGGCAAAGATTGCTCTTGGTAATGCTATATATGCATCTTTTGTCTATTTTATTATATCGGTCGCATGGTGTAATATCGGCTCAACCAATGCATGTAGGATTTTTAAATTTTAGTCAGACATGAAAAAAGTATTTGTTTTTTGCATAGGAGGAACAGGCATTCGAGTTATGAAAAGCGTAACGATGCTAATGGCCAGTGGTATGAGTACGAATGGTTATACCGTTGTCCCCATTATCATAGATCCTCATTTAGATTTGGAAGAAAAGAAGAACCTTCATTCGTTGATTGATAACTACGAGAAGATATACAAGGAGTCAATTAATAATGGCACTTCAACATTAAATCCCTTAGATGGATTCTTTAATTCAGAGATTCAGACTATTGGCGAGATTAATAATCAACTCAACGACACCCATCAGTCTGTTGGTACCAATGAGAAGTTTCGTTCATATATAAACTTGTCAAGTCTGGGAACAAATGACATCAACAACTTCTTTGTAGAAACACTATTCTCGACAAAAAGCCTGAACAATCCTCTTTCTGTTGGCTTTAAGGGGAATCCAAACGTTGGAACAGTCGTTCTCGGAGAGATGATAGAGCAAGCGGACTGGTTCAAGGCTTTTAAAATACATTGTGAGAAAGATGATAGGGTGTTTATCATTAGTTCCATTTTTGGTGGTACTGGCGCTTCTGGTTTCCCTCTTTTGGAAAAGAAAATCAGGAATGCTTCCCAGCAACCTGCAGTTAAAAATGTTGTTATGGGTGCAGTCACAGTATTACCATATTACGGATTAAAAGACCCTACAACAACTGGTAGCGATATTGACAGTTCAAACTTCTATACCAAGACTAAAGCCGCGTTGGCATATTACGACAAAAATATTAAATCGGACTACCTCTATTATATAGGTGAGAAGTCTTTGCGCCAGGTATATGAAAACGATGAAGCGAAACAAGAAGATACCGCTAACTTTATAGAACTTATTGCAGCATCCGCTTTATTCGACTTTCTAAAGAGAGAGCGTCCAGAAAGGCAACAATTCTTGTCACGAGCTATTGAGGAAGACAAGGAGTCCATGTCAATTAAATCATTGGGTAGCGGATATAATGACATCGTAAAATGTGTCGCAGATTACATGCTCTTGCGTCATCTGATAAACGATATTCCAGATGAGTCGTTCTTCCCCTTGAAAAAGAACAGAGGGTTTAACGATAGTTTTTACAAAGACCAGCCTTTCCAAAATCTGAAAAGTTTTACTGATACATATTTTAAATGGTATCATGAACTTTCAAATAATAAGAGAGCCTTTGCTCCATTACATTATGACAATCCCAAACAAATGTCGGGTTGGATTAAAAATTTAGAACTTGATGCAAAAGATGACTCTTATTATCTACTTGAGATGATTAAGGCAAGTAATGCTTATAACGAGAAAGATCATAGTAATAAGTTCAGGTTCTTCCTGCAGTTTGCTTATGATGCCATTCATTGTTACACTAAAAAATTGGAGAAGTAATTATGTCAAGAATAGATCTTAATATTGTTGATCGTGGTGCAGAAGGCACCAGTTGGGCTGCAGAAGATATCGCGCTAACAGCAGATAGTCTGGATAAAGTAGTTGAGCAAAAGACAGATAATTGTGCAGCACTTAATTCGCTGCCGACTCCGTTTGCTCGTTTCTTTGTGGCACGTGAGGCATTTAGACGTGTCATGGAAGAAAATATGAATCAAAGCAAAGAGGCAGGATTGGCTTATACGCAAATGGTTTCAGACATACTTGATGTGTATGAATTACTATTCAATTTGAAGTATCATAAGAATAATACTTGGAAAAATGGTGAAAAAATAGAAATAAGAGAATGGAACTTCAAAGAGAATATAGAGGTTATAAAGACGAAAATGCCTATCCTTTATAACTCTGTTGTCGAATACTACCAAACAGATATTGTTGATGATAAACTATATTTTCTTGTCTATACCGAAAATGGCAGGGAAATGCTGTTGGCATGTAGTTCGCCCATGACAGGATTCGTTACTCCGCCAGATCTTGATAAGATGACAATCGAAAAGGATGGAGTTAAGTCGCAGGCTTATGTAGGAGAACAATATAAGAATCTTTGTATTCGAAGGAAATCGGGAGGGAAATACTTCTATGATCCCAAACCATTTATGGATCGTGATGTTGATTTCAAAAACTACATGTACAACATTCTATTTGGAACGGGTAATACAGATTCACGCTTTAAAACCATCATAGATTTCATTAGAAGTTTCAAGGACAAAGACAATTCGATCCGTAATGATTGGAATCATAAGACTGATTCTGTAAAGACTGATCAAAATGACGATTTGGTAATCAATGGTTTAAACATCCGGCAGTTGGACGAAATAGATGTCAATTCTTATTTTACCGAGAATCTGATACGCATTCCATATCGTATATCGAAAGATACTTTCTTGGGGGTAACATATCAAAACGATTCTGCAAATCGCGATTATGACTATTTGATGCCATTTAAGAGCGATGTAGTTAACTTGTTCCCCGATGGAGTAATAGATGCAGATATTCACATTAATCGCAACTCAGTCACTGCGTTCTTGCGTTACAATGGCAAACAATACGAAAAAGAATATGCTTTTGATCCATTCCGTGATGGGCAAGGAAGAATCGTTGATTTAAAAACGGCAAAGATAAGTTTTGACCTTGGGTTATTCCCCAATATTCTTTCCTATAAGGAGCAAGAGAATAATTACTTTAAAGTTCTCGTAGTTGCTGCAGATGAAGATCCTGCGGCTCCACATTTCAATATAGACCAGATTTCTCTCTCTTTCTTTAAGAATGGATCTCTTATTGGAGAAGTTGAGCCAGAACAAGGCGCAAGCTATGGTACGTTGCCAGCAGTAGTACGTTCTAGACAAAAAACAGACTTGGAAGAGAGCGGAACAAAGTTCTATGAATTGTTCAACACTTCGTTTGATCTGATTGAAGTTACCGTTCTTGGTGATACAGGACTTCTGCGACCTATATGGCAAACAAGCCAGGCAACAGATGTTACATTCACATATGCTGTTGACTTAGGTACATCAAACACATTTATGTCAAGGTGTAAAAACGATTCTAACGGAAAACCAGACCTTAGCAGGAAGCCAGAACTCTTTAAGATGGAGCGGCCAATGGTCAACTTTATGCATGAGGTTCCTGACAATGACCAATTCTCATTGGCAAGCAGGATAGAAGATTCTGTATTTACAAAAGCCAAAAAGAAGGTTAAGACAGAGTTCTTGCCTGCAATCATTGATGGTGACTATTATAAGTTCCCAATCCGCACTGCCCTTTGTGGAATCCATAATAAGTCACAAAAGCCTCGGTTGTTCGATAATCATAATATTGCGTTTTTCTATGAGCGCATAATGGCAAATGACGACCAAGATGTTCATACTGACATAAAATGGGACAAGAACGAGGACATGTTGCGTATTTTCGTTAGAGAGTTACTGTTGATTATCAAATGCGACATTCTGCAACGCAATGGCGACCTGGACCGTACAAAGCTAATATGGTTTAGTCCTTTGAGTTTCTCTGGTAACGAAAAGGCTATTTATAATGATATTTGGACATCAGAGCCCAAAAATATCCTCTTTATCGAACCAAGCCAAATTAGACAATATTCAGAATCAGAGGCTCCATACTATTATTATAAGAAGAAGGACTATATAAAGGATTCTGAGGCGGTAACAGTTATTGATATTGGTGGTGGATCTACAGATTTTGTTTATTTCAAGGATAATAGGCCTGAAGTCGCAAACTCTGTACACTTTGGATGCGATGTGCTATGGGAGAATGGTTTCATAGAATTCCAAAATGAGCGCGAAAATGGCATTTACAAAAGATATGCTGAGAATCTACGCTTTGACAGGAAAGATCTTGAGGAATTGAATGACAACTTTAAGAATGTAGATGGTTTGAAGACAAAAGATATCATTAACTTCTGGCTAAGTAACCATGAATATTGTAATATTACAAAGTTCTTAAGAGATGATTTCAAACCAGTCTTTATTTATCATCTCACATCAATCCTGTATTACATGGCCAGTATGTATAAAGATAACCAACTCCAAGCCCCACGTACAGTAGTATTTAGTGGAAACGGAAGTAAATACATTGATAATTTTATCTCAACAGATGACAAAGTGCTTAAGGGTATTATCGACTTGATATTTGAACGCGTGTTTGGAGAGAAATCAGATGTTAATTTGAAACTTCCAGAAGAGCGAAAGGAATCAACATGTTATGGAGGATTATATCGTGATCCTAATGAGGAGAACGTGAAAGATATCGTATATCAGGGAGATGTTTCTAAGAAGTATCAGAAAGTTAGTGATATCAATAATAATTTCGATTCGCTGAAGACGATATTGCTTGGTAAGTATAATGAGCTGAACGACCTTTATAAGGCTGTACTTGATAAACTTCAGCAAGAACGCATTATTGATAGGACTGCCGATACCTCTAAGTATACCAAAGAGGCAAAGAAAGATATGGGTACACCGCTCACTACATATTATAAGTCTCAGGTCAAAGAGAAGTATGGTGAAGAGGTGTTCTATAATGATTCGGTATTCTTCCTTCCCGTAATAAATCGCATATTTGAACTGACAAAGATTTAAGACATGGTTGAAAGTTCGTTTTATATTACCATAGTGTTTTCTATTGCCGTCTCTTTATTATTTTTTATTCTTCAGTTTAAATATTTTAGAGAGACACGCAAATATTGTAATCTCTTTTATGATTTCTTTTATAAAGAAAGCGAGTATGAGGTTATAAAAGAAGATGTAGATGGAAATCAGATACAGCAACTTAAACTCGTCGGTGAGCAAGAATCGGATTTGAACAAATTATTATCTGAGGTAAACCACTACGTTGCAAAGACAAAAGGTACAACGGATTTTGCAGTTATACAAAACAAGGTTGAGCGCATGTTAACTATGCGCTATGAGCAGTCAGAGGCAAAATTGGCATTCCCCACCTATCTTGGACTGATGGGTACGTTCTTGGGGGTGTTGATGGGAATCTTCATGTTTATCTGGGGATTTGACGGGCAAGGCGATGTCAGAGACGATGCCATTAAAAACCTATTGACAGGTATCTTGGTATCAATGTCTACCAGTTTTATTGGCCTTTTATTGACAACGATTAATAATGCTTTCATAAGTGAAGCCAAAAAGGGGGTCGAAGAAGACAAAAATGAGTTTTATGATTTCGTACAAACGGAACTAATGCCATCGTTGGACGTCAGTTTAGTTGTTGCTATTTCCAAACTTCATGAAACAGTAGACAAGTTCGAACCGGCCTTTAATGGTGTTATAAGAAGATTTCAAGACACTTTTGACAGATGTACGAAAGCATTTGGCGAGAGCTTTGAAACCAACGTTAAAACGGTGTCAAAAGCTGTTGAAGTTATGGGTAAGAATATGGATAAAATTAACGAAAATATCCAGTTACAACAAAATGTTTTGTCCACGTTCAAAAGTGATGAAGTTGCTAAAGGTCTGGAAAAATATGTGGAGGCAGCAGACCACTTTGTTGGAATTACCCAATCACTCAATAAGTTCGAAGAAGCTCGTCGCATGATGCTGGCAGCTACTCAAGAGGCAATCAATTATCAGAACCAATATGCTGATTGGTTGCAGATACCTCGTGAAATAGCAGTTCGAGTTAATGACATTCTGAATCGTATTAAGAATTTCGAAGAGAATATTGAACGAATTGGCGTAAAATTGGCAGAAAGAGAAATCTTGGGTAATGATGTCGTCAATGCTATCAGTGACCAAGTTAATGCTATAGAGAAGAAGAGTAAGATAGCAGATAAATATCTACAGTTAGCAGATGGTCAATTGGAGGATCTATTCAAGGAGCAAACTGCAGTAATAGACCAAATGAACCATCGATATAGGGCAGCTATCCAAGGCCATATAGATGGATTTGAGGAGATGATAGATGATCTGACTAGAGAATTAGAAAGACGTCATAATCTTTTCATTGCTGCAATGGAAGAAAAACTCAACATTAATGTAATACGTGAAGAATTCTCTAACCTTAAGAAATTGGGAGCAATTTTCGAGGAGGTCAAGGGTATTTCTGATGATGTGTCTAGGTCGAATGATATATTGATCTCTATAAACAGGAAGCAGGATGTCAGTGAAAAGGCAGATAGCAAGAACCAGCAAAAAGTAAATGAGTATATAGAAAGAGATTTGCAAAGCAGGGAAGAAGTCAGAAAACTTCGTCAGGAAAATGAAGGTCTTAATAAAGATGTGAAAGACTTGAAGGAACAAATCAGCCATCTTCTTTCTGAAGTTCAAAGACAGAAGGAGTTACGCTATGAGCGAACATACAGACCTGCATACCAGCAAGACCCTCCCCGCCCCGCAGTACAGCCGAATGATGTAGCTTCAACTCCCTCATCAGTGGGACGCTTTTCTTTTGACAGTCAACCTCATGTGACAATCCCACAGGAAAACCCAGAACAACCAGATAATACGACAACAAATGAAAGTGTAGATGACAATACAGACAGCACGGAAGATAATGGTGAGGAAATAAAGTCCAAAAAGAGATTCAATTTGTTTAGTATTTTTAGGAAGAAGAAGTCATGAACAAAAGGACTAATGGCTCATTTTGGCCGAGTTATGTTGACATAATGACAACTTTGTTTGCCATTATGCTAGTTCTTTTTGTCGTATCATATAGTCGATTTAAAAATAGAGAGGAGCTATTAGAAAGTCTGGTTGAACAATATGAGAACATTATTACTGTTTACTCTACAGTAGGAAGCATTGATTCGACAGACTATTTCAATTATTTTCAAGAACATAAGAAACATCTTTTTACTGTCGATGTTGAGTACCAAAGAAGAGCTTATAAAGTCGACGAATTGAAATTGGACACAATTGATAAAAGAGCAGCAGACAATAAAAGAGATAGTATAATTGCTGCAGGGAAATTAATTGAGAATACAATCCTACAACTCGAAAAATCGGAAGTTTTCGAATCGAGTGAAAATCTTGATGATAATATTAAATTTTTGGTTGTCATTGAGGGGCAATCTTCAAGAGTGAAATTTGATAATAACGATTGGGAAAATAACTATACGTTGTCTTACCTAAGAGCTCAGTTCTTAAACGAATTCTGGAAAGCGAACAACATCGATTTAGCATCACTCCCTAAATGTGAATTGATTATTTCAGGAAGCGGTGAGGGTGGTGTCCCCAGATATGTTCCTGATGATTATGAATTAAAAAGAATATCTAAATCAGACAAAGAATACAAAGAGAGATGGAATAAAATAGAAGAAAGAAATCAACGTTTCTTGATTCATATAGTCCCTGTTATTGGAAATATTGAACTTAAAAAGAATGAAATAGACGCATACAAAAAGAGAAAAGGAAGATAATGCGAGAACTGGCGCAAAACATTAACGAGGAATACGAAAATTTATTTGGCTCTACTAAGCGAATAAACCTTTTCGAATCGGAGGAAGAATACGACGAACTCCGGCAATTCATCATTGCCCAACCTCTGGAAACATATTTAACAAATGAGTTGCCTTTTGATGGTATAGTATTACCAATTGTTGAAAAAAAGCCAAGGATAGAGGAAAGAAAGAAGGCTTTAATTAGTAAAATCCTAACAAGCCTTCAAGAAAAACACAAATCAGATCTTACTCCCCCAAAAATTGTAGAACCAGTAATCCCCAATAAACATCTATTCTTTATTAAAGAAAATGGGGTTTGTGACGCTAAGGGCTATTACGATGAAAAAAAACAGTTCTTCTTTATTTGCAAGGATAGTTTGGTGTCTTATGATACAGATCTTATCTACTTGATTAATGACACAGAGAATGCGAGAGAAAATTTTTTGAAGAAAATATGTGAGGAAGAAAAGGGGTTCTATCGGGTTGTTCGCGACGCAAAGTGCCGTTCAGCCTCTGCTGCAGCTTGTTATGTTTTGGGTTATTTGTCAGATCAGTCATTTTGGAAAGACTCTGAAGGAAAAATGCTTTCAGAAGTGTATCCTGACGATTTTTCTGTGCCTATTCAGGAAAAGGTTGCAAAACATACGAAGCCGAAGAAAGAACAGACTCCGAAGAAAAAGGAACAAACAAAGAAAAAGGAAGAGCCATGTCCCCCAAAGCAACAGGAGCCTCCTAAAAAAGAAGAACCAAAGAAAACCTCAAAGGTTGCCAAAGTTGTACGTCCACCGCGTTATTATTATATCACTCGCGAGAATGTGGGTAACAGATCATGCAGTGCCAAAGGAATGTATGATAAGGTGAATGACAAGTTTATCATAATGGAGGGGAGTGAGCTGTCCTACGATGTAACATCTTCTTATCGATTTACAGCGTCTGAAATAAAAAGAAAGAAGTTTATTCAACTTAATTGTGGTAGTTCTCGATATGATTTCAAATTGAAAAGGGACGCTATATGTAACTCTCCTGATGAAGCTGCTTGTTTTGTGTTGGGTGAAAATGCAAATGGGTGGGTTGAGTGGAAAAGTAAGGATGGAATATCTCTTGAGAGTTACATAAGCAAAGTTTAATCATGAAGAAGTTTATTATTCTGTTTATAGCTTCCGTATTAATAATCGCATTGGTAATAGGCCAATGTGATGACGAGACACCAGGACTTGCAGAAGAGGAACTCTATGAAGAATCAGATGAGTCCCCCGAAGGTCAAAAAGTTGGCTTGGTTTCTTCTGGTGTTGAAGAAGTGAATGTAGAAGTAAAAGATGAAACTGATGTAGAAACAGCCCCCAAAACAGTTGTTATTAATTCCATAGAGATTCCAAAGATTCTCAGAGATGTTCCAGAACAAATCATTAATCGAAAAGCCTACACAGTTTCTTATAATAAAGAAACGAAATGTCCGAACTGGGTTGCATGGCATTTGCCGGCAAATCACGCAGATGGGGAATGGGCTAGGTCAAATGATTATAGAGAGGATTATGATGTTCCTGCACCAAGAGCTACTAACGAGGATTATAGAGGAAGTTCATGGTCTAGAGGACACATGTGTCCAGCTGGTGATAACAAATGGGATGCTGATGCTATGAGTGAAACTTTCCTTTTAACAAATATGTGCCCACAAGATAGGAATTTAAATAGTGGCTTATGGAACAGAGTCGAGCAGGATTGTAGAAGATGGGCTCAAAGATACCATGATGTTTACATTGCCTGTGGTCCGTTATATTTGAACCGAGAGCATGAAGTGATTGGGACCAACAAAGTTGTGGTGCCAGAAGCTTTCTATAAGGTTGTTCTTTGTTTACATGGTACACCAAAGGCAATAGGCTTTATAGTAAGAAACAACGAAGGAACAAAAAAGAAGGACGAATATGTCAACACTGTTGATGAAGTGGAACGTATTACAGGCATAGACTTCTTTCCTGCACTGCCAGATAGCATAGAGGACAAGGTTGAGGCATATTCAAATATTAATGATTGGAGATAAGTAAACCAGCGCCATAAAGGACAGGTGACATTTTTCTTGAACAAGAAACTCCGCCCTTTTGCCAGAGCAGACGGCATAGGGGGCGGAGTACCTTATTATATATCGGGGGAATTAGCTGATGATGGTCAGCTTGTTTTCTTGTAGGTCATAAGTGACGGGGTGGGCGAAGGTGATGGTGTGGCCATCGGTAATAGCGGAAGTATCAATGCCTCGACGCAGGAACTCGTCGATGAGTGCCTGGTTGTGACAGGCTCGCATGGAGGACCAGCCGCGGTTCTGGACTTGGGAGTTGAAAACGGTTACTAACTCTGGGATTTGCATATCAGCAAATCGCAATGCATAACGAATGTAATAAATGTGATTTTGCATAATTTGGAATGTTTTTGAAGTTAATACTACCACATCGTACTTACCACCGTGGTTTCCAAAACTCGGTTGGCGAGTCCATCCGAAGATGACTGCTCTTGATGCTGGGTGCAAAGGTAGCAAGAAAAAATGAGAATACCAAAAGAAAAACAATTTGCTGCGTAACTTTTTCGGATTTTGCATACTTTATTGATAGAAAAGTAGTAAATTTGCAAGCGAAAAGAATAAGATATGGAACGAGATAATAACAAAATGATAACACAGGAGTTGCAGAGTGCTGTGAAAACGATTAAGGCAGCCATTCTGCAAAGTCAGGCTCGTGCTATCCAAATGGTTAATCAGGAGCAGCTGTCGCTGTATTACGGTATTGGTCGCTATGTTTCTGAGCATTCACGCAAAGGCTACTGGGGAACTGGCGCTATAGGAACAATCAGTAAACAGCTGAAATCAGAACTTCCTGGCTTGAAGGGTTTCTCTGAAGAGAATATCAAGCTGATGCGTCGCTTTTATGAGACTTGGAAAGACATTGAAACCATTTCGGTAGTCGGAACTACCGAAATTACAAATTTTAACACTCAAGGACATTCTGCTAATTCGGTAGTCGAAACTACCGATTTGCAAATTGCTGATTCTGAGGCTGATTCTATTCGTCAATTGCGGCTTATATGCACACCGGAACCGACCCTTTTGTGTTACAAAACGAAACTATTGATTTACAGATTAAATAAGCGAAATATATTATGATAGAACAGATAGCAAATTTTGCGAAATCGCTTCACCTGAATACATGGGACTGGATAGCAGTGGCGGTAGCTATCTTTTCATTAATAGTGGCATTGTTCTCTTTGCTAATAGCTTGGAGAACTCTGATATCACAAAGGCAGACTGCAAAAAACACCATGCCAGTCATCACTATTGGAGCACAATATGAATCACTAGTTTCCATTGCTTTTCAGATTATTGACAACTACATAGATTCTCTAGTCTTAAAAATAAAGGCTGAAAACATGTGTGAGGAAGACTATTTGTCAGATATATTTCTCTCATATAATAAGATTAATACAGCTGACATTCATCTTGAGTTGTTCTATAATGCCAATTTGCTTGATTCAGTATTTGAAGAGAATTTACAAAATGGTGATATAGATGATACTTTTACAGAAGACACTTCCGCTTACAGACTAATCGCTGAGTTTAGGGGGCATCTGGAAAGATTCAATCATGATTGTCAAATGTTGGAACTGCAATATATTAATAGTACTACTCATCGCAAAGATATAGCCAATAGCTATGCGATGTACATGATGAAAGAGTCTTTAGAACTAATCATGCATACAGCCTCTATTACAAGTTTAATATATCCTAAACATAATATTGGGAAATCTATTCTAACTTTCTTGAAAAAGACAGGAGAATCAAGTAAAGAAAGACTAAGTATAGAGGAGTCAAAGTCAGATTTTTCAGAATATCAAAAATACAAGATTCGTTTTATGAAACTCTTCGATGATAAAGCATGGAGAGAATTATATGAGACATACTATTTCTACCGGTTAAAGATATTGGACTATGAGGAACTAAAAACTCTTGTTTCTATGACATCTTATTGTAGATTTAGGTATAGTAAACTGAAAGATTACGTCTTATTTAGAGTATAATTATGCCAACGAACCTAAGTGAAATGAACCTCGAGGATACGATTCTTGCTTACCTGAGAGACAGATGACAACAGGGACTGGAACTGTGTCACAGGGTTAAAACATTTGAAGCATGAAGAAGATTCTAGGCATATTGGCATTATCGGTGTTCTTGTTGTCGTGTAATGGCAGGAAGAATGTCGATGAAATATATTCCAGTGACATAGAGGAGGTTGTTACAGACTCTATGCCACAGGATTCGCTTCACCACCCATCGCCAGATGAATTCGAGGATGGTCATATGCCGCCACCGCCTCCACCTGACGGTAAGCATCCCGATGGACCACCACCGCCACCCCCTGATGGAAAAGGGCGTCCTCCCCATGAGCCTGACAATATGCGTGGCTTCGACCCTGCGTCAGAGGATGACATGGATGACAACGGCATGAGCCGCTATATGGAGAATAATGATGACAGCGGATGGGACTGAACGATGGCTGAAGTCTGATGGCTGATGGAAGAGAGGCAAAAATATGCGAGAATAACAAGAAGTTTGAAAAAATATGCATTATTTCGATTATATTTCGTAATTTTGCAGTCAAGTAATACAACAAAACAGAAACACGATGAAAAAACTATCATTAGCAACCATTTTTGTCTGCTGCGTGCTGGCTGTAGCAGCACAGGAAGGCTTCCGAGTAGACTACCAAGGTGCACGCCCAACAATCAAAGACTTTGTGAAGGCCTATCTCACATCTACCCTCTCCGAAGAAGTAGAGGAATGTGATATGGAGGGAATAGCCATTTACAAAGGCCTGCAGCGTGCCATTACCAGTAAAGAAAAGGGTCTTCCGCTCGACGAGAACGTGACACTTACTATTGACACGAAAAACGGTTTCATGGTCTATGAGCAAAAGTACGAAGATTATTTATCAAGGATAGAGATGTGCTACTGGAATGAGTCCGACGGCAAACACAAACTCTTTGCCGAAAACAGATGGAGTTTCCAGAAAGGGAAGCCAATCCTCGGACAATACGACGGGCTGAATTTCTTCCGCTACGACAATGCCACGAAGACGATGGCCGGATGTAACACGCCAGGTTTCGACGTGGAATTGTTCGACAAATCCTATGCTCTGCCACGTACAGGCAAGGACATCATCGTCACAACCTGGCATGAAGATGGCAAGAAGACACAGAAGACGCTAAGATGGACAGGTAGCGGATTCAGCTATTGATAACATGTCAGGGGATGACAGTAACGATAGCTGATGACAGTGGTTGGGACTGACGATGAACGATGGATGAAGGAAGATGGCCCTGTGCCAAGCACGGTTTGATCTTTATCTCTTGACAGGTGGGCGGCTCATTGGGTGAGGACGGAAGTTCATGGGATTGTCGCGGTCGCCCCAAACCAGTTTCTGCAGCAAACCGCCAAGGGGCAGCTCAATCTTCGAGTCGCCAATCTTGATGTAGGGATTGACAATAGGTTCGGTAGTCCATTTGCCTGTCATGGGATTCACATATCGACGCACTCCGACGTTGGTTCCGAAGACGTTGCTGAAACGGATGTCGGCATAACCGCCAAAGGTGGAGGTGTTAACGTAAGGGCTCATGGCAGGTCCAACCATCATCTTGTTGGCATAATAGGAAGCGAAGGCGTGTAAAGTAACGTTTTTGCTCAGGTCGAAGCCTACTGTTCCGCCAAAACCATATTGGGTAAAAAGGCTGCGCTGCCAAGGCATCCAATACTTGTCGGCCATGCCGGAGGCCGTAAAGTGCCAGCGTCCGAGGTCCTGATGTAACGTCAGGGCACCCGTAGAGATGTCCATCAGTCCGGGCAGGTGGTACGTGGACCCCGCAACTCCAATCGCAGCATTCTTCCAAAGTTGGAAGCCAACAGCACCCATCTTCGACGACTCTATGAAATCGTTGTGTTTTCCGTAGATGGGTTCTTTCATCTGTAAGGGTGTGGTGAACTGCGGGTCAAGATGCAGTTTCAGTGTGTCCGACAATATAACGTCGTTCGGAGCGTATGAACTGGTGGCGCTGTTGCCTCCCGGCAGAACGCTGTTGTTCCCCTCAGTCTGTGCCAGCATCTTGGCAGGTAACAGCGTCAGGATGATTGCTATTACACCGATTCGATTCATATTCATCTGCAAAGGTACGAATAAGTGAGTAAAATGCAAAGGGAAAACCTTATTTTCTTTTGCATTTCGCTCAATTTTGTCAACTTTCTCACGCTCAGGAATGAAAATTTATTCTCATTCCCTTCGCTAAATCGAAATTTTGCACTACCTTTGCAGGAGATATGGCACAAGACGATGCACAAGGGAGGGACCCGCGATGTTGATAATATCGTGGGAGGGTACCAGTTCAAGTATGGACTTCCTCTGATTCTGTTGGCTCAGATAGCCCTCATATATTTCATAAACAAATAAGAGATATGGTTGATTACGGATTAAAGGACAGAGTGGCTCTGGTTACGGGAGCGAACAACCCGCAAGGCATTGGAGCAACCACGGCTTTTGC
>JAEEGG010011720.1_pt1 | contig 19038 bp, 13 predicted proteins | sample 9134161 | NCBI WGS metagenome assembly JAEEGG01 (sample SAMN16246543, study PRJNA631951) | gut metagenome | biome: gut microbiome; feature: rumen; material: CR-attached | host: Bos | place: Iran: Karaj | collected 2018-10 | reverse complement strand
GGGTCGAGAAGAGCGACTCCGATGCCTTTTATGTTAAATTCGAGTTCGGAGATAATTCTTACCTTGTCACTGCCTGATTTGGATGTGCATCTTAATCTGAAATCGCCGTCTGCGACTGCTTTAATCGTTACTTCATCGCCGTTCGGAATCAATTCTGCGATTTTGACGGGGAAGCCCTTGTCTGAAACCGCTTCGAAAGAGATGTTTTTATCCGTGGCATTCACGGGATAGATTTTAACCTTCGCTTTAACTTCTCTTTTATCAGCCGTTAAGTTTCTTTCGGGGGCGATTATTTCAAGCTTTCTGACGGGAATTTCATCGGCTTTTCCGAGACAAATTTTTCTTTGTATATTTTCCTCTAAGTATCCCTCGGCGCCCTCATCAAAAGGAGAAGTTTCTTTTATTTCGTCTGCGGGGAAGCATTTAAGGGTTTTTGATGTACCTATTAATCCTTTGGACGAAATTGAAATCGTGATATCGCCGGGTTCACTGCCTGCTGCAATAATAGCAAGAAGTTTTCCGTTAAAAAGTCTTCTGGATACACCCTTGTAGCTGTCGCGGTCGGTGCTGTCGCCGTTATCTAATCCGACGAGTCGTCCGCATCCTTTTACGATTACATCAACTCTGTCCGATGCGTTTTCCACGGGATTTCCGTCTTTATCGAGCGCGCTGATTTCGGCGAAAATAAGATCGTCTGAGCCTGCTTTTATGCTGTCTTTGTTTACGCAAAGCTTAAGAGAAGCACTGTCCTTAAAAGATTTTCTTTCGGTCTTTGCGCTTATATTGCCTTCCTTATCATAAGCGACGGCTTCAAGCACGCCTTCTTTGTAGGGAAGGCGGTAATCGGCGATTATATGAAGTCCCGAGCCCGGAGCATGTGTAAGTGTCTGTTTTCCAAGACTTTCTCCGTTAAAGAAAAGCTCCACATTGTCTTCGTTTGAGCAGACTCTCACATCGATCATCTGGCCAGGGTTAAAATCCCAGTAAGGGAAGATGTATACGAAAGGCTCTTTTACGGGGTCTGTCCAGGCGGATTTGAATACATAGTAATAATCCTTCGGGAAGCCTGCGGTATCGAGCATTCCGAAGTAGGAATTCTTGGTCTGATAGGGAGTGGGTTCTCCGATATAATCAAAGCCGGTCCAGAGGAACTGACCTGCGGAAAAGTCCATATCCCTGTCATCGCAGATACAGTTCTCGACGCTTTTCGCACCCCAGCTTGTGATGCAGTTGCCGAGAGACGAACACTGCTCGTCTTCGTCGGAGAGTTTAATAACAGAGAGAGGGAAATGATAGACTCCCCTGCTTTGTACGAGACTTGAAGTCTCGCTTCCGTAGATTATCCAGTCAGGATGTTCTTCATGGTGTTCCCGATAGAGGTTTTCCGTGTAATTGTATCCTGCGACTTTTAGGATGTCGGCGCATTTCTGGGCACCTTTCCATGGCATGTAATTGGAAGCAAAAGTTACGTGGGCATTTCCGTAAGGGTCAAATTTTATAACGGTATCCGCAAGATGTTCGGTGATTTTAGGGGCATTAACGTCTGCGTGGCAGTCGAGTATTTCGTTTCCGATGCTCCACATGATGACCGAAGGATGGTTGCGGTCCTGCTTTATCCAGCTTTCGATATCCCTTTCGTGCCAGTCGGCAAAAAATCTCGAATAGTCGAACTTGGTCTTAGGCATGTACCACATGTCAAATCCTTCGGACATAACGAGTATGCCCATTTCGTCCGCCAGATCAAGCACCTCGGGAGCAGGCATATTGTGTGAGGTTCTAAGGGCATTAACACCAATGGTTTTAAGAATCTCAAACTTTCTTTTCATCGCGCATTTATTGAATGCGGCGCCTAAGGCACCCAAATCGTGATGTTCGCATACGCCGTTAAGTTTGACTTTTCTGGCGTTTAACAAAAATCCCTTATCGGGGTCAAAAATAATATCGCGTATTCCGAAGCGAAGAGTGGCTTCGTCACTGTCTTCGCCGGCCTTCATCACTGCTTTTAAGGTATAAAGATAAGGGTCGTCGATATCCCAGATATGCGGATTTTCGATTTCATAATCGGTATCGTTTATTTTTTTAAGAAGACAATCGGAACCTGATGCGTCTTTTATGATATAGGTCATAACGGCATTTTGGGCGTTTCTGCCCTTTATTTCGGATTCGATTTTAACAATTCTTCGTCCGCTTTCTTCGCGTGAGGAAACATAGACACCGTCTTTGGCGATGTATGTTTCATCCGTATTTCTGATACAGACATTTCTGTAAATGCCGGCGCCCGAATACCATCTGCTGTTCGGAGCAATATGCGTGACCGATACGAATATGCGGTTTAATCCTTCGCGGATTTGATCCGTGATATCGCACTCAAATGCGGAGTAGCCGTTTTTCCACTCGAATACCTTTTCGTCGTTTACATACACGGCGGAGTCCATATATATGCCGTCAAATTCGAGGAAATATTTACCTTTTTTATCATGAATTGTAAGATCCCTTTCGTACCATCCACGGCCGTTTCTGTAGAGATCCTCGGAATCATAGATAAGCCAGTCGTGCGGAATCTGTACGCTCTTAAATTCGTCCAATCGCTCTTTGACTTCAGACAGCGTCGAATCCACACCTGCTTCAAGAAATTTCCATCCGTCATTAAAAGAATATCGCATATATAACCCCCAATTGTTTTACGGATAAAGATATCCGTTAATATGTGTACGGTTAGATTATAGCATAATAAGGATGTGATAGATTATTTATTTGGTTTCTTGCAAACTATATCCGATATGTGCATAATAAATGTTGATAAAGAGAGGACGGTATTATGAAATTTATATCATGGAACGTAAACGGATTAAGAGCCTGCATGGGCAAGGGATTTATGGATTTTTTCAATGAAATTGATGCCGATATATTCTGCCTGCAGGAGACCAAACTATCCGAAGGACAGATAGAAATGGAACTGCCGGGGTATCATCAGTACTGGAATTATGCCGAAAAAAAAGGTTATTCCGGAACGGCGGTCTTTACGAAAAAAGAGCCGATAAGCGTGACATACGGTATCGGCATAGAAGAGCATGACCACGAGGGAAGAGTGATTACCGCAGAGTTTGACGACTTTTATTTTGTGGACGTATATGTTCCGAATTCTCAGAGAGAACTGACCAGACTTGATTACAGAATGGTCTGGGAGGATGCGTTTCTGTCGTATGTAAAAAAACTGGATGAAAAGAAACCGGTCATTTACTGCGGAGATTTAAATGTCGCTCATAAGGAAATCGACCTTAAAAATCCCAAGAGCAATCATATGAATGCAGGGTTTACGGATGAAGAAAGAGCATGCTTCACGAAGGTGACCGAGAGCGGATTCATCGATTCCTTCAGATATTTCTATCCCGACGAAAAGGATAAATATTCATGGTGGTCTTATATGTTTAAGGCCAGAGAGAAGAATGCAGGGTGGCGTATTGACTATTTTGTCGTATCGGAGAAAATAAAAGACAGAATGGTTGATGCGAAGATTCATGCGGATATTTTAGGGTCCGATCACTGCCCTGTTGAGCTTGATATTAAATAATTGGAACTATGAAAATAAATTTACCGAAAAATGTTGAAAAAATAATAAATGCACTTTATGCGGCCGGATACGAAGCGTATGCGGTCGGCGGCTGCGTGCGCGATTCAATCCTCGGACGCGTTCCGAACGACTGGGATATCACGACTTCCGCAAAACCCGAAGAGGTTAAGGCGATTTTTAAGAGAACCGTGGATACCGGACTTAAACACGGTACGGTGACGGTTCTTTTCGGAAAGGAAATGTATGAAGTCACGACCTACAGAATCGACGGCGAATACGAGGATTCAAGACATCCTAAAAGTGTTGAGTTTACGGCCAATCTTAAGGAAGATCTTTTAAGAAGGGATTTTACCATCAATGCGATGGCTTACAATGATACCGAAGGGCTCGTGGATATATTCGGCGGAATGGACGATATTGATAAAAAAATCATCAGATGTGTGGGAAACGCAAAAGAGAGATTTACGGAAGATGCGCTTCGTCTTTTACGAGCTGTAAGATTTGCGGCTCAGCTTGGATATGAAATCGAATCCGAAACTTATGAGGCCATAAAAGAGCTTGCGCCGACATTAAGTAAAATAAGCGCCGAGCGAATTCAGGCGGAACTTAACAAAATTCTTTTATCAGATAATCCCGCGATGTTAAAGACCGCGTATAAACTCGGACTTACCAAAGAGTTTCTGCCTGAGATTGATAAATGTTTTGAAACAGATCAGCATAATCCTCATCACTGTTACAGTGTCGGAGATCATATCATAAAATCGGTCGAAAATATAGAAAAAACCAAAGCACTTCGCCTTTCGATGCTTTTACACGATATAGCAAAGCCTGTATGTCTTACAACGGATGAAAAGGGAATCGACCATTTCCACGGACACCAGTTAAAATCTGCCGATATGTCAAAGGAAATCTTACGAAGGCTTAAGTACGACAACGACACTATTGACATGGTTTATAAGTTCGTCAGATACCATGACGAGAGACTTGATGAAGGCACAAAAATCATGAGACGTGCTATGAACAGAATCGGTGTCGAAGCATTTCCGGATATTTTCAAAGTCTGGGAAGCAGACCTTTTGGCGCAGAGCGATTATCAGAGAGAAGAGAAATTTGCGAGACTTAAGAGAAACAAAGAGGCCTATGCAGAGGTTGTTGAAAAGGGCGAATGCGTGAGCTTAAAAGAGCTGGCCGTGTCCGGAAAAGACTTAATCGAAAAAGGAATTCCCTCGGGACCGGCAATCGGAGAGCTGCTCAACAAAATGCTTGAGGAAGTAATCGAAAATCCCAAGGCGAACGATAAAGAGTATCTCTTAAATAAATATCTTAAATAAAAAAACTGTTAATCCTACTATTATGCAAAGCATATGGGGTTAACAGTTTTTTAAATCAGTCACGCTCCCAGTCACGGGCGTGCTCTACTGCTTTGTGCCATTTGGCGATTTTCTTCTCCTGCTCTTCGCGGGAAATTTCGGGCTTGAAGGTCTTTTCTATGGAGATGTTTGTTAAAACATCTTCTTTGCTTTTCCAGTATCCGACTGCGAGACCTGCCAGATATGCGGCGCCTGCGGCAGTTGTTTCAACGCATTTAGGACGGTTAACTTCGGTCTGAATGATATCGGCCTGCATCTGCATCAAAAGGTTGTTTGCGCTCGCACCGCCGTCCACATTTAATTTCGAGAGCTTCATACCCGAATCGTTTTCCATCGCGGTTAAAACATCATAGGTCTGAAATGCGAGTGATTCGAGTGTTGCGCGGATGATGTGGTATTTGTTGACGCCGCGCGAAAGGCCTACGATTGCACCTCTTGCGTAAGGATCCCAGTAGGGTGCGCCGAGTCCCGTAAAAGCAGGAACCACGTAACATCCGCAGGTGTCTTTAACTTTGGATGCGAAGAATTCGCTGTCCGATGCGGAATCCATGAATCTGAGCTCGTCTCTTAACCACTGGATTGCACTTCCGGCCACGAATATGGAGCCTTCGAGTGCATACTCGACTTTGCCGTCGATTCCCCAGGCAATGGTGGTAACAAGTCCCGATTTGGAAAATACGGGTTTTTCTCCTGTGTTCATTAAAAGGAAACAGCCGGTTCCGTAGGTATTCTTGGCCTGTCCTGCGTTAAAACATGTCTGTCCGAAAAGCGCTGCCTGCTGGTCGCCTGCCGCGCCTGCGATAGTGATTTCACCGCCGAACAGATCTGACATTGTTTTTGCATATACTTCGCTGGAAGGCCTTACTTCAGGCAGCATGCATGCCGGGATGTTTAATTCTTTTAGGATATCTTCGTCCCATTTTAGATCGACGATGTTAAAAAGCATAGTTCTGGAGGCGTTGGAATAGTCCGTTATATGAATGCTTCCGCCTGTCAGTTTCCAGATAAGCCAGGTTTCGACTGTACCGAAGAGAAGTTTTCCTTCTTCGGCTTTTTGTCTTGCACCGGGAACATTTTCAAGGAGCCATCTTATCTTGGTCGCACTGAAATAAGGGTCTATGACAAGACCGGTTTTCTGTCGGTAAGTGTCTGTAAGGCCTTTGTTTACCAGGCTTTCACAGTAGTCGGCAGTACGTCTGTCCTGCCATACGATTGCGTGATATATCGGCTCTCCGGTTTCTTTGTCCCAGACAATCGTGGTTTCACGCTGGTTGGTAATACCGATAGCTGCGATATCTTCGGCTTTGGCGTCGGCTTTTGCAAGTGCTTCGCTTGCTACCGAGTATTGTGTCAGCCAGATTTCCGCCGCATCGTGCTCAACCCAGCCCGACTTCGGAAAATACTGCGTGAATTCCTTTTGGGCAAGAGATACTATTTCGCCTTTTTCGTTAAATAAAATACATCTGTTGGAAGTAGTTCCGGCATCGAGTGCCATTACATATTTACTCATATAACCCCCGTTATCTGCGCAAAAAAACTATTCTTCAAAATCAAATTTGTAAGGAAGATTAAGCGCATCGCGAACTTCGATGATGTCTTTCTGAACGGATTTGCTTACGGGAACGCCTTTTTCTTTTCTCTCGAGCCATACGAGGTATTCTTTTTCACCGGCGGTGTAAATGCGCTCGTTCCCCGGAGCTTTCTTGGAAGCGCGAAGTGCACGACAGATATCACCCGCGGTTTTCTTAAAGGTTTCGAGTCCGGAAAAAGCTTCGGGATCGATTACGAAGAAGAAATGTCCGAGATGGTACATCTGAGGTTTGCCGTTTTCGTCAACGCCCGTAAGTGCTTTCATAAACTGACCGCCTGCAAGTGCTGCGGAAAGAATTTCAACGACTGCCGCATAGCCGTAGCCCTTATATCCTGCGAGATCTTCGCCGATTCCGCCTAAAGGTGCGAGTGCTGCGGTTCCGTCAACAAGTGCTTTTAAGATTTCTTCGGAGTCGGTCATCGGCTCACCTTTTTCGGATACGACGGTTCCTGCGGGCGTTGCCTTGCCTTCTCTTGCATAATATTCGATACGTCCTCTCTGTACGATGGATGTTGCACAGTCAAGACAGAAAGGGAATTCTTCATCTGTCGGAAGAGCGAATGTTAAGGGGTTCGTACCCATCATGTTCTCTACACCGAAGGTAGGTGCAATCGAAGGACGGGCGTTGGTACCGGTCACACCGATTAAGCCTTCCTTTGAAGCCATTGTTGCCCAGTATCCCGCGATACCGTAATGCGTTGAGTTTTTGATAGCGCCGCCTGCCATACCGCATTTTTTAGCCTTTTCGATGAGCATTTCCATCATTTTATGGCTGGCAACCATACCCATTCCGTCATGGGCATCCATGACCACGGTGGTGGGCGTTTCTTTTATGATTTCAATATTGGTGACGGGCAGAAGAGTGCCCTTTTTGATTCGGTCGATATAGATGGGTTTGAAGCGGTTGCAGCCGTGGCTTTCGATGCCTCGTCTGTCCGATTCGAGCAGTACGTCTGCGCAGATTGCGGCGTCCTCTCTCGGCACTCCGTAGCCCACAAAAGCATCAATTAAAAAGGAATTCATGAGATCCCATGAAACACATGCACGATTATCCATATGTATACCCCCATTCATAATTTGTATAAGATAAATATAATGCAGATTACCTTTTTATTCAATTTTTAAACTAACCAAAAAATAATCTTCTGTGGCGGCATTATTAACAATATGCGGTAAAAATCCGATTAATATATTGAGAAGTTTTTTATATGATTTTTCCGGAAGGGGCATATTATGAAAGCAAAGAAATACACGCATATTTCGGGAACCGACAAACTGGAATTATCGGTACTCAGATTCGAACCGGACAATGCGGAAGATATAAAGGGAATCGTTCAGCTGGTACACGGTATGAACGAGTACAAAGAAAGATATATTCCTTTTATGGAATATCTGACCGACCACGGTTACATCTGTGTGATTCACGACCACAGAGGCCACGGCGCGAGCGTTAAAAGTCCCGACGATCTGGGATACATGTACGAGGGCGGCTATGAGGCACTCATAGATGATACGCATGAGATTACACTCGAGACGAAGTCTTATGCAAAGGAACTCATAAAAGAAGAGCTCCCCTATATTCTTCTTGGACACAGCATGGGTTCGATGGTTGTCAGGTGTTACTTAAGAAAATATGATGCGGACATCGACAAACTCGTTGTCATCGGCTGTCCGTCAAAGAAACCCGGAATGAAGCCCGGACTCGCACTTATAAAAATGGTAACCAATATTAAGGGCGAGAAAACGAGATCGAAATTTATATCGGATCTTGTAGTGGGAGATTACGAGAAAAGATTCAAAAAAGAAGGAGTGCCGCATATGTGGGTCAATTCCGATCCCGAAAAGGTCAAGAAGTATAACGAAGACCCGCTTTGCAACTATATGTTCACCTTAAACGGTTATTTAAACCTCGTAAAACTCACGATGTTAACATATACCGACGGCGGATATGTGATGAATAACCCCAATCTTCCCATCAGATTTTTCTCGGGCGCGGACGATCCCTGCGCAGTAAACGAAAAAGCTTTCAACGCAGCAATGGAACTTTTAAAAAAGCAGGGTTATACGGATGTTGACGGAAAAATGTATCCGAACCTTCGCCATGAGATTTTAAATGAAGACGCGAAGGATATGGTATATGAGGATATCCTGAATTTTATTAAGTAAAACAGTTTTTCTTTTCAAAAAAAGCCGGCTTTATCTGCCGGCTTTTCTGTTTCTGTATTTCCATAAAAGAGAATAATAATTGTAAAAAATGAATGGCGATTTCATGCACAGATTAACCATTTTCTCTTCTTCCTTATCAGGGATTGAGTAGTATTTGTTCTGCCTGAAATTCGGGAATTTTTGGGCGAAATTCGTTTTGAGTTTTTTAACGAACTTTAAGTTTTTCTCTTTGCAACCGAGCATATAGGAAAAGAGCGTAATCCTGAACCCGAGCTGTGTATACACGTCCTCGATTTCATCCTTATACTCATCGTAGAGTCCGCGTTTTTTAAACTCGTCAACCATAATATCCATGGCCGATATTCTGTCTAAGCATCTTTGCTCGGTGATGGTGTGAACCGTCGAAGTATTGTGCTGAAGGTAATAGTAATTGTCTTCGTTTATGTATTCGAAATGCTTAAAATACGTCGCCCAGACTCTGGCTGCACAGTTATCCTCATAAAAGATACCTTCGGGGAAGTCCAAGTTATTTTCTTTTATGATGTCGTGTTTGTAGATTTTGATTACCATGCTTCCGAAAGATCTGAACAGACTGCTCATTCTTTCTTTGGTCAGTTCTCCGGACTGATCGAAGCTGTTGGAGGAAACGTGGTTTCCGCGTTCAAATGTATGTGAGGATACGATGTTGTAATCGCAGCCGACGATATCCGCGCCTGTTTCTTCGGCCTTTTTTATGAGCTTTTCGTAATAGTCTTTTGTGATCCAGTCGTCACTGTCGATAAAGCCAATCCACTTGCCTTCGGCGATTTTCAAGCCCTCGTTTTTGGCTCCGCCCTGATGTTTATTTTCGGCGTAAGTTATGATTTTAAAAAGCCCGGGGTATTTTTTTTCGTAATCGTATAAAACATCCAGCGAATCGTCTGTGGAAGCATCGTTTACGGCGATTATTTCAAAGTCTTTTACGGTCTGAGCGACAAGCGAATCCAGACAGAAATTTAGATTTCCGTCGTGATTCATATTGTACACGGGTACTATAATGCTCAGTTTCTTTGTAAAATCCATCTGATATTCCTTATTTATGATGCTTTCTGTGAATCTCGGGGTCTTCGTATTTATCCATAAAATCGTGTCCGAGGTAGACTTTCTCTTTGGCAAACTTAACCGAATCAAGCTGAGTGTATACCGATACGACTTTATCAAAACTGATATCCTCGAAGAAATTGAGGATTTCCATGGGTACGGTTCGGTCAAACTGTTTTACGTCGGAAAAGACCGTCGGATAATCGAGTTCGTCCCTCGGATGAGGCTTTAAGAAAACTTCACCTTCTTTCGAATAATCTTCCACAAGGTCTCTGAAAAGTTTCTCTCTCTGCTTTAAATCAGTTGTCAGAGGCTCGGTCAAAATGATGATGTTTTTTCTGTTTGAATCCACGTTTGAGAGCTGCTCTTTTAAGGTGTCAAAGTCTTTTACGAACACTCTCATCATGAGTTCTTTATCGTCTTTGTTGAGTCTGCTTAAAAGTTCTGCACGCGGCACTTCGACATACTTCTTAAAAGAATCCTTCACCACTGACAAATCGTTTACTTCCATATCGATGCAGTACTTGCTGTATCCGTCGCGGATGAAGATTAAATTAAGCCCCATGCTGAAAAATTTCTTAAGCCCCCAAAAGCCCTTATTGTCGGACTTTGCGGGAACTGGATCGTAGAATTTAAGATAGTTGAAGCCGTCTTCTATGGCGTGGTATTTAATCTTTTTCTGATTCAGGTAAAGTCCTATCGGATCGACGTCGCAGAAGACGTATACGTCTTTGTATTTGGAAAAATCCACAGGTACAAAAGGTTCCTGGGCCTTAGCAAATGCTTTGGTAAATTTGATGCGGTTGATCATATTCGAAACGACGTTGCCCGCATCATTTTTAAGCACGGCAACTTCGGGGAAGTATGTTTCTCTTTTTTCGTCGAAAAGAAATACGTTTTCGAAAACTTTTGTTTCTTTGACCCTTTCTGCAAAGGTTTCGAAGTCATTGGACATAAGACTTAAGACAAGGTCTGCCTTAAATCGTTCTTCTTTTGGTAGATTGAATTCTTTTAAAAGTGCCACATATACGTGATAGTAGGTGTGACAGACGTATATTCTGCCTTTTTTATCCATAATGACTTCTCTTTTACTCTTATCAATACTCTAAAAATGATAGCATACATTCGCCGATATCTCAAGGATGAGGGCGCTGTGACGTTGAGTTTTAAGGCAAAAAATGATATTATTGAAATGTTGAGATTATGATGGAAAAAAGAAGAGAATTATACAAAAAAATATGTGTTGTCGCACTTCCGATAGTGTTTCAGAATATCATCGACGCCGCGGTATCAAGCGCCGATGTTCTGATGCTTAATTACGTCGGACAGTCAGCGATAGGTGCCGTTTCTCTCGCCAACAGCATGGTGGGAATTCTTTTCATGTTCCTGTACGGAATCGGTACCGGTATTGCCATGCTCGCCGCGCAGTATTACGGCAAGGGCGATATGAAGACCATCGAAAAGGTCGAAGGCATAGGTCATAAATTCGCGCTGTCGGTGGCAGCTCTCGGAGCGCTTTTATGTCTTTTAATTCCGCGAACGCTGATGCGGATTTACACAAATGACGAAACTTTAATCGAAATCGGTTCAAAGTACCTTATGTTTATAGCGCCCGGCCTTTTATTCTGGGCGGTAAGCGCGGTTTATATGTCGATTTTAAGATGTATCGACAAGGTAACCGTAAGCACGGTGCTCGAAGCGGTTGCGTTAGTCTGCAATGTGACTTTGAATGCGGTATTTATTTTTGGACTTTTCGGTGCACCCAAGCTCGGTGTCATCGGTGTTGCGATTGCGACCACGACGAGCCGACTCATTCAGTTAATCGGATGTATTTTAGTATCGGTATTCATGAAGCCCGGCGTGGCGCTCACATTAAAAACCATGTTTCAAAGGCATAAAACTCTTGAGCATGACTTTTTTTCGATGGCGATGCCCGCTATAGGCAACGATCTTGCATGGTCGCTTGCATTCAGCGCATATTCGGCCATTATCGGACATCTCGGAGAGGATGCGGTTGCCGCGTATTCGATTATCAACGTGGTCAGAAATTTAGGATGCGTAATGTGCTACGGTATCGGAATGGCTTCGGGAATTATAGTCGGTCAGATCTTGGGCGAAGGAAATGTGGAGGACGGAATAAAAGCAGGTCATATCTGCTTAAGACTGGCGGTTGTGACGGGTATTATCGGGGGACTCTTTGTAGTTGCGATAATGCCACTTGTATTCATGTTCACCGATTTAACGCCCCTGGCTGACGAATATCTTAAATTCATGCTTTTAATCAATTCGTATTATATTACAGGTACGGCTGTCAACACGTGTCTTATAGCCGGTATATTCAGAGCCGGAGGCGACTCGAAATTCGGTTTCTGGTGTGACCTTATAGATATGTGGGCTTATGCGGTACCGCTCGGACTGCTTGCGGCGTTTGTGCTTAAACTCCCCGTAAAATGGGTATATTTCCTGCTTTGTACGGACGAGTTCGTAAAATGGCCGTGGGTATTTAAGCATTTTTACAGCCACAAATGGGCGCAGAATATCACGAGAGATAATGTTGACTGACGAAACATTCGGTTAAAATACAGTGTAAAAAAGGAAAGAGGATATGAAGAAAATTCTTAAAAGAATTGCATCGGGTTTAATAGCTTTAAATATGCTTGTATTTCTGTTCGCCTGCACTCCGACGGGTGTTAATACGAGCAAAGACGACAACTTGTCTCAGGCTCAGCTTAACACGGCAAGCACAAATGCCAATAATAACGATACTTCGGGAAACGGCGAGTCAAATACCGTAAGTCCCGCAGACAACACTAATTACGAAGTGCCCGAGTTTAGCGAGAATGCTTTTGCATCAAAAATCGAAGGCACTTATTTTGCAATTGACGAAGGCGGAGCTCCTTTTGCGCTTTCAATTTATAACTATTACGGAAATGTATACGCCTACGGCGGATATGTTGAATCCGAGGAAGAACTCGATATTTACTCATTCTGGATGATGGAATTTATCCCCGAGGATCCGAGGGATTTTTATTACGAGAATACTAACGAGGCAAGAATCGGCGTTCTGACATTTTCCATCATGTCCAATTTCGGAAGATACTGGAGCGCTCCCGTTGAAGGCGTAATCAGCCTAACGGATGACGGCATCAAGATTGAGGGTGACGAGGCATTATGTCCTATAGGAACCAACGGAAGAATGATTGAACTTTCAAGAAGTGAAAAAGTTGAAGACTTCTTTATGGGTGATATCGATTCATATGCTTCCGAAAATTTCGCGACAAACTGTGCGGACGAAAATCTTTACGGTATATGGAAACAGAAGGACAGTGATAATCCCTGGTTTATTACTTTTGAAAAAGGAGAAGAATTCGCCGAGGCAAGTGTTTATCAGAAAACAGGCGGAATTGAGGCAAATCTTTGCACAGGCTATTGTGATTTAAGCGAGGCAGGAAGCGGAGAAATGATTGTAAATCAGTTCAGAAGCGGATCTCCCGAAATATATCAGTTTTCATATGAATTAAACGGCGATGAACTTGAGTTTGCTGAAAGTTTTTATTTCATTGAAGAAGGCAAAACAGTTTTTGAACGTGTGGATATTAATGATATTCCGATTGTTGCTTTGTATGATCCGGACAACCTGGACGCAATAAAAGGAGAAGCAGTCCTCGATGTGGGCGGTGAAATGAGAGAAATCTGTGCTCATTTCAGGGCCACTCAGGATGTTGAAAATAACGGAACCGATTTTGTCAGAGTCGGAAACCTTGTATTTTTCAGATATTATGACTTAACTGACATGTCGTCGTTTTATTCCGACTGGGGAGAGTTTACCAATGCATATCAGTTAAACGACGAAGGCTGTGTATGCTATTACGATTTAAATACAAAAGAATGCGGACTGGCTTACAGGGATTACTGCGCGGGGCCTCTTTACTATGTGAACGGTAAGTTTTATTCCGAAAGATATGATGTGAAAGAGGTTTATTCGGTTGAGTATCTGATGAGCTGCTATCCTGACGGTTCTGCTTTGGAAGAATGGTCAGACACGGACACATTTACCGAGATAGAGGCTGTTTCGGATGAAGGCAACAGTTTTGCGGTATATCAGTTCCTGGCAGGAAATCTTTATATAGATTACGGTAATGCGTATCGAGTGGATCTTAATCTGATTCCCGAGGATTACGTTTATGCAGTAAAAATCTCCGGAGACAGCATTTATGTAGTTACAGCCAACGACAGTGATAAGATACGTCTTACGGAGTATCAGAGATACTACGGAGGAGAAGGGATCGTACTGGCTGAATATGATGCAAAAGATATCTGGAAGGATGGTTATGCCGGAATCTATCAGATTGAAGTGCTTGCTGACAGCGTACATGTGGGAATAAACCATGTTGTCGGAAAATACGGGCAGATAAAGGAAATTATTGTTTTGGAAGCAGAGCCCGGAGTTGAAAATTCCGGAAAAGTCGAATACAAGGGATTGCCGGATCTTATAGATATTTATGGCAGACCGTATTTTTACCATGACTATAACTTTGATCTTGTATTTGCTGATGTTAATCCTGATGGCGATATATATTTATCCGAGGATACTTACGGTAATTTGTGTTACTACAATTTATTTGACGGCGCGGAACTGATAAAAACCGACTTCATTGAGGAAAATCCTCACGCCGTTTACGACGGTATGACCGCCGAAATATTCCAGGAAGGTGAGAATATAGACGGATTAATTTTTGCCGTAACCGCAACAAGCTCTTATGCAGCCGATAAGGATTTAGGCGAAACCAGATGTTATCTTTTCAGAAACTTTAATTATACAGTAATCAATTCAAGGGGAGACGAGCCGGATATCGAGCTTAATCCCGTGCTCACAGATTGACATTTGTACGTAAATTTTATATACTCAAATTCGCCCTCAATGCAATTTGAGTCTGGCGTATGTTTCAGATAAGCGGTCTGGGTTTGGGTCTTGCGCGACGGAAATCCACGAACCGTGTCAGGTCGGGAACGAAGCAGCACTAAGAGGAATCTTCCGGGTGCCGCAAGGGTGCCTGGGTCCGGCCGCTTTTCTGAGATATATGCCTCAAGCTTGCATTGAGGGTATTTTTGTACAGGAAAGGGTTTACATGAAAGAAAACTACAACAACGAAGTAATGTATTATACGTTCCCCGATTTTGAACAGTTTGATTTTCTTGTTCATGCGTTTTCTTCGAGAGAAGGAGGCGTAAGCGAAGGATATTATTCTTCGATGAATCTCGGAATCAAAACAGATGATTCAAAAGAAAACATCCTAAAAAACTATGAGCTTTTCACGGATGCTGTCGGAATCAAACTTGAAGATGTTGTAATAGGCAATTTAAACCACGGAAGCAATGTCCGCGTGGCAACAAGAAACGATGCGGGATGCGGAATTTTAAAACCGTTTAATTATATGAACGTGGATGCGCTTGTAACCAACGAGCCTAATCTCGCAATCACAGTTACCTGTGCTGACTGCGTTCCCGTTTTCTTTGTAGACCCCGTAAAAAAAGCAATCGGTATTGCGCATTCGGGCTGGAAAGGAACTGCTCAGGAAATCTCCGCAAGAGTGGTTGAAAAGATGGTTGAAGAATACGGATGCAAACCCGAAGACATCTATGCCGGAGTAGGTCCATGCATAGGAATGTGCTGCTATGAAGTAAGCCGTGATGTTTTTGAGGAATTTATTGAATTCGATTATCTGGACGATGCCTGGTATTTTGAAAAAGACGATGATAAATTCGATCTGGATTTAAGCAGAATTATTTTCGGAACGCTCGCATATTCGGGCATTTTACCCGAGCATATCAGCATCTCCGGACTCTGCACATGCTGTAACAATGATGTACTGTTCTCGCACCGCGCCCAGAAAGGCAAACGCGGCACGATGGCAGGAATGATAATGCTTAAAGGCGAATAATTACTGCTGATTGTACTGAAGCTTGCGGTATTCTCTCGGAGAACAGCCGACTGATTCAAGGAATACTTTGTTGAAAGTGGTCGTGGACTGAAAGCCCGCCATATAAGCGCACTCGGTAATCGAAAGAGAATCCTCTGTTAAAAGAGTGATTGCATTCTGAAGTCTTATGCGTGTTAAATACTGCGGGAAAGAAGTCTGCAGATATTCCTTAAAAAGCTTGGAGAAATAGTAGGGGCTTAAGCCTATTTTTGCAGCCACCTCGGCCTGGGAAATATCTTCCATACTGTGCTCTGCGATGTAATTACAGGCGGAACGAATGTAGTTTCTGGATGTGGTTGAAAATGTGGCAGGACCGTTCTGCTCGTGCTGTTCACGCATAACATAGTCTCCAATTACAAGGAGAAGCCTGTATATTAATATTTTACATTTAGTCTCGCTAAAAGACGGTTTTTTGCTATAAATATCTCCGATTTCATATATAAGATCACGCAGGATCTGAGCCGTTTCAGGCTCTTTTTTTGCGCTTATTACATGGCATGCACTCATGAATTTGGAAGCTGACACAAGGTCGAGATTGTTTTCAATGATATCTGCCGAAAACTGTATGAAAACAGAGCCTTCCTTGGGAGAAGACAGGATTTCGTGGAGCTCTCTGGGCCATATTAAAAGTATGTCTCCGGAGTTTAAATGATATACCTCGTCTTTTATTTTATAGACACAGTTATCCTTTAATATCAGCGTAAACTCGGAGGCATTGTGCCAGTGAGGGGGAAAGTATTCGGGAGTCTTTCTGTCGATAACACTGACGCCCTGAACAGATGGGAATTTTATGATCTCTTTTTCCATTTAGTTGCCCTTTCCGTAAAATTCATATCTGATTTCATAATAGCAAAAAATGGGCAAAATACAATAAATATCTTCTATTTTTGTGTGTAAGAGCGTTTTATGATTATCATGTCACCTATAAAACTATTCAAACGGAGGGTTACATTATGCAGAATTTTTACTTTTATTCGCCGACAGCATTTGCTTTCGGAAAAGACACAGAAAATGAAGCAGGAGCTTTGGTTAAAAAGTTCGGCGGAACAAAAGTTTTGATACATTACGGCGGCGGAAGCGTTGTAAGAAGCGGTCTTTTAGACAGAGTAAAGGCTTCACTTGAAAAGGAAGGCATTCCCTTTGCGGAGCTTGGCGGAGTTAAACCCAATCCCAGAAGCGGCCTTGTATACGAAGGCATTGATTTATGCCGTAAGGAAAACATTGATTTTATTCTTGCGGTCGGCGGCGGAAGTACCATCGACTCATCAAAGGCTATCGCAGCAGGGGTGGTTTACGACGGAGACTTCTGGGACTTTTATGAGGGTAAAAGAGTTGAAAAGGCTCTTCCCATCGGAACAGTTCTTACAATCGCGGCAGCAGGTAGTGAAGGAAGCCCCGATTCGGTTATCACAAAAGAAGAGGGCATGCTTAAAAGAGGCGCGAGCGGAGATGCCATAAGACCTAAATTCAGTATCTTAAATCCCGCTCTTACGGAAACACTTCCTCCTTACCAGTCGGCAGCAGGCATTACGGATATCATGGCTCACCTTTATGAGAGATATCTTACAAATACAAAAGAAGTTGAAGTTACAGACAGACTGATTGAGGCACTTTTGCTTACCATGAAGCACGAGGGAATCAGAGTAATCGAAGATCCCCATAACTATGAGGCAAGAGCAAACATTATGTGGGCCGGAATGATGGCACACAACAATTCCTGCGGCGTCGGAAGAAGCCAGGACTGGAACAGCCACACAATCGAACACGAATTATCAGCTCTTTATGACTGTGCACACGGTGCAGGACTTGCTGTTACAATGCCCGCAGTTTTCAGATATGTTTACAAGCATGACGTAATGCGTTTCGCTCAGGTTGCTGTAAGAGTATGGGGCTGCCAGATGGATTTTGCAAATCCCGAAAAGACAGCACTTGAAGGAATCGATGCACTTCAGAATTATCTTTGCTCACTCGGTATGCCCAAGAATTTTGAAGAGCTCGGCGCAAAGAAAGAGGATATTCCCAAGCTCGTAAATGTGCTTTGCAGAACATCCGGAAGAAACGGAAGTATCTCAGGTTTCGTTACATTAAACGAAGAAGACTGTACAAAGATTTATGAAATGATGGTATAAGGGGTGAATATATGAAGGCATTATTTATTGGCGGAACAGGCACAATCAGTGCTGCAATAGTAAGAAAACTTGCTGCAGATCCCTCGTGGGAGGTCTGGCTGATTAACCGTGGTAACAGAAGCGATGCAATTCCCGAAAACGTTCATCTTATCAAAGCGGATATGTCCGATGAAGAAGACGTTCGAAAAAAAATCGAAGGAATGCACTTTGACGTAGTCAGCGAATTTATCGGTTTTACGGTTGATCAGGTAGAAAGGGACTACAGACTTTTTAAGGGGAAAACGAATCAGTATATATACATAAGTTCTGCTTCGGCTTATAATAAGCCTGCAGCCGATTACAGAATCACGGAAGGCACGACACTTGCAAACCCTCACTGGGAATACTCAAGAAACAAGATTGCTTCGGAAGAATTCCTGATGAAGAAGTACCGCGAGGAAGGGTTCCCGGTTACTATTGTAAGACCGAGCCATACCTACGATGAGAGAAATGTTCCTTTAGGCGTTCATGGTAAAAAGGGCTTTTATCAGGTTATTAAGAGAATGCAGGAAGGTAAGCCCGTTATCATTCAGGGAGACGGAACATCTCTCTGGACCCTGACGTTCAATGCTGATTTTGCAGTCGGATTTATCGGCCTTATGGGCAACCGCCACGCTATCGGTGAAGCATTCCAGATTACAGGCGACGAAACTCTTACCTGGAATCAGATTTATGCTACAATAGCCGAAGCACTCGGTGTAAAATTAAATGCATATCATGTTTCTTCGGAATATTTAAGCGCAGTAGGAGATAAATACGGCTTTGATTTTGAAGGAAGCCTGATAGGCGATAAGGCTGTGTCAGTTGTATTTGATAACAGCAAATTAAAAAGAATTGTACCCGAAATGAGAACGAACATAAGCTTTAACAAGGGTGTGAGAATTGCACTTGATTATGTTTTGTCTCATCCGGAATGCCAGGTGGAGGATCCTGAATTTGATGCCTGGTGCGACAAAGTAATAGACGCCCTTGAGCAGTCTAAGAAAGTAATCTAGTTTAAAATGAGTAAAGAAAATAAGAGTCCTGTAATAAATGAAAAAACACCACTGCTTGTAATAGCGGGACCGATGTTCTTTGAACTGTTTCTCGGAGTAATGGTTAATAATGTCGA
>JAEEGG010011719.1_pt1 | contig 19039 bp, 16 predicted proteins | sample 9134161 | NCBI WGS metagenome assembly JAEEGG01 (sample SAMN16246543, study PRJNA631951) | gut metagenome | biome: gut microbiome; feature: rumen; material: CR-attached | host: Bos | place: Iran: Karaj | collected 2018-10 | reverse complement strand
ACCGGGGCCGTCACATACGGCGCGGCGATCCCGATCATTATGGGACAGAACATCGGTACTTGCGTGACAGCGCTGATCTCCTCCACGGGGACGAGTAGAAACGCAAAACGAGCGGCGCTCGTTCATTTGAGTTTTAACGTTATAGGCGCGGTTGTATGGTTGACGATATTCTGCGTAATCAAAGCGGCCTTTGCACCGGTCATCCTAATGCGGTCAGCAAGTCTGATGGGAATCGCTGGGTTCCATACTGTATTCAACGTTTTATGTACGGCCTTAATGCTTCCGCTCGGCGGAGTGCTTGAAAAACTGGTCTGCAAGCTGATTCCGGACGCTAAACAGCCGGAAAAGGCAAAAGAACTGGATGAGCGACTGCTCGGAAGCCCGGCTCTTGCGCTGAATCAGTGCAAGCAGGTTCTTGTTCGTATGGCTTGTGCCGCTGTCGACGCGCTGAAAACCAGTCTGACCTGCATTGAAAAATATGACGGCAAAGCTGCAGCGGGAATCCGTAAAGCAGAGGACGAAACGGATCGCCTTGAGGATCTGATCGGAACGTATCTTTTGAAGCTGACTTCCCGGCAGCTCGGTGAGGAGGAAAGCATCAAAGCAACGGAATATATGAAGCTCGTCGGCGATTATGAGCGGATCGCCGATCATGCGGTGAACATTTTGGAATCGGCAGAAGAGATGGTCGATAAGGGCGTGACTTTCACAGACAGTGCAGTAAGCGAATTCAAAACGATCTGCGCTGCGGTGACAGAAATATTGGACCTGTCTTATCGTGCGTTTTCTAAAGACGATTTCAGCAGCGCTCGCAAAACAGAGCCGCTGGAACAGGTAATCGATGTGTTGAAGGAGACGCTTCGTACCCGTCATTTTATCCGTCTCCAAAAAGGCGAATGCTCGGTTGCCGCCGGCTTTGTCTGGTCGGATCTGTTGACGAATCTGGAGCGGGTGTCAGACCATTGCTCTAACATTTCGGGGTGTGTCCTTGATACGGCAGATTTGACCATGAACATCCATGAGAATCAACGTATCTTCCGCGATTCAGATGAGGATTACCGACAGCAGTACAGTATATTTCAAAGGAAATACAAGCTATAGGACTTGCTCCCTGGCTGCCGAAAATAATTCTAAGATATTATACGGCGTCGTTCAATAAAAAGAAAGGGCTGATATGTAGATTCGGCAGAATGATTTCTCACCCTGCCGAATTGAATTAGCACCGATCCTCTATTTCGTATCTGTTATGGTGTGATTTCCTGCGTAGCATCCGCTCTGCGGCCTCCTGCTCTTGGATTGCCCGGACGCGGGCGGCGACCTCTTTTTCGCCGTAGCCCCGGCAGAGAGTGTCATAGTCTTTGGCAACCGCTTTCAACTCTCTGTTTTCCTCTTGAACACGGTCAAAGGACTGATCCAGGGAAACATATCTCTGCTGGAGCCGGTTGAAATCTCCTTTGAGGCGTTCAAAGCTGTGCTTGAGGTCAAGATACTTGCTGTACAGGCTGCGTATTGCTTTTGTCAGCTTCTCAAACAGCGGCTTTACTTTCTTCTCCCGATAGGATTTAGCGCTTTCCAGCGCTCCGGCCTCCGGCAGCACCCGGTCAGCGTCGTCGGAGTATTCACGGGCGTATTCCTCAATGTTTTTCAGTTTCGGGGCAAGCTCGTTTATGCGCGCTTCGGCGGCATCCGCCCGTTCTTTTGCGGAGCTGGCACGCTCTTCCGCGGCGTCGGCCTCATCCAATGCGTCTTCCTTCTTCACGGTCAGAGCATCGATCTCCATCAGGACTTCCGATTGCTTTGCCTCATATCCGGACAGGCGTTCCGCCTCTTTTTTGCTCTTGTACTCGATCACGGACAGATGCTCAGCCGTGCTGCCGCGCTCCCCGCGCTCGAAATCCTCAAAGCCGGCGCTGCGCATATGCTCGAAAAACCGGTCTTGCAGGAGGCTGTAGGATTTGATAATCTGCGTATGGCCGGTTTCGTCCGTAATCTTCTGTGAGGCCCATTTCTTGGAGTGGCTGACCTGGTGGACGACCTCTTTGACCGTCCCGACCAGCGCTGGATCTTTGCAGCGCTTCGACCACCGGATTTCTTTCTCCACCACCGGCAGCGCGACGACATGCATGTGGTAGTGGTAAACCGGGTGACCGAGCTGATCGGTCAGAGCGGTGTTCAGTTCGTCGGCGTGCATGACCGCCGAGATAACGTTGCCCGGGCCATACTCTTTTTCAGCAAAGTGAAACGCCTCTTCGTAGAACTGTCTGGCGTACTCATAGCCGCCGCGTTCCTCAAAGTAGGCCGTATTCACATCGAAGATCATTTCATCGAACACCTTGGCGTCTTTTTTCAAACCGCGCAGAGAAACGGAACCCTCGGCCACCAACTCGTCTAGCCGGGCGTTGTAGGTCTGTTCGCCGCAACCCTTGAAATGGACATTCATCGGCGTCCGGCTCAGATCCACGTTCATATTCTCGTAGCTCTCGTTTTTCCGCTCAATGTGGCGTTCGAACTTCCCGATGCCTGCCGCGGTGTGCTGCTCAACGCGGGCCACGCTGTAGTTTTTGCTCATTCATTCTCACATCCTCTCCTGAAATTATCGGTGGCGGCGCGGTTACACAACTTTTTCAAAGTGTGTAACCCACTATGACACTTTCAGCCCAGGGGGCTGCAAAGTGTCGTGGGCTCTCCGAGGGGGAAGCCGGGAGCACCAGACCGCCGCCGCGTTCAGATGCTCCCGGAGGGGCGCTGCCCCTGCTGTCTGCGGACAGCTTCCCGGCAAGGGCTGGCCTTTGGAAATGCCACCCTTGCATCCCCGTCGAAACTCACCCGCTGAAAGGAACATTGCAAGGTTGCAGATGTCCGACACCTTTGCAATGTTGCAACCTTACAGCGGCAGTTCGTCCGGCAACTGCCAGAACCATTGATTGCCGACCTTTACCGACTGGACATTCAGCCGCTTTTTCGCCTCATCGACAACCCGCTTGGAAATGCCCATAAGCCCTGCCTTGTCCATCAGCGCCTGCTGCGGATAGGGGCCTTCGGAGAGACACTCCAGGATCAATCGCTCAGCCAGAGCAGCTTTGCTTTCTCGGCTGACGCCGGCGAGCAAATCATCGACGGAGATGTCGTAGTGGCCGAGCCATTGAAAGCCGTTGTCGGCGCTCAGCTCGAAAGCGATGGGCTCGCCTTCCGGAGCGAGGGACGATTTCTCGTGCGCCATCACCCGCACCTCCGGCTGGCCCTTTATTCTGCCGACGACCAGGACGCTTCGTGCCGCTGCCTGAAAGTCAATGGAGCCGAGCCCGCGATATTGATTTTTTGCGCCCTGAGATTTGTTCAGATGGCCGACCAGAATCATGGCACACTTGTGTTTCTCCGCGATCCGCCCGAGCTGGGCCATAACAGACCGCACCTCATTTGCCCGGTTCATGTCCATGCCGGCGCCCACATACGCCTGCACCGGGTCGAGGATCATGACTTTTGCACCTGTCATGATGATGGCCTGTTCCACACGCTCGTCCAGAAGCGTGAGCGCCGCATCCGTTTCATCGATCACCTTGATCTGCGAGCAGTCTGCATTCCCGGCCAGGAGGCGGGGCTTGATGGTATCACCAAGCCCGTCCTCCGCCGTCTGATAGATGATCTTGACCGGCTCCTGCGGCCTGTCGTCGCAGGGGAGGGGTTCTCCCCGCGACAGCAGCGCCGCCAGCCGAAGGATCAGTGTGGTCTTGCCCTCGCCGGGATCTCCGTGGATGATTGTCAGCTTCCCATAGGGGATGTAGGGGTACCAGAGCCACTGGACCTCCTCCACGGGAACCTCATCCATACTGATGAGTTTCAGCTCGGCCATACTTTCCGCCTCCTTCCAAAATTGTTCTTGCAATCGGAGGAGAAAGCCGCTATACTGTTTTCAGTTACATGGAGTGACTGCCCATCATCTGCGCCAACAGATGTGTTCGGGGCAGTCATTTCTTTTTCTGTATTCACTTTTCTCTCTCCTTCCTTAGCTGGCTTCTGGCTGAAAATAGCCGATCTCTTCCCAAACCTTTCGGTCAGGACAATAGTAGTTGTACTCGTTGGAATCGTCCAGCTTGATGGCATAACCGAAATGCAGAATGCCTTGCTGTAGGCCGACTCTGACATACTGAGCATCTTTGTGCATGGCCTTGGCGATCTCTGTGACGGGTACATTGCGCCCAGTGAAGGGCGGCAGGTCAACGTAGAGCTTTTCTGGCGTCATTCATATCACCTCCTTACTCCAAAATACGAATTGTTAATTCGCATTTTGGAGTGTACCATACTCTGAACAACTTGTCAACACAAAATGCGAATAAAATTTTCGTAATACGCTCTTGCAATTCGCACAACGTTATGTTACTATTGTTTCGAGGTGATCGTATGAATAGCAACCCAGCCGAAATCGGCTTGCGCATTAAAGAAGCACGCAAAGCTGCAAAACTAAGTCAGACCGAGCTTGCAAATCTGCTCGAAAAGACGCTCCGTACTATTCAGAAATATGAGAGCGGAGAGATCGAACCTTCCTTAGCAACCATCAATACCATAGCCAAAAAGTTGAACGTTTCACCAGCTGAGCTGATCGGCTATAAGAAGCAGGAACTCCGCTTGGATACGCTTTCTGATGTGCTATTTGTTTTGAACGAGTTGAACAAGAAAGCTGGTTTGCGTTTCGATATCGATGTCAGACGTCCTCCGCACTATGAGGAATGGACCTGCGCATTACGGTTCGATGGGAACAACATCTCAGCCGCCAATAACGCTGATCTTTGCCTGTTCATGGAACGGTATGCGGCCGAGCGTGAAAAGCTGGAAACCTATTGGATCAACCAAATCGCCTTTGAGCGATGGTTTGAACAGGAACTGGCCTATTATGCCAATACCCGACTCCCGAATAAAGAAGTTGAGGAGCTGACTGATGATGAACGAATCCAGCGTCGCAACGAGCTTGATCGTAAACGCATGGAAGAGATAAGAAAAGCCGCCGGGGAGACCGGCGACGAGTAACAGGTTGTAGAAGGGGAGAGCCCTTTTACATACATATTTTATTTACCTGGGCGAAAGGAAGATTGATAGCATTTGAAATTGCCAAACGGATATGGAAGCGTAAAGAAAATGTCCGGAAAACGCAGAAAACCCTATATGATTCGCAAAACCATCGGCTGGGAGTACGATCCGGTCAAGGATAAGCAGGTGCAGAAGTTCGCGGTGATCGGTTATGCGGCAACAAGAGCGGAAGCCATGCAGATGCTGGCGGAGTACAACCAGAATCCCTTTGAAGTGAAAGCGTCAAAAGCCACGTTCCAGGATGTTTACGATCAGTGGTCAAAGGTCAAATACCCCACGATCTCCAAATCCAATGTGCATGGCTACGAAGCCTCGTATCGGGTGTGCGGAACGCTCTACAACAAGGTTTTTAAGGACATCCGCCTCGTCGATCTCCAGTTTGTGGTGGACACCTGTGGGAAGAATTATCCGACGCTGAAGAAGCTGAAGGGCTTGTTTAATCAGCTTTACGAATTTGCCATGAAGAACGATATCTGCAACAAAGATTATTCCGAGTTTGTGGACATCCTTCGGTACAAGGATAAGAACCCTGACAAGCGTGATCACAACAAGTTCGAGAAATCGGAGATTGAGCGCCTGTGGCAGATTACTGACCAACCGTACTATCAGATCGTTCTCATGCTGATCTATAACGGCTGTCGGATTTCCGAGTTTCTGGATTTGAAAAAGGAAAACATCAATCTGGAGGAACAGTACTTCGATGTGGTTTCCAGCAAGACCGAGAATGGAATCCGCAGAGTGCCGATTGCTGATAAGGTGCTGCCGTTCTATAAGGCGTGGTATGAAAGCTCCGACTGTGAATACCTGATTCACACGCCGGACCACAAGCACTTTGCGTACCGCAACTACTACGACAGCTACTGGACGCCGCTTATGGAGAACCTTGGGTTCGAGCATATGCCGCACGATACCCGACATACCTGTATCTCCATGTTGGCGGAGGCCCATGTCGATCAGCCGATGATCAAGAAGATCGTAGGGCATTCCGGCGCTATGACGCTTACTGAACGGGTTTACACCCATCTTGACACAAAGACTTTGGTGGAGGCCATCAACAAGATTTAAGGACAGGACTTGAAAAATGGCGAACATGAAAAAACAGGAGATGCTCTCCTGACGGAAAACATCTCCTGTCAATTCAGTTTTCAATGCTGTGATTATTGCTGCCTACTTGCTTCCTACTCGCTCCTTATCGAACACCGCAGGTCGCTATGCAGGGCAACTCACGACATCAAAACAAGCGGCTTTTCCGCGAAAAAACGTCCAAAAACGTACTGAAACGCGGTGAAAAGTACCTTCGGAATAACCGAGGTTAACGCTTGCTGAACTGCGGCGCGCGGCGGGCGGCTTTGAGGCCGTACTTCTTGCGCTCCTTCATTCTGGGGTCGCGGGTCAGGAAGCCGGCTTCCTTGAGGGCGGGGCGGTAGCTGGCGTCCACCTGCAGCAGGGCGCGGGAGATGCCGTGACGGATGGCGCCGGCCTGACCGGTGACGCCGCCGCCGGAGACGGTGGTCTCGATGTCCACCTTATTCTCCATGCCGGTGGTGACCAGGGGCTGACGGACGATGAGCTTCAGGGTCTCCAGACCGAAATAATCGTCGATATCGCGGCCGTTGATGGTGATGGCGCCGGTGCCGTTGGGGAAAAGACGGACGCGGGCGACCGAGCTCTTGCGGCGGCCGGTCCCGTACAGATAAGGCTTCTTGCTGGTATACATGTTCTCTTTTCCTCCTTACGCCCAGACTTCGGGCTTCTGGGCCGCGTGCTTGTGCTCGCCGCCGGCATAGACCTTCAGGCGCTTCAGCTGGGGAGCGCGCAGCTTGTTCTTGCCCAGCATGCCCTTCACGGCCAGCTGGAACGCGAACTCGGGACGCTTGGCCATCAGGTCGCGGTACTTGGTCTCATGGAGACCGCCGGCATAGCCGGAGTGGGTGCGGTAGTACTTCTGGTCCAGCTTCTTGCCGGTGAGCAGGGCCTTGTCCGCGTTGATGACGATGACGAAATCACCGCAATCCACGTGGGGGGTGTAGGTGGGCTTCAGCTTGCCGCGGAGCAGATCGGCGGCGATGACGGCGGTGCGGCCCATGGGCTTGCCCGCAGCGTCCAGCACATACCATTTGCGCTCCACAGTGGCCTTGTTTGCCATGGTAGTGGACATTTCGTAAACCTCCAAAAGATGCAGGGCGGATTGACTTATCTCCGCCGAACCATTAGAATATGCTTCGTAAGAGCTTTGAATTTATACCACACGGGGAAAGACTTGTCAACAGCCTTTTTCGTAAATTTTGATTTACGATTTTCAAACTCCGTTTTTCTTCGATTATCTCCGTTTATCTCCTGATATCTCCGTTTCGATTTTTCTTTTTTTGAGGGAAACTATGGAACAGTTCACCGGACTTGTGCGCCGCTGCGTGGAGGATTATGACATGATCGCCCAGGGAGACGTGATCGCCGTGGGCCTCTCCGGGGGGAAGGACAGCATGGCGCTGCTTTGCGCCCTGAATTCCCTGCGGCGCTATTATCCCAAACGCTTCGAGCTGATCGGCGTCACCGTGGCCCTGGGCTTCCCGGATATGGATTTTTCTCCCGTGGCGGACTACTGCCGGGACCTGGGCGTGCCCTATGACATCGTCCGGAGCGACATCCGGGACGTGGTCTTTCAGGAGCGGAAGGAGAAGAATCCCTGTTCCCTCTGCGTGAAGCTGCGCAAGGGGGCGTTTCACGACCGGATCAAGGCCCTGGGGGCCAACAAGGCGGCCCTTGGCCACCACATGGACGACGCGGTGGAGACCTTCCTCCTGAGCCTGATCTACGAGGGGCGCATCAGCTGCTTCGAGCCGGTCACCAACATGGACCGGAGCGGCGTCGTCCAGATCCGGCCCATGCTCTATGCCGAGGAGAAACGCATCGTGGGCCTGGCGAGGAAATACCGTTTTCCCATCGTGGAGAGCACCTGCCCCATGGACAAGACCAGCAAGCGGGCGCTGGTGAAGGAATATATGTACCAGGTCAGCCGGGAACGCCGGGATTTCAAGATCAAGACCTTCCGGGCCATGCAGCGCCTGCCCCTGCCGGGCTGGCAGGTGGTGAAGGAGGGGGCCCGCCTTGGATGAAGTGCGCAAGAACACGGAGCATTTGGTCTCCGTCGAGGGCTGCACCGGCGAAGGGCTGGGCGTGGCCCGCATCGGCGGTCGGGCGGTGTTCGTGCAGGACGCCCTGCCCGGTGAACGCTGCCGGATACAGATCCTGAAGGCCGGCAGCGCCGCAGTCTATGCCCGCGTGCTGGAGCGGTTTTCGGATTCTCCCCTCCGGGTCACGCCGGACTGCCCCCACTTCGGGCGCTGCGGCGGCTGCGACTGGCGGCATGTCACCTATGCGGGGGAGCTGGGCTTCAAGCTGCAAAGGGTCAACGACGCTTTTCGGCGCATCGGCGGCCTGGACCTGCGGGCGGAGGAGATCCTCCCCGCCCCGCAGACCGAGCGCTACCGGGCCAAGGCCATCTTCGCCGTGGGGGATCGGGAGGGGAGGGCCGTCACCGGCTTCTACCGGGCCCGCAGCCACGCGGTGATCCCCGTGGAGGACTGCCCCCTGCAGACGGAGGAAGCCAACCTGGCCGCCGGCGTCCTGCGGGGGTGGATGGACGACTGCCGCGTCCCCGCCTGGGATGAAAGGCTGCAGAAAGGCCTCATTCGCCACCTCTTTGTGCGCAGCGGCATGGTCTGCGTGGTGGCGGCGGGGGAGCCCGTCCATGAAAAGGAACTGATCGGGGCTTTCCGTTCCGCCCTGCCGGAGCTGCGGAGCCTTATCTGGAACAAAAATACCCGGACGGGGAACACGGTGCTGGCCGGGTCCTTCCGCACCCTCTGGGGAGAGGACACCGTGGAGGTGAGCCTCAGCGGCCTCCGCTTCCGCCTGAGTCCCCGCTCCTTTTTCCAGGTGAACCCCGTCCAGGCTGCGCGGCTCTATGCCCTGGCCGTCTCTATGGCCGATCTTGCGGGCGGGGAGAACGTGGTGGACCTCTACTGCGGCGCCGGGGCCATCGGCCTGCTGGCTTCTCCGGGGGCGAAGGAGGTCGTGGGCGTGGAGGCGGTGCGCGCCGCCGTGGAGGATGCGCGTCAGACCGCTGCGCGAAACGGCATTCCCAACGCCCGCTTCCTCTGCGCCGACGCGGCGGAGGCGGCGGCGCAGTTCGCCGCCGGGGGGATGCAGCCGGACGTGCTTTTCGTAGACCCACCCCGGAAGGGACTGGAGGAAAGCGTTATCGACAGCGTCGCCGCCATGGGTCCAAGCCGGGTGGTCTATGTCTCCTGCGACCCCGCCACCCTGGCCCGCGACCTTCGCCGCTTCGGGGAAAAGGGCTACGCCGCCGAAAAAGCCGTCGCCGTGGACATGTTCCCCAGGACAAGGCATGTGGAGACGGTAGTATTGATGTCAAAGGTAGGAGTGGAATAAACTCAAAAGCCTTTGATTTCAGGCACTTTTCGACTTTAGGTGGTTTCGAACAGGTGGAGGCGGTAATCGCTCTGCGGTAACTTATCAATGGCAACTTTGAGAAAAAAGTGTGAGAGTTGAGTTGCCGGATTAGATGTCACATAGTTGAAGCTGTGGATTAGATGTCAGGGGTGTTGAGTGTTCGAGATAAATGCTGGAGGAATTGTTATATGGCATCGAGCAAAGAATATTTGGATTTCATATTGGAGCAGTTGTCCGAATTGGATGACGTGTCCTATCGAGCGATGATGGGAGAATACATCATCTATTATCGAGGCAAGATTGTTGGAGGTATTTACGATGACCGCTTTCTTGTAAAGCCCACAAAGTCCGCCGCAAAAATGATGCCGAATGCGGATATGGAATTGCCGTATGAAGGAGCAAAGGAAATGTTGCTCGTTGATGATGTAGACAGTAAGGAGTTTCTTAGAAAACTGCTGGAAGCAATGTATGAGGAACTGCCTGCTTCCAAAAAGAAGAAACAGACAAATTGAGACTTGAGGAGGTAATGGCTTTGCGCATAGATTTCAACAAGATAGATTCTGTAACATTTCCGGGGATGGATAACGGCACCGGTATGATGAGTGCTCGTATGTATAATGATGACTCCTATCGGATAATTCCGACAGCGATCCATCCGGGTGGGAGCATTGGAACTCACACGCAAAATTCCGGAGATGATATGAACTATGTCATCAGCGGGACAGGCAAAGCATTCTGTGACGGCGTGGAGGAAACCCTAAAACCGGGAGTAATGCATATCTGTCCGAAAGGATCGGAACACTCTATTATAAACACGGGAGAAGAAGATTTGGTCATGCTGACCATTGTAGTGAAGAAATGATTACATATTTGTTTGAGAAGCCTCTGATCAGAGGAACAATGTTGAAGAGAAAAAGTCAGTTCACTGCTTTGGTGGATATAGACGGAGAAGAATTAATCGCTCACATCCCCACGACAAATTGCATTGGTGACGTGGAAAACAAGAATCTGCCGTGTCTCTTATCCTACCATGATGACCCGAAACGGAAGCTGAAATATGATATAGAGGCAGTGCTTCTTTCCGATGATGAAAACTGGATAGGGATCAATCAGATCCTTTCCAACAGACTGGTAGAGTTCTTTTTCAACGAGCACGAACTGGATGCGATCGTTTCTGATTTCGACAGCGTTCAGCGCGAGGTGAATCTGGGCATTTCCAAGCTGGATTTCAAAGTCGGAGATACATATCTGGAAGTAAAAACTCCGCTGACGACAATCAATGTGAAATACGGGAAGGACATCAAGACGCTTCCGCCAAAGCCGTTTTCATCAACAGACAGGATGGTAAAGCACCTGAAGGAGCTTGCCGGATCACTTAAGGATCATGAGAAGGCTGTTTTTCTTCAGGTCTATCAGTACCGCATCACGGAGAGGAAGGAACGGCTCAGGTCAACGCACTATGAAGAGGTGTCACAAACCTTCAAGGACGCTTCTCAGGCAGGCGTTGAGTTCTGGGAGGTCCAGATGGATTTCAGGCCGGAAGGGGTAACACTTTACAGCGTGACGAGAAGTAAAGACTTGTAAATCGGGATTTGCGGGGGTGAAAATTATGATTAAACTCCTTGGTAAAAATAATGACTTGAGAACTGAAGAAGGCAAAATAACAAGAATAGGATATGCAGTTATGACGCTATCCACCATTTTGGGATTGTGTGTATTTCTGACCGGAAGATACATGTATGGAAAGTCGCTGGAAAAGAAGCAGTAATACAAATTCCCAATTGTCGATATGCATCCTACTGTCTCGACCCTGAGCAGTCGGGGAATTGCCCATTCCATCATTAGACGGATTGCTGATGATCGGATTTGGTATTGCCGTTGATGAAGCCGAAAGGGAGAAACCCCGCTGCGCAGTTTGCGCGCCGGAATCGCGCGGCAGTCCCCCCCGGAATACAAGCTCGATAGAAAACAGGAGGAGATACTTGTGAGAGAGCAAACATCATCCGCACAGAACACGGAGGGGCTGAAGCCCTACCTCTCTCCCTTGGCCGTCTGGGCATTGTCCGTAGGCTCGGCGATCGGCTGGGGCTCTCTTGTCGTCACCAGCGGCAGTTATCTTTCCCAGGCGGGCCCGCTGGGGTCCGTTCTTGGCCTGCTGATCGGGTTCGCGATGATGGTGATCATGTCCAGCCACTACCACTTCCTTGCCAACCGTTATCCCGGGACCGGCGGGTTATATCACTATGTGAAAACCGTCTTCGGGTATGACCAGGCGTTCTTTGTCGGCTGGTTTATGTTTCTGACGTACATCTCCGTCTTCTGGGCCAATGCGACGAGCATCCCCCTGTTTGCGCGGTATTTCCTCCATAACGCCTTCGGCTTCGGCTATCTTTACACGATTTTCGGCTATGAAGTCTATCTGGGCGAAGCCGTCGTGACGCTGATCGTCATTGCCCTCGTGAGCGTCCTGTGCATCAAGAGCAAGAAGGCGACGGCGGCTGCGATGGTGGGCTTTGTCCTGCTTTTTACCGTTGGCATCACGGTGTGCTTTGCCGTGGCGATGGCGCGCCACGGCTCCGCGGGCCTGACGATGGCGCCCGCGTTCATGCCGGACAAAGGCGCTTTGCGTCAGGTGATCAAGATCGCATTCCTGTCCCCCTGGGCGTTCATCGGCTTTGAAACGGTGACGCACTCCGCGGCGGAATACCGCTTCAAGCACAGCAGACTGTTCAGGATCATGTTCCTCGCGGTAACCGTCACGACCGCGCTGTATATCTTTGTGATCCTGCTGAGCGTCTCCGCCTACCCGGAGGAATGCGTCGGCTGGATGGATTACATCACCCATCTGGATCGGTTTGAGGGGATCGCCGGCTTGCCCGCGTTTTATGCGGCGCACCATTATCTCGGCGATGCGGGCGTTTATATTCTGATGGCGTCCCTGCTGGCGCTGGTGTTTTCCAGCCTGATCGGCATGATGCGCGCCGTCAGCCGCCTGTGCTACGCCGTCGCTCAGGACGGCATCCTGCCGGAACGGTTCTCGAAGCTCAACGACAAGCAGATACCCGTTCAGACGATCCTTCTGGTCGCCCTCATTTCGCTGCCCATCCCCTTCATCGGGAGAACGGCGATCGGCTGGATCGTGGACACCACGACCTTCGGCGCCACCATTCTCTACGGTTTCGCGGCGATGGCGGTTTACAAGGCGGCAAAAAAGGAAGGAAGCAGGAAAGACGTCATTCTCGGCGGCGTCTGCATCCCCATTCTGATCGCGTTCCTCGTTTTCCTGCTGCTGCCGAACCTGTTCTCCGATAATCTGATCGCCTCGGAAACCTATGCCCTCATGGTCGGCTGGTCCATCGTCGGCCTGCTCTATTTCAACCACACCATCCGAAAGGATCATACCAGGAAATTCGGCAAAGCGATCGTCGTCTGGGCCACGCTTCTGGCCTTTATCGTTATCCTGTCCATGACATGGACGAACAGAATGAACGAAGCCAGGGAAAACGCCGCTTTTGAGACTGTTTTCAGCTATGTCGACGGTACAGCGGACAGCGAGACGCTCTCGATGGACAGAGAGGAATTCCTTGACCTCCAGCGTGAGCGGCTCCACAAGGCGGACCGCATCCGGTTTTTGACGATCGCCGGACTGTTCGCCCTGTCCATCGGCGTGATGATCGCAAACTACTTCATCGTGCGGAAATGGGAAAAGCAGGCGGCGGAGGAGCGGGATCGCGCAAAAACCATCGCTTTCACCGACCCCCTCACCGGCGTCAAGAGCAAAACTGCGTTTGCCATGAGTGAGAAGGATTACGACGGCCTGATCGCAGAGGGCGCGGTCGGGGATTTCGCTGTCGTGGTATGCGACGTCAACGGCCTGAAGCAGATCAACGACACCCTTGGGCATAAGGCGGGCGATGAATACATCCGCCAGGCTTCCGTGATGATCTGCGACATCTTCCAGCACAGCCCCGTGTACCGTGTCGGAGGCGATGAGTTCGTGATCGTTCTGACCGGCCGCGATTACATCATCCGCAAAGAACTGGTGCTGGCGCTGCATGACCGTTCCGTGGAGCACATCGACGGCGGCGGCGTTGTCGTCTCCGGCGGCTATTCCGATTTCAGACCGGGGGAAGACCAGAATTTCCACAGCGTGTTCGTTCGTGCCGACGAGCTCATGTATGAAGAAAAACAGCTGCTGAAGGGGCTGGGCGCCGTCTCAAGAGACGACGCGGAGGCTGCGCAGGCGCCCTCCGGTCCGGTGATCAACGGACAGGAAATGCTGAGCGTAAAGAAATACACCCTGATCGTCGAGGATGAAAACGTCAATCGGATGATCCTCGGAAGGATGCTCCAGGGCTCGTATGAATTGCTCTACGCGTCGGACGGCATCGAAGCCATCGAGAATATCAAGAAGTACGGCGATGAAATCGCGATCATGCTGCTGGATCTGCAGATGCCCCGCCTGAGCGGCATGGAAGTGCTCAAGATCATGCAGGAGGATAAGGAGCTGGCGGATGTGCCGGTCATCGTGATGACCGCAGATCACAGCGCAGAGGTGGAATGCCTGAAATACGGCGCCATGGACTTTATCCCCAAGCCCTATCCTTCGGTCGAGATCGTCCAGGCGAGAGTGAACCGCTGCATTGAACTGTCGGAGAAGCGCAGCATTCTGGAATCGACGGAACGAGACAATCTGACCAAGCTGTACAATACGAATCATTTCCTGAACTATGTCAGGATGTATGACCGGCACTATACGGAAATGCCGATGGATGCGATCGTGGTGGACGTCAATCATTTCCACATGGTCAACGAGCGCTACGGAAAACCGTATGCGGACGGGGTCCTCAGCAGGATCGGCAGCCGCATCCGGTCTGTCGCGCGGGAAATCGGCGGCGTCGCCTGCCGGCGGAACGCGGACGTATTCCAGATCTATTGTCCGCACCGCGACGATTATGAAGCGATGCTTGCCAAAATCTCCGACGGCCTCAGCGGAGAAGACACCGTTACCAACAGGATCAGACTGCGCATGGGCGTCTATGCCAATGTGGACAAAACGCTCGAGATCGACCGGCGCTTTGACCATGCCAAAACGGCGGCGAATACGGCAAAAGACGGATATCGAAAGGCTGTCGGCATCTACGACAACAAAATGCATGAAGCCGAGCTTTATCGGGAGCGGCTTCTGGAGGATTTCCGGCCGGCATTGGAAAGCGACCAGTTCCTGGTCTTCTTCCAGCCCAAATTCGATATCCGCCCGGATAAGCCGATCCTCTCCAGCGCGGAAGCCCTGGTGCGCTGGAAGCACCCGGAGCTGGGCGTGATCAGTCCCGGCATCTTCATCCCCATGCTGGAGGACAACGGGCTCATTCTGGAGCTCGACGAGTGTGTGTGGCGCAAGTCCGCCGCCCGGATCAGAGACTGGAAGGACCGCTTCGGTTATTCCGTGCCGGTTTCCGTGAACGTATCCCGGATCGACATGCTGACGCCGAACCTCACGGGCATTTTCAAGGAGATCCTCGACGAGTATCGGCTGAGCACGGAGGATTTGATGCTGGAAATCACGGAATCCGCCTATACGGAGGATTCGGAGCAGGTGCTGTCTACCGCGCGCGAGCTCTGCGGGATGGGCATGGGCTTCCGTATCGAGATGGATGATTTCGGGACCGGTTATTCGTCCCTGGGTATGCTGTCCCATCTGCCCATTGACGTTCTGAAGCTGGATATGAGCTTTGTCCGCAGCGCATTCGGCGAGACGCGGGACATGAGAATGATCGAGCTGGTCATCGACATCGCGGATTACCTGCATGTTCCGGTGGTCGCAGAAGGCGTGGAGACAGAGGAACAGTACATGGTGCTGAAGGCGATGGGCTGCGATTATGTTCAGGGGTATTACTTCTCCAAGCCCGTGCCCCCGGAGGATTTTGACCGCTTCCTGATCGAGCGCGGCGAGCAGAGGACGGAGATCGCGCCTGAGGTGAAACGGACCTGTGTGAGCATCTCCAAGGCGCTGATCAGCGATTTTGAAAACATCTATTATGTGGACGTCGTTTCCAATCACTATCTGGAATTCTTCAGCGGGAAAAACGGCGACCTGGAGATCAAGCCGGGAGGAACGAACTTCTTCGAGGAGGCGGGGAGAAGGCTGCTGGACGAGGTTTCCGAGGAGGATGTGAAAACCGTCAGCGAGGCTCTCAGCAAGAGCAACCTGGTGCGATGGACCGGGGAAGAGGAAACCTTCACCGCGTCCTTCCTGCGAAAGAAGGGCGAAGCATACCGGGCATACACGCTGCAGACGATCAAGACCAGAAGCGACGATAAGCATCATATCGTCATCGGCGTCAAGCCGAACTGATTCCAGCGGTACGGGGTCCAGACGGTTTGGCCGGAATCGAAGGAGGAATCCGGCCTTCGCGGGAAGGGAGGTGCGTGACCGATGACGGTTTATATGGGCGCGATCCTGCTGACAGAGCTGCTGATGCTCACCATGGCGCTGCATGTTCTGAATTATCCCGGCTTTGCGCAGGTGGAGAAGCGCTGGTATCTCATCACGTTCATCGCGGTCTTCCTTTGCGCCGGGATCGAGCTCATCGCGCTGCATTTCGACGCCCGGGGAAAGGCCTTCGCCCTCCCGCTGACCGTCCTGACCGTGATCCAGTTCGCCATCACGCCGATGCTGCCCGTCTTCTTCGCCGGCGCGCTGGGCATGCACCGCCAGGCCGCCATAGCGGCCGGGTTCTTTTCCCTGCATGTGCTGGCGGAGATCGTCTCCGCGCCCTTCGGCTGGATCTTTTATTATGATTCCCTGGGGACCTATATCCGGGGCGAATACTACGTCGTCTATCAGGCCTTTTTCCTCATCAGTCTCGTGATCCTGATCATCTGCCTGGTCATCGTGGGCACGCGCTTCAAAAAGCGCGACCTTTCCACCATCGTCATGGTGTTCGTGGTCATGGTCGCCGCGCTTCTGCCACTGCTCCTGTTCAAGGTCTATACGGACTACCTGGGGATCGGCCTGTGCGCCTCCCTGTGCTTCATTTATTATAACGATCTGATACAGGAGAATACGCGGGAAAAGCTGGTCGACGATCAGAAAAAGATGTATTCCATGCAGGAGCACACCATCTCCGGCATGGCCAACCTGATCGAGAGCCGGGACCTGGAGACGGGCGAGCATGTGGCGCGCACCAGCCGGTATGTCCGGACGCTGGCGGAATGCGCAAGGCAGGACGGCGTCTATGCCCAGGAACTGGACGAGCGCTTCGTCTCCTCGCTGTACATGATGGCGCCCATGCACGACATCGGAAAGATCGTGGTGCCCGACCACATTCTGAAAAAGCCGGATAAGCTGACCGAGGAGGAATTCGGGGAGATGAAGCGCCACGCCTCCGAGGGCGGGCGAGTCGTTCGGGAGGTCCTGAGCGGCGTCGCGGACGAGGAACTGGTGGCGCTGGCCTCGGATGTGGCGGCGTATCACCATGAGCGATGGGACGGCAAAGGCTATCCTGCGGGCCTTTCCGGCGAAGCGATCCCCCTTTCCGCCCGGTGCATGGCGATCGTGGACGTGTTCGACGCGCTGATTTCCGAGCGCTGCTATAAGAAACCCATGTCGAAGGAGGCCGCCTTTGAGATCATCCGGCAGGAATCGGGCACGCATTTTGACCCGAAGCTGGCCGAGGTGTTCCTGGAGCACAGAGGGGAGTTTGACCGATGACGCTCTATGCGGGGATGACGATCCTGATCGAGCTTTTCATGATCGCGATGATGGTCCACGTTCTGCGGTCCTCCGGCATCTCCAAAACGCAGAAGGGTTGGTTCTTCCTGACCTACCTGGCCGTCATGCTGTGCGCCGCGACGGAGTATGCGGTGCACGGTGTGCGCTATGACCCCGGGTTTGCCATTCCGCTGACGGTCGTCACGGTAGTGCAGTTTTCCGTCGCGCCGCTCCTGGGCATCCTCTTTTCCGGCGCTCTGGGACTGCCCCGTCAGCGAAAGATCACCGTCGGCTTCCTGTGCCTGAATCTGCTGGTGGAAATCGTCGCCGCGCCTTTCGGCTGGGTATTTTCCTTCGGTCAGACGGGCTACGCCCGGGGAGAATACTTCTTCCTTTATGAGGCGTTTTATTTCTTCAGCCTGATCTATCTGGTGGTCAGCATGGTGAAGGTCGGAAAACGCTTCCGGCACAGGGACCGGGGAACGATCGTCATGATCCTGGTGGTCCTGGTCACGGGGATCGTTCCGATGACGCTTCTGAAGGTCAACATCACCTATATGGCCATCGCCATCAGCGCCAGCCTTTGCTACATCTATTACAACGACCTCATCCAGCAGGATATACAGGCGGAGCTCATTGCCAGCCAGGAAAAGATGTCCCGGATGCAGGAGCACATCATTTCCGGGCTCGCCAACCTGATCGAGAGCCGGGACCTGGAGACGGGCGAGCATGTGGCGCGCACCGGCGGCTATGTCAGGGCGCTTTCGGAGTATGCCAGGCAGGACGGCGTTTACGCGGCGCAGCTGGACGATCGCTTTATCGACCTGATGTACCGGGCCGCGCCGCTGCATGACGTGGGAAAGATCGTGGTGCCGGATCACATCCTGAAAAAGCCGGGCAAGCTGACGGAGGCGGAATTCGGGGAGATGAAGCGCCACGCCTCCGAGGGCGGCCGGGTCGTTCATGAGGTGCTCGGCGGCGTCGCGGATGAGGCGTACCTGTCCTTCGCTTCCGACGTCGCCGCCTGCCACCATGAGCGCTGGGACGGCAGGGGATATCCGAAGGGCCTTTCCGGCGAGGACATCCCGCTTTCCGCGCGGATCATGGCGATCGCGGACGTATTCGACGCTCTGATTTCCGAACGCTGTTATAAAAAGGCCGTGCCGCCGGAAGAAGCGTTCGATATCATCCGGGAGGGAGCCGGCACGCAGTTTGACCCCAATCTCGTCAAGGTGTTTCTCCGCCACCGCAGCGCCTTTGCGGATATGTTCCCGTGAGCGGCCGGCATGCGCTGGGGGGGCGCGGCGGCGAAGTCTTTGCGACGGCATGAATCGCCGGAAAAACCCTCTGCGTCCGCAGGGCGGCGGGGATGTTCCGGATCGGCTTTGCCGCCTCTGCCTGCGGCCGGAACCGGCGCAAGGGGGAATTTCTTCCCCCGGTTGGCGTTCCGTTTCCGATCCTGCCATGGGGATTCCCTCCGGGAATTCCCCCGGCATAAAAAAGTGGTACGGGGAAGTGAAAAAAGGTTGACAAGCGGCGGCGTTTCTGCTATTATCTCTCCTGCTGGTGTTCGCCGTCATGCTGGTGTAGCTCAGTCGGTAGAGCAGCTGATTTGTAATCAGCAGGTCGGGGGTTCAAGTCCGTCCACCAGCTCCAGCCCTTCCTTGGGGCACAAGTGAATACGGGGGTGTTCCCGAGTGGCCAAAGGGGACAGACTGTAAATCTGCTGGCTATGCCTACGGTGGTTCGAATCCACCCGCCCCCACCAGA
>JAEEGG010011717.1_pt1 | contig 19041 bp, 16 predicted proteins | sample 9134161 | NCBI WGS metagenome assembly JAEEGG01 (sample SAMN16246543, study PRJNA631951) | gut metagenome | biome: gut microbiome; feature: rumen; material: CR-attached | host: Bos | place: Iran: Karaj | collected 2018-10 | reverse complement strand
TGCTCCTTCGTCTTTTGTATCCGAAAGAAGTATTCTTATGCTCTCAAGGGGTGTGATAGCCGCATGAGTGAGCATTGCAAACTGTGAGCAGAATGCAGCGAGTTCTTCACTTGATAATTTTCTTTGCTTTGCCATTTTCTTTCTCCTAGATTAATAAGCGTACTTGACGGAGTAGTTTGTTCCGTCACCGATGAAACTCTTAAGTGATTTATCCGACATGTTTGAGCCGAAGGTGGGATCCACCAGGGACCATTCTTTTCCGTTAAACTGGATGATGCCGTTAAGCCAGCCCACGTCTTCCACGTAAATGCTTATCCATGCGTGATATACCATATCCTCGCCCACGTAACCGACTTCAAGCTTTGTGGGTATCTGCTGGGAACGAAGCATCGTACACATGACTGCGGCATAATCAAGGCAGATGCCTGTGCCTGTGGTCAGAGTCGAATCCACGTCGCTTAAATATCCGCTGGGAACGGTCTCGGCTTTATCGTAATCATAAGTGATGTTTGCGGTTATATAATCGTATACGTTGGTGATGACACCGATCTCATCATAGCAGCCCGTTGCAAGTTCTGCGCCTTTTGCCACCGTTTTCTTTGTGGAGTCAAAAGAAACGTACTGGTTCGGATGAAGATAGGGGCCGAACTCGGATATCTGATCGAAGGTGTAAGTTCCTCCGAATACGAGAGAGTATTTGGAATCAATGATGTTTTCGGCTACGTTTACAGTATATTCGCCCGAGCCTGCGCTTAAGGGGAATGCCACATAGCCGTTATTCAGATTGTATGTGTATGTGACCTGATCGGGCCCCGTGATCTGAAGTTTAACCTTAACACAGTCGCCCAGATAGTTGACCATTATATAACCGTCGGAGTTGTTGGAATAATCGATCTCGACATATTCGTTTCCGTCAACGAGGGTGCCCGGAGTGTCGCATGTAAGACATACGGGTGTGGGATCGCGAAGAGGTTTGTCGGGATCTACATTAGAAGTGGTGGGAACGCTTGAATCTTCCGAGATGGAAACCGGCGTTGTTTTTACCGGCGGATCGTCGTCAACAGACATGGGGGGAGCGCTGTTGCATGCCGTAAGCAACATTACGGCACCCAAAAACACAGAAAGATATGCTTTTTTGCGCAAGGTTCTCTCCATAGTGATAATGATCCTTAAATACTATTTTCCGTCGACCAGAAGCTGAAGTGTTCTTCCGTCCGTAGAATATAAGTATACATTATAAGAATTACCGTCAAATTTAAAGACCGCGGTATTGTCTCTTATCCCTTTGAGGGTGGGATGATAAACCGTATCACCGTTTGTCGCTTCCATATAAGACTGTTCTTCGTCTATGGAAGCATTTGCAACGGTTATATAAAGATATCCGTCTTCAACGTGATGTTCTTTTATATTTAGCTCCCTGTTACCGATCTTCGATACCGAAGCAAAGGTATGAAACAGCAGGATAAGCAAAACCAGTATCGGGATAGATTTTACCGCTATCGAAAATATTCTGTTTGAAAGAAGTTTCAAAAACCACTGTTTGATCCTGACACCCAAAGGAATTTGTACGGGTTTTGCATCTATGGCTTTCATTATATTATCTAACGTTCTGGATTCACGATTCATTTCTTTACTCATACTCATAATATCACCTAACTACTACGCCAAACTCAAGGCGCAATTTTTCAACTGCATTGTTGATGTGTCTTTTGACGGTACTTTTTGAAAGACCCGTCATCTCGGCGATATCGTCTATCTTTTTATTCTTATAATATCTGAGAGTGATAAATTGCCTGTCAGGGGGGGAAAGTTTATCAAGAGCGTTGTTTAAGCGAGAGTACTCATCGTTGTTTGCAACGGTTTCTTCGGGATTGGAAAAACTGTCCGTACCCACGACTTCGCATAACAGTTCCGAGTTAACGTCGGTGTCTTCGCCCTTTCTTTTCTTGTCGAGGTCATAGCACACTCTGAAACTGATCTGGTTGAGCCATGCAACGAAAAGTGAAGGATCATTAAGTTTTTGGATATTTTTGTACGCCAGAATGTAGATCTCCTGAACTGCGTCCTCTGCCAAAAACTCATCCCTAAGATAGCGACCGGTGTACGCAAAGACTTTGTCGCACGTCATGGAATAAAGCTCCGCAAACGCACTTTGGTCACCGTTCAGAACCTTTACTACAAGTCCGGCTATGTATTCATGCCGGTTATCCATATTAAATTCCCCTTTTGTGTGAGTGACATCAATAACACTCAAATGAGATTATATACTAATCAAAATTTAATTACAACCCCGAAACCCGCATATTTACGGGGTTTTTCATAACAATATTTTGATAATGAATAATATTATTTTTCAAAAAATGAACCGTTTTTTTATTTCGGGGTGTCTTATATGGTTGTAGGAGATAACAATGGACACGATGATGAACATGGTAAGCCCCGCTTTTTTGTGGATCAATTCCAAGATTGTGGGTCTTTTGTCAAGTGAATATACTCTCATCGTTTTGAAAGACGAAGACGTTCCCCTCGCCCCGAGTGTTAAGAGTTATAACGCTTTGTGGGTGATTGCTTTGTGCGCAGTTTGTTTTGCTGCTCGTCTTTTCGTTTCCCATGTGGCAAAAAGAAACCGCCTCGTCAGACGTTTATCCGCTTTAAGAAAGCAAAACAACGTATCCGACGATTCATATTCGTTGGAGATCTCAAAACTGGAAGAAGAGATATTTGAGCTCGAAAACGAGATAGCTTCCACCATCGGTGTAGAGGCCTGAATTATCTGACAATTAATTGAAAAACAAGACACTTTTTGGTATAATCAAAGCATCCTTTTTGAGGATGCTTTTTTACTTTTTTTCTTTTATAGAGGTATTTTATGAATACTGTTGATGTTATCATCATTGGTGCGGGTGTAGTGGGAAGCGCGACTGCAAGAGAACTTTCGCGCTACGATCTTGAAATTCTGGTGCTTGAGAGATCAAGCGACGTCTGTGAAGGAACCTCCAAAGCAAACAGCGGCATAGTTCATGCGGGATACGATGCAAAGCCGGGAACGAAGAAGGCTTATTTCAACGTTCGCGGAAGCTTACTTATGGAAGATCTGTCCAAAGAACTGGATTTCGCATACAAAAGAAACGGTTCCCTCGTACTTTGCTTTTCCGAGGATGAAATCCAAAAACTTGAAGAATTGAAAGCCAGAGGCGAAACAAACGGCGTTAAGGACATCAGGATACTTAACAAAGAGGAGCTTTTAAAGAAAGAACCCAATCTTTCAAAAGACGTTGTTGCCGCTTTATACGCACCCACCGGTGCCATCGTGGATCCTTTCGGCTTAACGATAGCCTTGGCCGAGAACGCATTCGTAAACGGCGTAAAGTTTAAGTTTGACGAAGAAGTGATAAGCGTAGCCAAGGACGGCGATGAATTTATCGTTAAGACGGCAAAGGGCGAATACAAAGCAAAAGCGGTGGTCAACGCCGCAGGCGTTTATTCCGATGCCATCCACAACATGGTTTGTGCTGACAAGATAAGCATAACAGCAAGAAAAGGCGAATATTGCCTTTACGATAAAAAGGTTGGAGGAACGGTTTCTTCCACCGTGTTCAGACTTCCGGGAGCTCTCGGAAAAGGCGTTTTGGTAACCCCTACGGTACACGGAAATCTTCTTATAGGCCCCACGGCAACAGATACGCCCGACAAAGAAGAAGTATGTACGACTGCGGAAGGTCTTTCAAGCGTAATAAGCGGAGGAGCCATATCTCTTGAGTCCGTTCCTTCAAAATCCGTCATCACATCCTTCGCGGGCTTAAGAGCCCATTCGGATCAGGGCGACTTCGTGATAGGAGAGAGCAGCGTATCCGGTTTCTTTGATGCCGCGGGAATAGAATCCCCGGGTCTTTCGGCGGCACCCGCCATAGGTGTTCATCTGGCCGAAGAAGTTTCAAAGAAACTTGCAGCAAGGGAAAAAGAAAACTTCATCGCAAAGCGTAAAGGTATCCCTTCGATGGCCCTGGCAAGCGACGAAGAAAAGAAACGCCTTATTGAAGAAGATCCCCTTTACGCCAACGTTGTCTGCAGATGCGAACTCGTTACCGAAGGTGAGATAGTAAATTCCATAAGAAGACCTCTTGGGGCAACGACTCTCGACGGCGTTAAGCGAAGAACGAGAGCGGGCATGGGCAGATGCCAGAGCGGTTTCTGTTCACCCACCACCATCGAGATCATAGCAAGAGAACTGGGCATAAGTGCATGTGAGGTCACAAAGCATGGCAAAGGCTCGGAATTCATAGAAGATCACAAGTAGGAGGGGACGCTGTGAAAAAGAAAATAGCTATTATCGGCGGCGGACCCGCAGGACTTGCGGCAGCCGTAGCGGCAAAAGAAAACGGAGTCGATGACATAGTCATCATTGAGCGTGCACCCTCGGCGGGCGGCATTCTCATGCAGTGTATTCACAACGGTTTCGGACTTCACACTTTTAAAGAAGAACTTACGGGACCCGAATATGCGGACAGATACATTAAGAAGGCAAAAGAAAAGGATGTGGAGATTTTTCTTTCTACCTTTGCAATTGATGTATCGAAAGATAAAGTCATCACCTGTATGTCAAAGGACAAAGGCATATTCACGATAGAGGCGGACAGCATCATTCTGGCGATGGGTTGCAGAGAAAGACCGAGAGGTGCTCTCAATACACCGGGTTACAGACCGGCGGGCATCTATTCCGCAGGCACCGCGCAGAAGTTCGTTAACATTGAAGGCAAACTTCCGGGCAAGGAAGTGGTTATTCTCGGTTCCGGCGACATCGGACTCATAATGGCAAGAAGAATGACCCTTGAGGGCGCCAAAGTGAAGGCGGTTGCGGAGATCATGCCTTACTCCGGCGGCTTAAAGAGAAACATTGTGCAGTGTCTTGACGATTTCGACATTCCACTTAAGTTAAGCACCACGGTTGTTGACATAGACGGAAAAGACAGAGTTAAGTCGGTCACCCTGGCAAAAGTGGATGAGAAGCTGAATCCCATCCCCGGCACCGAAGAGGTGATACCTTGCGATACCCTTCTTCTTTCCTGCGGACTGTTACCCGAAAACGAGTTAAGTCAGGCCATAGGCGTTGATTTAAGCCCCGTTACCGGAGGCCCCAAGGTCAACGAAAGTCTTGAGACAAACATACCCGGAGTGTTCGCGGCAGGAAACGTGCTCCACGTTCACGACCTTGTGGATTATGTATCGGAAGAGGCGGCCAATGCGGGAAAGCATGCCGCAGAGTATGTTAAGCGCTTATCCGAAAAGACTTCGGACGCTTCCGAAAAGGAATACGTTGTGGAAACGGGAACGGGAGTAAGATATACGGTTCCCATGACGGTAAGACCTTCCGAATGCGATACCCTCACAACGGTTCGCTTCAGAGTGGGAAACGTTTACAAGAATCCCGAGATTTGTGTATATATGGGCGACAGATGCGTTTTAAGACGCAAAAAACAGATATGTGCTCCCGGTGAGATGGAGCAGGTGATACTTAAAAAAGCCGATCTCGATACGCTTAAAGACGGCGAGACGATAAAAGTATTGCTGGAGAATGTCTAAGCCCAAAGGAGATTATATGGAAAACAGATCGATGACCTGCATCAACTGCCCCATGGGGTGTCAGGTGAATGTGGCATATGAAATAAAAGACGGAAAGCCCGATCCCGATTCTTTCGTCATTACGGGCAATACCTGTCCAAGAGGAAAAGATTACGCCATAAGCGAGATGACCGCGCCTACGAGAACGGTCACGGGAACCGTAAGCGTAAAGGACTCCGACAAAGCGGTACTTCCCGTAAAAACTGTGCCTCCGGTTCCAAAGGACATGGTGCTTACGGTGGCAAAGGAACTTGAGAAGATAACCGTAACTCCGCCCATATCGATAGGTGATGTGATACTTAGCGATGTGTGCGGTACGGGAAGCAACATAGTGGCAACGGGCAACTTATAGGAGGGGTAAATGAAAGACTATTTAATGGCGCTTGATCAGGGGACTACAAGCTCAAGATGTATCATTTTCGATAAGACCGGAAACATTGTGAACATGGCACAAAAGGAATTCACTCAGATCTATCCGGAACCGGGCTGGGTTGAGCACAATGCCATGGAGATCTGGTCTTCACAGCTTTCGGTGTGCCTGGAGGCTTTATCCGTAGCGCATCTTTATGCGGAAGATATCGCTGCCATCGGTATCACCAACCAAAGAGAAACAACGATCGTTTGGGACAGAAACACGGGACGCCCCGTTTACAACGCGATCGTATGGCAGTGCAAGCGTACCGCCGATTATGTGGAAGAACTTAAAGCAAAAGGCTTAAGCGAAACGATCCGCAAAAAGACCGGACTTATTCCGGATGCGTATTTCAGTGCCACAAAGATAAAGTGGATACTCGATAATGTAGAAGGCGCAAGGGAAGCTGCCGAAAGAGGAGACCTTCTTTTCGGAACGGTGGACACGTGGCTTTTGTGGAACTTAACAAAAGGTGCCGAACACGTAACCGATTATACCAATGCGTCGAGAACCCTTCTTTTTAACATAAACACTCTTGAATGGGACGATGAGCTTTGCGAGCTTTTCACCATTCCAAAGAGCATGCTTCCGAAAGTAAAATCCTCATCGACGGTATACGGATTTACCGACAGACACGTCTTTGACGGTGAGATTCCCATCGCCGGCATCGCAGGGGACCAGCAGGCCGCACTTTTCGGACAGTGCTGTTTCGAAGCCGGAGATGCAAAGAACACTTACGGTACCGGTTGCTTTTTATTGATGCATACGGGTGATAAAGCGATCTATTCAGACAACGGACTTCTTACAACCATCGCCGCAAGTCCCGACGACAAACCCGCATACGCTCTCGAAGGAAGCGTATTCGTGGCGGGAGCCGGAGTTCAGTGGCTCCGTGACGGTCTTCGAATGGTGGAGACCGCTCGCCAGACCGAAGAATTTGCAACCGTCGTTCCCGACACCGCAGGGGTATACGTTGTTCCTGCATTTGTGGGACTGGGTGCTCCTTACTGGGATCAGTACGCAAGAGGAACGGTGGTGGGCGTTACAAGAGGCTGCAAAAAGGAACACTTCATCCGTGCGACCCTTGAATCCATCGCATACCAGACATACGACGTGCTTAAAGAGATGGAAAAAGACTCGAAGATCGAGCTTAAATCCCTCCGTGTGGACGGCGGAGCCAGCGCAAACAACTTCCTTATGAAGTTCCAGGCCAACATCTTAGGTCTTAACGTACTGCGTCCCAAGTGCATCGAAACCACGGCTCTTGGCGCCGCATATCTTGCAGGCCTTGCCGTAGGCTATTACGACAGCCTTGACGAGATCAAGGAAAACTGGAAGCTGGGTCGTGAATTCGATCCCTCCATGACCGACGAAGAAAGAGCCAAACTTCTGAAAGGCTGGAACGTTGCCGTTAAATGTGCACGAGTTTACGGCGAGGAAATGAATAAGTAACAATAAAGCCTCAGAGCATAAGCCCTGAGGCTTTTATATCGGCGGACTTGTAAAAAAGCAGCGTATAAAGTATACTTTTTAATCGGTTGAATAACTATTCGAAAGGGAATGACCATGTGGGAAGATAATGTCAGACGGGTAGTGCCTTACACTCCCGGCGAACAGCCTAAGATACAAAATCTTATAAAGTTAAATACAAACGAAAATCCTTATCCCCCTTCACCGAAGGTGTATGAGGCATTAAAGAACTTTGATGCCGGCGTGCTCAAGAAGTATCCCGATCCTACGGTGTCGATGCTCGCGGGTGCCATCGCAAAGGCTTATTCGAGAGATATTTCCGAGACCTTTGTCGGAGTGGGTTCCGATGATGTGCTGGCCATGGCTTTTCTGACATTCTTTAATTCCGACAAGCCTATCCTCTTCCCCGATATCACTTATTCCTTTTATGATGTATGGGCAGAGCTGTTTAAGATCCCTTATAAGCGCATTCCTTTAAATGAAGATTTTACGATAAATAAAGAAGATTACTTCGTTGAAAACGGCGGTATAGTACTTGCCAATCCCAATGCTCCCACGGGAGTTGAACTTCCTTACAACGAAGTTGAAGAGATAATCGCAAAAAATCACGACTCGGTAGTCATAGTAGATGAAGCATATATCGATTTCGGCGGTCGTTCGGTCATCGATCTTATAGATAAGTATGATAACCTTTTAATCGTAAGAACATACTCAAAGTCAAGGGCTGCAGCGGGTTTAAGGGTCGGATATGCATTTTCCAATAAGAAGATGATCTCGTATCTACAGGACGTAAAGTATTCCTTCAACTCATATACCATGAACACACCATCCATCGTTCTCGGTACTGCTGCGGTTGAAGACAAGGCATACTTTGAAGAGATAAAAGATAAGGTCATCAAGACAAGAGAGTGGACAAAAGAAGAACTTAAAAAGCTTGATTTCTCTTTCGCAGACAGTCACACTAACTTCATTTTTGCCAAGTATAACGGCAATATGAAGCGTGACGATATCGTAAAAGCTTTAAGAGACAGAAGTATTCTCGTAAGAAGCTTTAACGGCGAGAGAGTCAAAGATTATATAAGAATCTCCATCGGAACGGACGAAGAAATGAAGATCGTTATCGATGCTTTAAAAGAAATACTTAAGTAAGGCAGGTTAATCATGTTTAAGAAATATTTTTGGGTATTTTTCATATCAATGCTCCCTCTTATCGAGATAAGAGGCTCAATCCCCTACGCACTCACACAGATTGACAAAGGATTCGACCTTAATCTTCCTTTGTGTTGTATTATAGGTATCATCGGCAACATGCTCCCGGTTCCTTTTATTTTCTTCTTTGCAAGAAAGGTGCTTGAATGGGGCAAGGACAAGAAGATAATCGGAAAGTTCTTTACTTTCTGTCTTGAAAAAGGCCATAAGGGTGGAAAGAAACTTGAAGAGAAAGCCGGAAAAGGTCTTTATTGGGCGCTGTTTCTTTTTGTAGGAATACCTCTTCCCGGAACGGGAGCATGGACCGGCACTTTGGCCGCATCCATTCTCGATATGGACTTTAAGAAAAGCGTTATCGCCGCACTTTGCGGTGTTCTTTTGGCAGGTGTGATCGTAGGTCTTATCTGTACCGGAGTTTTGTCGGCACTCAGTTTCCTTTTGTAAAGAAACAGGGAGGCGAACGTGGAAGAATATACTGACTTTGCCTTTTTATACGATGAATTCATGGAAGACACGCCATACGATGAATGGTGTGTCTTTATATGCGATATATTAAAGTCTCGCGGCATTACCGACGGACTCGTGTGCGATCTCGGCTCGGGTACGGGGGAGATGACAGTGAGGTTAAAAGAAAACGGTTACGACATGATCGGTATCGACAACTCGGAATCGATGCTCGCCATCGCCAGAGCCAAGGATGACTCCACAGATATACTGTATCTTTTGCAGGATATGCGGGAAATGGAGTTGTACGGAACGGTTCGCGCCATAGTAAGTGTATGTGACAGTTTAAATTACATCACGGACTTTGACGACCTCGTTCATGTATTCAAGCTTTGCAACAATTATCTGGACCCCGAGGGAATTCTCATCTTCGATTTCAATACACGCTTCAAATACGAAGAAGTGATCGGTGACGATACCATCGCCGAAACGAGAGAGGACGCAAGCTTCATTTGGGAGAATTCTTTCGATCCCGAAACTTCTTTAAACGAATACGACATAACTTTCTTTACCAAAGAAGAGTCCGGGCTTTACAGAAGATTCACCGAGACACACATTCAAAGAGGATATACTCTTTCTGAAATAAAAGAAGCGATCAAAAAAGCCGGAATGATATTCGAAGAGGCTTACGACGATTACACCGGTTCGCCCGCAGACGATGAAAGTGAGCGTATTACCGTTATAGCAAGAGAATGCGGAAAGAAAGAATAAAAGAGAGATAAAGATGGAAAAGACAAAGGACTATGTGGTATTTGCCACCGCTGCGGGTGCAAGAGTAAGAGCATTTGCGGCTACGACAAAGGACCTCGTTGAATACGCAAGACAAAGACACAATTCAAGCCCGATCATGACAGCGGCACTGGGAAGACTTCTTACCGCAGGCTCGATGATGGGACTTATGCAAAAAGGCGATGCCGATATACTTACCCTTAAGATCGAATGCGGCGGAGAAGCCAAAGGGCTTACCGTTACGGCCGATTCACACGGAAACGTTAAGGGATATGCCATAAACAAAGATGTGATGCTTCCTCCCAACAAGCTGGGAAAGTTAGATGTGGGCGGAGCCTTGGGACCGGGATTTTTGACGGTCATCAAAGACCTGGGACTTAAAGAGCCTTATGTGGGACAGACGATGCTGGTAACGTCCGAGATCGCTGAAGACTTAACTCAGTATTTCATGGAATCGGAGCAGACTCCCTCCACCGTAGGCTTAGGTGTTCTTATGAGCAAAGAAAACACCGTAAAAGCGGCGGGGGGATTCATAGTACAGCTTATGCCCGACTGTCCCGATGAAGTAATAGATACCCTTGAGAAGAACATGACAAACATCACTTCGGTGACCGCTCTTCTTGAATCGGGGAAAACTCCCGAAGAGATTCTGGAGTTGATACTTGAGGGTCTCAATCCCGAGTTTACCGGAAAGCATGAGACAAGGTTTTATTGCAACTGCTCAAAGGAGCGTTTCGCCAAAGGTCTTTATTCACTGGGACACAAAGAAATGCAGGAACTCATCGACGAAGGAAAAGAGATCGAAGTTAACTGCAGCTTCTGCGAGAGCCACTATTATTTCAGTATTGATGAATTAAAAGAGATCGAAACACTGCGTCGATAAACGGCGCAGTGTTTTTATGAAAAGAATTTTATGATAAATTTATCAAATCCGCGCACATTTTGTATAAGATAAATCAGATGTCTAGGACAAAACTCTTTTTGTCCTCGGAAATGTCAGTTATAACTTCTCCGTCAATTCTGATTTCTACAGGTTTTCCTTTCTTAAGGGTATTTAAGATAGGGGATATGAAAATACTGTATTTAACGGCAGGTTTGATCCTCTTTCCCGAAATGTTAAAGATGAGTTTGTCTTTTTCTTCCTTCACTTTGACAGCACAGATGAGCTTTACTTTACGGCCGTTTATTTCATAGACCCATGAGAATGTACACATCAAAATGAGGGACGCGAAGAAAAACAAAAGACCAAGTTCAAGGAGTCTTACGGGAGTGCTCGTGAGAGCGGCAAAGAATGATAGTTTCTTTGTGTCGGCACTTGGTTTGGGGTCGGTGGACATGCCGTTTGATACGAGGGTGGCGGTCGGGTCGTCGAGAGGTTCTTCGGCCTTTATGACGTTAACGGGAACAAGGTTGTCTTCCGAAGTCTTCTTGGCGGGTTTAACGATATCGTCTCTGCCGGTTTTGGCATCTTTTTTTGCAAATTTCGAGATGATGGTGTTTACCTTTTCCTTTGTTTTGTTCTCAATCTTTTCTGCGGTCTCTTTGGCTTTTGATTCTATTTTTTCTGCCGCTTCTTTTATCACGTTGTCGCTTCCGCCAACCTCATTTCCGGTATCGAAACCGTTATTGTCGCTATTGTTATCACCGAAGAACGAAGGCTTTTTGTCTTCCTCTGCTTTCTTTCTTGCTTCCTCTTCAGCTTTCTTTTTGGCCTCTTCCTCGGCCTTTTTTCTTGCTTCTTCCTCAGCTTTCTTTTTGGCCTCCTCTTCAGCTTTTTTCTTTGCTTCTTCTTCGGCTTTCTTACGTTTCTGCTCCTCAACTACGGGATCTTTTCCGATCTTTGATACTGTTACGGATGCGGATGCCTCGTTGCCTGCTTTATCTATTACCGAAACGGAATAAGTTCCGTTGGATGTGATGGTCCAGGAACTGGTAGAGGAGTATTCGCTGCCTCCGAAGGAGAAGCCCGCGATTCCGGAAAGATCGTCGGATGCGGACGCGGACAGCGTCACACCTTCCTCCGTCCAGTCATCGGTACTCTTGGACAAAGAAACCGTCGGTGCAGTCTTATCTATATTCGAAACGGTAACTGAACCCGATGCTTCGTTACCGGCATTGTCCCGAACCGAGACGGAATATGTTCCGTTGGAATCGACCGTCCAGGAACTATTGGAAGAATATCCCCCTCCGCCAAAGGAATAACCCGCAATACCGGACAGGTCATCCGACGCGGATGCGCTTATGGATACACCTTTATTGGTCCACTCGTCCGAACCTTTTGAGACAGAAACTCTCGGAGCACCCGTATCTATATTTGAAACGGTCACCGGAACGCTCACTCTCTGACCGTTTGAACCCGTAACGGTAAAGGAATATGTTCCATTCTTTGTAACGGTTCCCGAACTTCCGCCACCGCCGCTGAAGGAAACGCCCGTCACGGAAAAAGTGGGATCGCTTACCGATACACTGCAGCTTACGGACACAGGGCCTTTTGTCCAGCCGCCGCCTCCGCCGCTTGCGCTTACCGTAGCGGATGTGCTGCCTTCGCTTCTGCCACAGGACAATTTCTTTACTTTATACTCATGAGATTGGGGAGGGCCTGCGGAGCGATCTTCATAAACATAGCCGCAAGTATCGCATACATGAACGTACCCGGCATAAAAGGGCTCACATATTTCGGCCATGCAATATTCCATATATCCGTCCGTACGACGTTCGGTTTCCCTTTTGCAGTTCGGGCAATAGCATCGTGAAAATTCTTTTCCGTACACCTGAACGTGAGTGGCCGTTTCCGTTATTTCTTTATAGCAAGCGTCTGAATGAACGTGAGTGAAAGAACCTGCGAAGGCAGGAAGTGAAAAACCGACAAATGCCGCAACAGGCACCGTCAAAGAAAAAGCAAGTCGCATTGCTTTTTTCAAAAAATCCATAAAAAAATACCTCCATAACAGAATAGACGCAACAATGCGCCGCATCCGTATCGAGATAAGTGTAGGATGATTTTATACCAACAAATTAAGAAAATCCATATGACATATTTAACAAAAATGTATATTTCATTTTTGGTCACTTTGCGATACAATCTTCCAATGAACGCGAAAGTACACAGTATGAACATGTGCGAAGGCGCACTTGTTCCGAAGATCATAAAGTTCACTCTTCCGCTGATCGCTTCAGGCATACTTCAGCTTCTCTTTAATGCGGCCGATATGGTCGTGGCAGGAAGGTACGTCGGTGCCAACGCACTGGCCGCCGTAGGTTCCACTTCATCCCTTATAAATCTTTTGGTTAACCTTTTCATGGGCCTTTCAGTAGGCGCAAACGTTTTGGTTGCAAGATTTTTCGGTTCGGGTCAGGAAAAGGACGTAAGCGAAACGGTTCACACCAGCGTACTTCTTTCCCTTATATGCGGTTTCTTTCTCGCAGGATTCGGTTTCTTCATGGCACCCAAACTGTTGGTAATGATGGGGACGCCCGATGAAGTGCTTCCTTTATCCGTACTGTATATCCGAATTTATTTCGCAGGCATGCCCGTGAGTCTTTTATATAACTTCGCCAGTGCGATATTGCGTGCTGTCGGCGACACAAAACGCCCCCTTATCTACCTTACGGTCGCAGGCGTTATAAACGTGATCGCAAACATCATATTTATCGTATTCCTTGGCTTTGGAGTTGACGGCGTCGCTTATGCGACCGTTATCTCACAAACCATTTCCGCCGTGATGGTGCTCATGTCACTGATCAAGAGCAACGAATGCTACAAAGTGGAACTTTCAAAGCTTCGTTTATACGGCGAAAAAGTAAAACTCATACTTCGTTTCGGACTTCCCGCGGGACTCCAGGGCTGTGTCTTCTCATTTTCTAACGTGCTCATCCAGTCATCGATCAACTCGTTCGGAGCCGAAGCTATGGCCGGCAATTCAGCGGCCTGCAACATAGAAGGTTTCATTTATGTGGCCATGAACGCATTTCATCACACAAGCCTTTCTTTCACCGGACAGAACTTCGGTGCAAAGAAATTCGACCGCATAAAGAAAGTGTGTCTTACCGGACTTCTCATGGTTTCGGTAGTGGGCTTCGTACTCGGAAGCCTTTCATACATCTTCGGGCCCGAACTACTTGCAATCTATGCCGACAAAGCCGATGCCGAGATAGTAATACACTACGGCATGCGCAGAATGGCAGTGATCATGTTCACCTATTTCACATGCGGAACGATGGACTGTATAGTAGGTTCCATCCGAGGACTCGGCTACTCCATAATGCCTACCATCGTCTCACTTCTTGGTGCCTGCGCCTTTCGTATCATCTGGATATGCACGGTATTTCGCTCCGTTCACACTCTCGAATGCCTGTACCTATCCTACCCGATCTCATGGATACTAACGACTTCGGTACATCTGATATGTTTCGTGATAGTCTTCAAAAAGGCCAAAAACCGGTATCTTACTCCTGAAACAGCATAGAACAACTATCAGCCGCGGATCACATGAAAGATCCGCGGCTTTATTGTTTAAGAATGATCCAAATTCCTCCTTTTTCTCTACCTGTAGTGCCAAAATCTTGTTTATCGCTTTTTGACACTACGAAAATTGCTTAAAATCCCCCATTTTTTCGACCAGCGTAGTGTCAAAACCCTGATTTCATGAATTCCACACTACGTTTAGCCGGGAAAATCGGCCATCCGGAAGGGAAAAGGAACAAAATCGTAGTTCCAAAACAAGCTAAAAAGGAATTTGGCACTACTAGAGGTAAAAAAAGGAATCAAAAGTGAAGAAAAGTGTAGTGTCAAACCGCAATCTTTCGGTATTTGGCACTACATCAGGCCGTTTGATAGCTCCGTTAGATCACTAACACAAGCTTTGATTGACATACATAATAAAAGGTGTTAACTTGGAGGTGTGCAAGCGGTTGCGCAAAAGCATGGACATAGCGCAAAAGCACGGGTATAGCTATAGAGGAGCGTGTTTAGTGAAAAAGAAAGATTTTGCAAAAAAGATCATAGGGGTGGTTGCGGTTATGAGTATGATCATGTCGACGGCGGGTTGCGGAGAAGCAAAGTATAAGTATGAGGCGCCCACGGGACCCGAGGAAGCGGGCATATTTGTGGAGCCCGTAGAGGGAATAAGGGACGATTTTATAAGAGGCGTTGATATCTCCAGTGTCATAAGCGAGGAACAGTCGGGCGTTGTCTATAAGAATAAAGACGGCGTAGAAGAGGATATTTTCAAGATACTTGCGGATGCGGGCGTCAATTATATAAGAGTGAGGGTCTGGAACGATCCTTACGACGAAAACGGTAACGGTTACGGCGGCGGAAACAATGATACCGAGAAGGCTGTTGAAATAGGAAAGAGAGCCGCGCAGTATAACATGAAGCTGCTGGTGGATTTCCACTACAGCGATTTCTGGGCAGATCCCGCAAAGCAGTTTGAGCCTAAGGCCTGGGTGGGAAAGAGTGCCGACGAGAAGGCGGAGCTTGCATATGAGTTTACCCTTGAAAGTCTCAATGCGATTCTTGACGGCGGGGCCGATGTAGGCATGGTGCAGCTTGGAAACGAAACGAACAACCATATGTCCGGGGAAGAGAAGTGGGCCGAGATAAGCAAGATCGTTTCGAGAGGAAGAGATGCGGTCATGGAGGCGGGAGAGGCACACAAAAAAGAGATCAAGACAGCGCTTCATTTTACCAATCCCGAGAACTTTGACGGCATAAAGGGGCTTTTAAGAAAGCTTGACAGCTGCGGTGTGCAGTACGATGTGTTCGCACTCTCATATTATCCCTACTGGCACGGAACACTTGAGAATCTCTCAAAGGTTATCGAGTACGTGCACGAGCATACGGGAAAAGAAGTCATGATAGCGGAGACTTCTTATTGCTATACTCTTGAAGAGGGTGACGGATTTTCCAACAGCGTAAGCGAAAAAGACTTAAACAAGAATTATGCGGCCAGCGTGCAAAGTCAGGCAAACGCCGTAAGAGACATATTTGATACCCTTGTAAAGACAGGAGACTATACACTGGGGGTATTTTACTGGGAGCCCGCATGGGTGCCGGTGGGGAAAGTGGATTACAACAACGCCGACGCGGAGAGCGTACTTGCGGACAACCGTAAAAAGTGGGAAGAGTTCGGCTCCGGATGGGCTTCAAGCTACGCGGGTTCTTACGATAAGGACGATGCGGGCAAGTGGTACGGCGGTTCCTCCTGGGACAATCAGGCGATGTTTGATTTTGACGGCAAGGCGCTGGATTCCCTTTACGTTTTCAAATATTTAAAGTACGGTGCGACCACTCCTTTGAAGGTTGATTTTGCAAACGATCTTACGGTAACGGTTAACCCCGGAAGCGAGTTTTCAATGCCCGAGACGGCGGATGTCTGCTACAATGACAGATCGAAGAACGGTCAGGCAAAAGTTACGTGGAACAGCGACGAAGTAAGCAGGATCGATACCACAAAGATCGGAGAATATACGGTTAACGGAACCTTTGAGGACGGCACCGCCATCAAGTGCACGGTAAACGTGGCCAACGTCAACTGGGTTAAGAACCCGAGTTTCGAAGAGGAAGACCGCTCCATGTGGGAGTTTGAGCACAGAGGCGACACGGTTTTGGACTATCAGCAGAAAGAAACCGATGCGTACACAGGCGAATGGGCAATGCATTACTGGAGATCGTCGGCGGTTGCTTTCCGCGCAAGCCAAACTATAACGGGACTTGCGGATGGCAAGTATTCGCTGTCGGTATATACCCAGGGCGGCGACAGCGGTGCGGGTGCGAAGATGTTTCTTTTTGCCGAAACTGGCGGAGAAACTTATACGAAAGATTACAGTGTGAACGGATGGTGCGAATGGCAGCACCCGGAGATAAAGGGCATCGAAGTCAAAGACGGCACGGTTACCATAGGTGTCGAATTTGAAGGTGGGGAAGGTGCCTGGGGAACATTTGATGATTTCTATCTTTGTATAGAAGATTAGCGGGGGCAGAATGGACAACAAGAAGATCACTATCGATGATGTGGCGAAAGCATTGAACGTTTCAAAGACTACCGTTTCCAGAGCGATATCCGGAAAAGGAAGAGTCGGTGCGGCCACAAGAGAGAGGATATTGAGTTATATCGAGGAGCACAACTATGTGCCCAGTGCCATGGCAAAAGGACTTGCCCAGTCCACCACATACAATATCGGTATCACGATGCCCGAGGATTTCGCCCTTGTGGATCTTCCCTTTTTCCAGAAGTGCCTGACGGGTGTCTGCGAAAAGGCTTCCGAGAACGATATGGATGTCCTCATCTCGACGGTCGGGATAAACGATCTGAGCAGACTTGAGAAACTTGTAAAAAACAGGAAAGTCGACGGTGTCATCCTTACGAGAACGCTTACGGACGATCCCGCGGAGGAACTTCTGTCACGAAGCGGACTTAAGTTTGTTACAATAGGAACCGGTAAAAAGAAAGGTATCGTGAGAGTTGACAACGATCACGAGGCGGCTTGCGAGGAATTGACAGGCAATCTGATAAAACAGGGAATAGAGAAGTTTGCTCTTATGTGCGGCAATTCCCTGCATGTCGTTACCAGAAACCGTATGAAGGGCTTCAAAAATGCGATAGAAGCGGCCGGTATTCCTTCTAAGGATGCTATGATATTTGAGGATGTACTTGATAAGGATACGGATGCGATCGTTGAAAAGATCGTAGGCTCAGATACGGAATGCATTCTGTGCATGGACGATGCGATATGCATAAAGGTCATCGACAGCCTAAAGAAAAGGGGGCTTGAGATACCGGATGATATCAAAGTTGCTTCTTTTTACAACTCTACAGTTTTGGAGCGAAACACGCCTTCCGTTACGTCGCTGTCGTTTGATGCCTCTGAGCTTGGAAGAGTGGCCTGTGATACGCTTATCAGGCTGATAAAGGAAGAAGATGTTCCCGAAAAAACTCTTTTAAAATACGAGGTATTGATGAAAGAGTCGACGATAAAACGTTAAACCTTAATTCTGACCACAACATGTTGTGGCCTCAATCCTTTCAAAAGCTTGTAAAGAGGCGGGTTTTAAGACTTCTGCCTCTTTATTTTTTGCAATTAATCTGCTAAAATCTTCATATAGTTAAACGATGATCGACTTCGGGGTTTGGCGGTATGCAACTGCGACGAAATGCGTCGCGTGGCAAAAAAAGGGGATTGCAAATGAACGAAGTCAAAAAGAAGATCCTGATGGTCGACGATGTAGCACTCAATCATGCCACCGCCAGAGATGTGCTTGAAAGCACCTATGAACTGTACGAGGCTCTTTCTGCCGACGAGGGCTTTAAGATACTTGAGACAGTCATTCCGGATCTGATCCTTCTCGATATTGTTATGCCGGACATGAACGGTATGGAGATGCTCAAAAAACTTAAAGAGACTCCTGCGTATAAGAGCATTCCGGTCATCTTTTTAACGGCCGATACGAGTGCAGAGGCTGAGGTTGAAGGCTTCAATCTCGGAATAGTCGATTATATCACCAAGCCGTTTGTGCCTACGGTCATGAAGAAACGTATCGAGACACAGATAGAGCTTGCCGAATATGAGCGTGACCTTGAGAGGAAAGTCGATCAAAAGGTCGAAGAGATGGAAAAGATGTACGATATCATCACCACCAGTTTCGCCGGACTTGTTGAATCGAGAGACGGTGTTACGGGCGGACATCTTAAGAACACCTCCATTTACTTCACTGCATTCATAGAGCATTTGAAGAGCCTGCCTCAATACAGGACAATGCTTCCGAACAATATCGTAAAAAAGGCCTGCAGATGTGCACCGCTTCACGATATCGGAAAGATCGCGATAAAGGATGCGGTCTTACAAAAGCCCGCTTCGCTTTCGGCAGGCGAGTTTGACGAGATGAAACTTCACGCGCTCATAGGCGGTGAGATATTCGATTATATCAAAGAACGCATACCCGATAAGGATTTTGCCGATATTGCGGGGAAGATAGCGCTGTCGCACCATGAAAGATGGGACGGAACGGGCTATCCCGAAGGACTGGCCGGTGAATCGATACCGCTCGTAGCGCGTATAATGAGTATCGTGGATGTTTACGATGCGCTTACCTCGGA
>JAEEGG010011701.1_pt1 | contig 19059 bp, 15 predicted proteins | sample 9134161 | NCBI WGS metagenome assembly JAEEGG01 (sample SAMN16246543, study PRJNA631951) | gut metagenome | biome: gut microbiome; feature: rumen; material: CR-attached | host: Bos | place: Iran: Karaj | collected 2018-10 | reverse complement strand
TCTGACAAGCCTTGACAACGACATTGCCCGCGCGGTGCTGCAGGTGCTGATTGCAGAAGGGGATGAACAGATCGGCGATATCGTCGGCTCGCAGGGCGTTGCCGGCAACGGCCTGATCCGCTTCTTCAAACAGATCTATGATTGGTTCCTGCGGATCATCAACTTCTTCAAAAATCTGTTCAGGTAATTCACCAAAAAAACAAAGCCGTCGGTTCGTCCGGCGGCTTTGTTTCGTCCGTGCGCGTGTGATTACGCTCGCTGTTTTCCGGCAGGCAATCGGATGTCGCTCTGTTTTCAAGCGGGAACAACGCGCATCGTGTTTCTCTTTGAATTATGCACTTTTCTTTGTTCTTTTGCATGGCCTTTCGTCTGAAGCTGTTCTCAAAAGGGTGCGCTTTTGCGTGTATTGGGAGAACGCTCTCCGGCATTCAACAGGTAAGGGGTTCGATCCCCCTCATCTCCACCAAGAAGAAGAAGCAAGTAAGCGAAATCGTTTGCTTGCTTTTTTTGTAGTTCTAACTTTTATTTTCAGAATCCTTTTTAGAAGAGGGTGTTAGTTGTGAACCAGTCAGAAAAACTATTAAGTGCATTTGCAGAAAAGACCTTTTTTAAAGATTTTGTGATAGATGATTTATGCTTTGTATTTAGCTCACTGTTTCAGAACATCTGTCTATGCACAAATATTTATGGGTGATTATATGGACAATTGCTTGCGTATGTGATATAGTTAAATTGTACCAAATTATATTGTTTCTTTTGATCCGGTTGACGGAAGCGAGGTGCAGTTTATGCGTATTCTTGTGGCGGATGATGAGCGGGATCTGAACGACGCCATCGTCAGGAGATTGACGGATGCGGGCTACAGTGTTGACGGATGCTATGACGGAGAAAGCGTGTTCGGCTATTTGGCGGGTGCAGACTATGACGCGGTGATTCTCGATGTTATGATGCCCGGCGCCGACGGGTTCCATGTGCTCGAACGTATGCGCAGCGAAGGAAAAAACATCCCGGTGATCATGCTCAGCGCACGTGATTCGACGGATGACAAAGTATTCGGACTCGACCGGGGCGCCAATGATTACCTTGCAAAACCGTTCGAATTCAAAGAATTGGAGGCACGGCTCCGCAACGTTTTGCGAAAACCCTCCGGAAATGCGACGAACGTGTTCACCGTTGCGGATCTGACGGTCGACGTGCAGGCGCGCGTCGCGCGTCGCGCCGGCAGGGAGATCCGGCTTTCGGCAAAGGAATTTGCGATCCTGGAATGTATGATCCGGAACGCGGGAATCGTCATGAGCCGGGAAAGAATAGAGAATGCCGTATGGAACTATGATTATTCCGGCGGCACCAACGTCATCGACGTTTACATCCGTTATCTCAGGAAAAAAATCGATGAAGGCTGTGACCGAAAACTCATTCACACCGTGCGGGGCGTGGGGTACGTCATAAGATGAAGAAGAAAGCGCATAAAAAAGCAGGTCATTCCGCACGGCTGCGGATCAATATCTGGTATACGGTTCTGATGACGGTGCTCGGCGCGGTGCTCGGGGTTGCGTTTGTTTTGTCGCAGCGTTATATATCCACGCTCAATATACGCAGCAATCTTATGACGCAGGTTGAAATCAACGCCGACGAAGTCGACTACGAAAACGGGATTCTCGAGGTCGAAAACGATTTTACCTACAACCAAAGAGGCATCGCCAGCGTTGTGCTCGCGGAAGATGGGCGGGTGCTCGCGGGAAGCTACGCCGCCTTCGGCATGGACCTCTCCGCCGCGAAACTGCCTGATCCGGGCGACAGTGGGGAAATCCTCAGTCTGGAGCTGAACGGCAAGCGCTACTGCCTGTTGGACAAAAGGGTCCGTTTCAACGTCCTTTGCTTCACGGTTGACGCCGCAACCGGCGAGGTGCTCGATTGGAGTAGCGAATCGAGAAGTGATGACGCGACGTCCCCTGCGCCGCCGCAAATGCTTGCACGCGCGGCCGTCAGAAACGCGTATGAAAACGCGCTGCTTTTTGCTTCACTGGATGAAAACGACTGCCATCTGCTGTTCGCCAAGGAGGAAAATCTTTACGATGTTCCCGTTGTGAATCTTGACATTCATTGCAGCGAAAAGCTTTTTGACGACGTCTTTGTCAGGGGCATTGCGGCCGACGAGGGAAATGCCTTCGCCGATCGGAAATCCATTCTTCTGCTTTCGATTCTGCTGCCCGTGTATCTGGCGATCGCCGCAGGCATCGGATATCTGATTTCGAGCCGGGTCTTTTCGGGTGTTGGCAACCTCAGCCGGACCGTGGCACAAATCAGGACGACGGACGACGTCCGATCCGTCCGCGCGGTGTCGACCGATATCCGGGAGCTTGAACCGTTGACGGACGGATTTAACCGGATGCTGGCGCGGCTGCATCAATCCTTTGAGGCCGAAAAACACTTTACCGACAACGCTTCGCATGAACTGAAGACGCCGATCGCGGTGATCCATGCGCAGTGCGAGCTGCTGATTGACAGCGCTACGCTCAACGAAGAAGACCGGAAACATGTGCTTCGTATCCAGAAGCAGGCCCGCGCGATGAGCAGGCTCGTCGGTGATCTGCTGATGATTTCAAGGCTCGAGCAGGGGCAGGAATACTTTGACTTTTCCGTGGAAGATTTCAGCATCGTTGTGCGCGCCGTTTGCGAGGATGCCGCTGTGATAAGCGACAAAAAACTCATCCTTGACGTAAAGGATGATGTGATGATGCGTATGGACGTTACGCTGATGACCCGATTGGTTGAAAACCTGATTTCGAACGCGGATAAGTACGGTCGCGACGGCGGCAGCATCTGGGTCACGCTCGACAAGAGAGACGGCCGGGCTTTCCTGCGCGTGGCTGACGACGGGATCGGGATCGCGCCGGAAGAGCAGGAAAAAATCTTTCAAAGATTCTATCGCGTGGACAAAGCGCGCAGCAGAGAAATGCGCAGCAGTGGACTTGGATTGTCCTTTGTTGACGAAATCTGCCGCCTCCACGGCGGGCGCATAACCGTTGAGAGCACGCTAGGCAAAGGAACGGTCTTTACACTGGAATTCCAGTTGGCCGATCAAAAAACGCAATAAACGATTCTTTCTAATGATGCTTTAATAAAACTTCGATATACTATAGACACAAGGTCACAAGGCAGGGCCCGCCGGACGATCTGAAAACAGTATGAAAGGAGTTTTCCCATGCATCACCACATCAAGAAATTTTCAGCGGCTTCCCTCGCGCTGCTTATGTTCATAAGCGTTTCCTTCGCCGCGCTCGGCGCCGACATCTCATTGAACGAAGCGCGCAGCATCGCACTCAGCGACGCGAACGTCAAAAGCAATGACGCAGTATTTACCAAGACAAAGCTTGAAACCGATGGCGGACGCAAGGTCTACGAGGTGGAGTTCCGTGTTTCGACCGATTCGTCGGTCACGGAGTACGAGTATGAGATTCTCGCTTCGACCGGAAAAATCCTCGACAGGGAGAAAGAAACAAAGTCTGTCACCATGCCTTCGGCCGGAAAGAATATCACCAGGGAACAGGCAGTCGCCATTGCGCTTAAGAGCGCAGGCGTGAAAGAGAAAAAAGCGCTGAAGCTCACGGCAAAGCAGGACAACGAAAACGGCAAAAGAGTCTATGAGGTCGAGTTTTATGTCAAAAAGGACGGAAAGCTGATCGAATACGACTATACGATCCTGGTTTCAAACGGCCAGATCCTCAAGAAGGAGTCCTCCGTTGAAGCAAAAGCACCCGCAAAAGTCAGCAGCCTGAAAGTGAAGGCCAAAACGGATACGACCGTTACGCTCAAGTGGAGCCGGTCAAAAGGCGCGGACGGATACCTCGTCTACCGTTACGACAGTGCACAGAAGAAATATGTCAAGATCGCCGCGGTGAAAGCCCGCAGCTACAAGGCGACCGGACTGAAAGCCGACACGACCTACAAGTTCGCTGTCCGCTCATACGTCAGAGAAGACGGCATTACGCTGGCCTGCACAGGCTATACCAAGCGCAGCGTCAAGACCGCATAAAAGATATCGTTTCCAAGGCAGCAGCCGCGATCCGGATGGATCGCGGCTGTTGGTATGCTTGGTTTCTTTTTGATCCTTGCGTTTTGAATGATCGGTTTGCTGCCTGCGCCGTATTGCGTCTTTTCGCAGTGCAAGGCTTATTTGAACAGGTTTTTGAAGAAGTACTGGATCGAGTGGAAGAACTTGATCAGCCACGCGAACGGCACGCGCGTCTTCCTTGCCGGAGATATGGACGATTTGACCGGTGACGAAACGCGGCTGGTGCCGCTGATTGGCAAAGTCGATCTTTTAAAGGTTGGGCACCACGGTTGTGAAGGGTCGAGCACACCGGCGTTTTTGCAAACGCTCATGCCCAAAATCTGTGTGTTCACAACCGGCGAATACAGCCACAATGTGCAGTCGCGCGAACGGATCCGTGATATCTGCGGCGCAACGATGTACTTCACCGCGCGCGACGGCGGCGTTCTGGCGCTGCTCGGGTCAAACGGCGACATTCGCTGCTACGGACAGATCCATTAAAAAAGAACAATGACCGGACACCCTCATCGTCCGGTTTTTTGATTTATGCCGGGATATAGTCTAAAACGAGAAACAAAGGTTTCCCGATGTTTGAAACGTCGGCGTTATCGGCGTCGGCATGGTGTGCTTTCCGATTGGAGAAGCGCTGACCGACAGCGGATGAGCCAGCTTGTTCTTTTTGTAAAAAAGCTGTTGAAAACCTTATCGATTCAGTATATAATACTTTTAGCAGAAAGAAACAGCACGAAGAAACAAATCAGACTTAAGGAGGAAGGGTTCATGGAAACATTGTATTAGGTCGTAAAAATGTTGTTGGTTGTGTTTTTCAGCATCAGTCAGCTCTTTTCCCCGAAGATCGCCGGCGGAGATTTCCCGCCGAGCGAACCGGTTGCGCCCGGTGATCCGGCAAAGTATGTGCAGATTGAAGCGGTCGATGAGGGCTTCGACGTCTTTCACCCCGTCCATTTCGAACGCTATACCGGCGTATCATGAACCGGTAAACAACAACAAGGGTTTTTGACCACGAATAAGGAGAAAAAGTATGTTTCTTTTAGAACGAATCGCGGCATTTTTTCTGTCAATTCTGATTTTGCTTGGTGTGTTCGGAACGGATATTTCCACGAAAAAACAGACAGAAATCAAGGATATGAATCTGACAGATACAGATGTGACAAACGGATTCACCGTATCGGTGTCGCCCATTGCAGGCACCTTGCGGTTCAACCGTATCAACTTTGCTTATCAAACCACGGCGGCGGTTCGTGCCGTGTTCCGCTATCGGCTGGGCAGAGAAACCCTGGAGGAAGAACTGCTGCTGAGCGCAAAATCGCAGAAAGCCTCCATGCTGCTTGACTGCTATCTGAGCCGGAAAACTGCATCGCGGCTGCTTTCGGTTCACTTTGAACCCATCGTTGCCGGCCAAAGCTGCATCCTCAGCGTTTCGAGCTTTACCTGTGATCTGCAGTCGGTGCCGAAAGAGGACGTTTTGTATATCGAAAACGATCATTACAAAGCGGGCGTCAACCTGCAATGGGGCGGCGGTCTCTCCTGGTTTGAAGACAAGAAGAACGGCGCCTACGGCAATCTGCTGAACAATCACGACACCGGCCGTCTTGTGCAGCAGTCCTATTACGGTCCGCAGGAGATCGAGGGCTATGAAAACGCGGTGTACGTCGATACCGAATGGAGCTACAATCCCGTACAGGGCGGCGATCAGTATGGCAATCACAGTAAACTTGTGGCTGTTGAACAAAGCGAGAATGAAATCCGCGTCGTCTGCCGTCCGCTCGATTGGGCGCAAAACAACATGCTCACGCAAACGTATTACACAAACGTGTATCAGCTGACGGACAAGGGTCTGGACGTGAAAAACACGGCGGTGGATTTTCTGCAGACGCCCTGGGTGGACAAAGAGCAGGAGCTTCCGGCGTTTTATACGATCAGCGCCCTCGGCAACTTCTGGTTCTACGACGGTGATCAGCCCTGGACCGGCGACGAACTGCGCGTGGAGCGCGAGCTGCCGTTCTGGGCGGGAAAACCCGCATTTCAACTGAAGGACGGCAATAACGAAACGTGGTGCGCGTGGACGGACGACAGCGGCTACGGCGTGGGACTGTTTACACCGAGAGCGAAATCTCTGCTCGCGGGTCGGTTCCAGCATGACGGTTCTGCCGACGCGGGATCGGACGCCACGAATTACGTAGCTCCGCTCGGTGTCTTTGCGCTGGAATTTGACGAACCGCACAGCTATTACTACTACCTGACGGCCGGAAGTGTTGAGGAGATCCGAGCCACATTCCAAAGCGGCGACAATCTGAAGGGCGGCAATTTCCGGCGTGTGTTCCCCGATATGGGTGTTTGCGACCCGCACGTACATATTTTTAACGGCAAAGCCTACCTGTTTTCCAGCCACGATTACGGCCCGGGACAACCGATTTACCGCATGGACGACTGGCGCGTGTTTTCCTCAAAGGATCTTGTCAACTGGAAGCTGGAGTTCACGCTTCGCCCGGAGGATACCTTCCTCGGCCCGGATCAAGAATGCTACGCCACCGACGCGGCGGAACGAAACGGAAAATACTATCTCTATTTTTCCGATCAGCAGCGCTGCACCGGCGTTGCGGTCAGTAAAAACGGCCCCGGAGGACCGTACATTGACGCACTCGGAAAACCGCTGCTCCCGCAGGGGCTTGTGGATACCGCCTGTTATGACCCGACGGTTTTCATTGACGATGATAAAAACAAGACGCCGTACATTATGTTCGGCTATACCGTTTTGGGCAAACAATACTATATCGCGCGGCTGAACGAGGATATGATCTCTCTGGCGGAAGAGCCGAAAGCGGTCGAGGTCATCGACGGCTGGGAAAACGACGCCTGCTGGATCACCAAATGGGGCGATACCTACTACCTCAATTCTCACGGCGGCGAATATGCGACGAGCAAGAATATCTACGGACCTTATACATATCGCGGCAGGATCTGCGAGGACTGCTTTACTGACCACGGCACCTTCTTCACCTTCCACAACCAGACGTATTTCACCTACGGCGTCCCGGAAAACTACGGCAGCGGCGAGCCGCTCGATCCGTATTACAGAACGACGAAGTTTGTTTACGCCCACATCAAAAAGAACGGCGACATCGTGACCGACGACTTTATTAAAAAAGTCGGGGTGGGTCAATACGACGCGACATGGAAGACCATCAAAGGTGAATGGTTTTTTGACGCTTCCGACGGTATCGTCAAAAAAGAAAACGCAGACGGCTTTGAGCTGCGCGGCATCAAGGACGGCTCCCATCTGACCTTCCCGAAAATCTGTAATATGCCGGCGAACGCGCTTTTGAAATTCCGCGTTGCAAACGGAAATGATGCTCCCTGCACTGTGGAAATCCATCAAGAAAACCCCAAGGGCAAGCTGCTCGGCAGATGCGTTGTCGGCAACACCGGAGGCTTCAATCAATTCAAGTCCTTCAAAGTCGCCCTGAAGAACACTGCCGGGAAACACGGGCTTTGTTTCGTTTTTCACACCAAAGCCGGCGAGGCGCTGCGATTTGAAGATTTCAGATTTGCAAAAGCCAAATGAGTGTTTTCTTAAAAGCGCTGAAACATCACATCCGAAGAACAGCATCAGCCGCGATCCGATGAATCGCGGCTGATACTTTTTTAAGATGTGAAAAAGTACGTTTCGATTGCTGCATAGCTGTTTCTGCGAAGAGACGGCTGTTTCTTTTTGCCTTTTGCGGTCAGCTCAGGTTTTTACGCCGCGCATTTTCGACTGCGTCACTCTGCCCGGAAACAGCGCAGCCCGGCGCCTTGTCCGTAATGCGTGCCGTCGCGGTCAAACAGGACGGTCCAGTTTTCTTCGGTGATCCCGGTCACCATAAAATAATCCCAGCTTTCCGGAAGGATCGGATCCGCCGACAACACGCCGTTTTCAAACCGGATGCCGAGCAACCCGGACAGCACAAGGTCGCAGAACGTAGAGTGGTTGTAATCTTTGCCCCGTTCGCGGATGCCGCTTTTCTGCTCGTAGGCAAGGCTGATCAATTTGTCGCGGCAGTGCCAGCGGCCGGAGAACGGATCCATATTCTCGTCGATCCAGCAGCGTGTCTGACCTTCCGCGTCCGTGATACGGTGAGACAGCGCATATTGGCGCAGCAGATGATAATACGCGTCTTTGGAAACGGGCGAATCTGCGCCGCGGTCGCGGATCAGGTTTGCCGTCGCTGTCAGCGTCTGTGCGGTGGCAAACGGCCAGACGTAACCGTTCCACAGGCAGCAGTGCTCGTTCTCAAACAAAAACCGCGGGTGGCGCTGCTCGGCCGTTGTCAGCCCGAAGGGCGCCGCAAAGCCGTTTGGATCGGTCAATTGCAAAAACGCGTCGTCCTTGTCGCTGCCGGCAAGATGGAAATACCAGGGAAGATATCCGATCTGCTCGCGCACGGTATGGTCTTTTGGCACAGGCGGACGCGTTTTCCAATCGGCGGGATCGTCGCTTTCGCAGGGGATCGTGCGGTAAAAATCGCCGTCCCACAGCAGACGGTTCATCCGTTCCAAAATCCGTTCGCCGCGTGCCCGGTATTCGCGCGCCAGCGCATCGTCGCCGACTTCGGCCGCCATACGGGAAATCGCAAACGCGTCGCCGCACAGATAGCTGTTGAGCGTCGGGCGGATGCCGGAGCCGCTGATGGAAAACTCCATGCCGTCGTTGTTGTCGTTTGACCAGTACAGACCACACGGACGCAGACTGATGCGTTCCCACTCCCGAAACAGGCGGTCGAGTTTCGGCAGCGCTTCTTTCATACGCGCCGTGTCGGGATGGAGCCGGAAGTACGCTTCCACAGCGGACGCGAACCACATGCTGTAGCTCGTGGCGTTGCCGTGTCCGTCAAGCCAAAAGCAGATATATTCCCAAAGCCGCCGGGGCGCGTCGGCCAGCCAGCGCGCTTCGGTCAGTTGGTGCCCCACAGGGCAGTTGATCGTGTTAAACGGTCCTGCCCAGCCGACCGGCGGCAAAAACTCCGTCATCACGTGCCCGTGCGGGGTCTGTTTCCAATGCTTGCGCAGCGTCCACCAGCGGAAATAATAGGTCGTTTCCAGCTCTTTGTCCGGACAGTCCAGCAGCGGCGCATTCTGCGCCAGATAGGCAAAGGCGTCCGCGTTCGGGATTTCCTGCTGATAGAGCTCTTCGTCGCCGGCGTTGAACGCCTCCACATAGGCGCGAAGCTTTTCTTTCAGATCGACAGTCATGGGCATACTCCTTTATTCAAAGTCGTCTTTTGTGAAATCACCACGTTTTTCCGCCATGCCGATATATTCCATGCCGCCCGCACGGCCGTTGTACCAGATGCGCCAACGATCGTTCGCTTTGTCATAGAGCGCGGAGGGCTTATAGCAGGCGTCCGCGTCCCAGGCGCCGGCGGTCGGCGCAATCAGGGGATTGTGCTTGCAGCGGTGGAAGTCCGTGACGCCGTCTGCGGAATACGCCGCACAGATACAGGCGGTATGGATATCCCGGTAGCCGATATAAAACAGGAGATAGCCGAGATCCGGATGCGGCAGCACCTGACAGCCGCCGATCCGGTTTTGCTCATATTCCTTCGCCGGATTTTTTTCAAAAATCGGATTCAACGGCGATCTTTCCCAATGGATCCCGTCGGGACTCTCTGCATAACAGAGCACGTTCGGCTCATAGGTTTCGCCGGCACTGTACCACATCCGGTATCTGCCGTTTTCAAAAAGGACGCAGGGATTCATCACGGACGCGCCCTCGAAGCCGGCTTCCGGAGACAGCACCGGTGCGTCGGAAACGCGGTGAAACGTTTGTCCGTCCCGGCTTTCGGCAACGCCGATATAGCTGTTGCCGTGCGCCTGACCGGTGTACCACATTTTGTAGGTGTCGCCGATTTTCAATACGCAGTTGCGGTTGACCCAATCCTCCCAGCCGGAGGTTGTGTCGGGCGTGAGCGTGGGGACCGGGTCTGTCCAGCGGACGCCGTCTTCGGAAAAGGAGACGGACAGCGCATTGTCTTTTCTGGTGGAAAGGTCCATGCGAAACCGTCCGTCCGGCAGCGCCGTCAGATAGACGTCAAACAGCGTGCCGAGCGCCGGATTGCCGAAGATCGGATTGTTTGGATACTTTTGAAACATAGAAATCTCCTCCCAAAATCAGGATGCGTCTGGCTTTTGCTAAATGGTATCATATCTTGCGATCACTTTCAAGACCGCTGAGAAAAATATTGAAAACGCCTGCCGCTTGTGTTATAATTCGCTTAAAACAAAAAGGGAGGCGGTTGTGTGGAACACATTGCAAAACCGACAAAACAGCAACTGGACTGGCACGAGATGGAGCTTGGCGTGTTGATCCATTACTGTCTGGAAATGTACCGGCCGGAGCTGCCGGGCGAATGGTATAAAACGTCCCTTGTGCGCAAGGCGCTGGCGCCCGAAACCATCCACCCCGCAAAGCTGGACCCGGAGCAGTGGGTCAGAAGCGCGGCCGAGCTCGGCGCGAAATATGCAGTGCTGGTGGCAAAGCACGGCACCGGCTTTGCGCTCTGGGATACCAAGGTGAACGATTTTTCCATCGCGCATACCGACTGGCGCGGGGGCGGCGGCGACGTCTGCCGGGCGTTTGTGGATGCGTGCGTCAAATACGGTCTGAAACCCGGATTCTATTACACCACCGTCTGCAACGGCTATTACGATATCAATAACAGCGTCCCGCAGGACACACGCGGGGAAGCCTATCGGGCCTATGTGAAATGTGTGGAGGCGCAGGTGCAGGAGCTTTGGAGCAACTATGGCCCTTTGGTGGAAATCTGGTTTGACGGCGGCGTGATTCCGCCCGAGGAGGGCGGGCCGGATCTGCTGCCGCTGCTGCAAAAGTATCAGCCGGATGCGATCTGCTTTCAGGGACCGCGTGCCTGGCCCCACAATGTGCGATGGGTCGGCAACGAAGACGGACTGGCGCCGGAAAACTGCTGGGCAACCACCAACGCAGGAGAAGCGCGGTTTGACGGCACGGCGCCGGATGAGCAGGCCGGTGTCGGCGATCCCGACGGCAAATATTACTGGCCGGCGGAAACCGATATGCCCAACCGCACGCACGCAGCCTTCGGCGGCGGCTGGAGCTGGCAGCCGAACGAGGAGCATCTGCGCTATACGCCCGAGCAGCTTCTGGACTGCTATATCCGCTCGGTGGGCAGGAACTCCAATCTGCTGTTGGGTATGGCAATCAGCCGGGACGGAGATTTTCAGGATGAAGCGCAGTTCCGCGATTTCGGCAATTTGATCCGGGAAACCTTTTCCAACCCGAAGCGGCAGATCGATCGCCCCGTGTTGACAGACGATCGCTGCGAGATCCGGTTTGACACACCGCAGACAGTGCGCTACCTTGTGCTGCGCGAGGACATCCGCGACGGGCAGCACATCCGGGGATTCCGCATTCTTGCCGACGGCAAACAGGTCTATGAAAGCGCCTGCGTCGGCCACAAACGGATCGTGCCGTTTGACAATCTGACAGCGAAGACGATTGCGGTCGAGATTACGAACGCAGCCGGTCGTCCCGTTTTGCGGGACGTTGCGGTTTTTTAAAAAGCGACGGGAGGTTTGACGAAATGACATATTTGACAAGAATGGTTGCGTTTTTGATCACGGTGTTTCTGGGCCTGTTCAGCGTTGTGGGCACACCGACATGGAAGCGGGAAGCGCCGCTTCGGGTGGCAGCCTATATCGTTGTCAGCGACGTGGAAGCGGCAAAAGCTTTGGACGATTCTCATCTTGATGATTTGACGGATATTATTCTGATCGGCAACACCGGCTGGTTCGGAACGGACGGAAAGCTGCATATGGCAGAAGCATTCGGCGATGTTGCCGCCTGGTTTCGTGCCCGCACGGCAAAGAACCACACCCGATTGCTGGTGACGATCGGCGGTCCCGGCGCTTCGGAAGGCACGGACGTTACAGAACGGTTTGAATCGCAGGCGGCAAACCATAAGCTGGCATTTGACAGCGGTGTGCTGGAAACTGAGATCCGGCAGATGCTGGAGACCTATGCGCTCGACGGCGTCAACTTCGATTATGAATTTCCGGGCACGCCGCAGCGCGAAAAGGAGTTCAGCGCGTTTCTCGTTTCGCTGGATAAGGTGCTCAAAGACGATTATCTGATCACGGCCGCGCTGTCCTCGGGCTGGTGCAAAAACACGACGCCGGAAGCGATTGCGGCGCTGGATACCGTGCAGTTGATGGATTATGATCTTTGGGACAGAACCGGCGCGCACGCCACGCTGGGTATCGGGAAGGGCTGCGTAGAGGAAATGCTGGAAACCGGGTTTTCCAAGGAGCAAATCGACCTCGGACTTGCCTTTTATGCGCGGCCGACAACGCAGGAAGCGTATTGGTATGATTACAAGGAGTACTATAAAACCATGGACCGCTACGGCTTTGCGCCGGACGAAGCGCACGGCTTGACGGCGAGCTTTAACACCCCGCGCGAAACCTATTTGAAAACGCTTTGGGCCAAGCGCAACGGGCTGGGCGGCGTGTTTGTCTGGCACTATGCCTGCGACGTGCCGGCGGACAACTGTGCGTCGCTGTTCAATCAGGTAATGCGGGCGAAAAACGGCTTGCTGCGTGCAGGCAGATAGGACTGCTCAAGCCCTGCCCTGCGGCGGCGCAACTGATGAATCAACAAAAAATCCTGCTTCGGACTTGCCGGAGCAGGTGTTTTTTATTCGGTTGTTGCGGTCGTCTGTTTTGCGCTCAGAAAACGACGTGCGCCGCCATATCCCGCTTTGCACGCGCAACCGCATTGAACAAAGAGGCGTCGTTGCCTTTGGGAACGTCACAATTGTAATGCCAGATCATGACGCCGCCGAGCGCTCCTTCCACGTATACATCTGATCGCACTGCGCGTCCCAGGTACAAAAGTAGTTTCCGGTGATTTGCGGTTTTTCGGGTATCAAATCCATAAAAGTGCCGCCCTCCTTTTTGATTTCCGCTTGATATACCACAGGCCGTGCTGTTTGTCATGTGGGGGATGATACATTTTGCCCGTTTTCAGCAAAAAAAGAAAAAATATTGCCCCGGTACATGACAGACGCGTAATCATGTGCTATAATAAAACTGTGGTATGCGCTGAATCAGCTGAAAAGGAGGTCTCAAAAAACCGGATTACCTGCGCAGACCGTCTTTTCAATGCAAAACAGAAGAAACGATCGATTTCATTTGAACCGGAGGTAACAACATGCGTAAACTTTTCAGTTTTATTTTCGCCGTCGTTTTCGTCGTCGCGGGCGTCTTCGTGATTGTGATGGGCGTCAACAGGCTCAACAGCAAAAAAGATTACGACGCCTCGACCACAGGCGTGATCGTAGGCATCGAGCGCGAATGGAGCGGCACAGACGAGGACGGCTTCGACCAGTATGATTACACCGTCTATGTCAATTATGAGGTGGACGGCCAAAAGTATGAAAACGTCAAATATCCGAGCTACGACAGCTCTATGAAGAAGGGTGACGAGGTCGAGGTCTTGTATCAGTCGTCTGATCCCACAAACATTGCAGAGGGCAATCTCACCGGCAACGCCACGATTATGATCGTGATCGGCGCCGTGTGCACGCTGTTCGGCGTGGCGGCGGTTGTCAAGGCCATCATCCGCCCGTAACCAGGATTGCCGGAACCCGACAGGTGCACCCGAAACGGACGAACCATAAGCTGAAATCGTAAAAACAATACCGCCGCAGTGACCCATCCGGTCGCCGCGGCGGTGTGCGTTTTGCAAAGCGGGAAACGGCGCAGGCTCTTTTACCTATCCTTGAAATTTCTCCACTTGTGCATAATCGTTCAACAGAAATTCTTTTGATGGGTCGGTATGCAGATCAGCGTGCGCAAGCAATGGATGCGCCTTTTGGTTTGGCCGGTCGTTATGCAAAGGCCTTTGCAATCTGCTGCAGCGGTTCTCTGATCGGCAGATGCTGCGGACAGACCTTTTCGCATTTGCCGCATTCGATGCAGTCCGGCATGCGCATACATGGAAGAGCACAGATCCGGGATGCGGATGCCCTCGGGACATTCGCTCCTGTCGGCTTCCGTCCGTTTTCCGTCTTCTTCACGGTCCCTTAAACCTGCGCCTTTGCCCAGGCGGCAACGGCGCTTTCCGAACGGGCGGCGTCCGCGCCGTGGACGGCAAGACCTTTTCCGAATACAGCGCCCGCGCAGATGTCTTTCAGATCGCGTTCGCATGTGCCGAGACCGCTGCCTTCGTGCGTCATCAGCGCCATGACCTTTTTGCCGTGCCAGTCGAGCTGTTCCAATTGTGTGAATACCACGCAGGGATAGGTTCCCCACCAGCAGGGACCGCACACGAACACGTTGTCATACCCGGCGATGCTGTCCAGACTCTTTTTCAGCGCCGGGCGCGCCTTGGATTGAAGCTCCGCCTTCGCCTCCTCGGTGCAGGTCATATAATCCGCGGAATATGCTTTGACCGTCTCGATCTCAAACAGATCGCCGCCGACAGCCTTTTGGATGTATTCGGCACAGATTTCGGTGTTGCCCTTCTGAAGGCTTTTGATAGAGCCGTTTACATAGTTTTCGCCCTTGCGGGAATAGTATAGAATCAGATTTGCCATGTGGATTTCCTCCAATTGATATCAGTTTTGCCTTTGTGGATTTAGCTATCGTTGGCGGCCGGAAGCTCCTGCAGAGAAATATGCTCGTTGCGAAAACGCACCGCACTTCGTTCGTTCTTCAGATGGATCGCATTTTGCGGACAGTTGTGCACGCAGGCGTAGCAGACTTCACATCGGTTGGAAAACGTGACAGTATCCGTTACGGTGATGTTGTCTGCCGGACAAATGCGCGCGCAGATGCCGCAGCGCACACAGGAATCTGTGACGAGATACTGCCGGGCGGCGGTCTTGTTTCATCAGACGGAATCGGTCACCGTTGACATCACCCGGACTGTCCGATTGCGGCAGCGATGTAATGAAAGCTGTTTTCGCCCCGCACGACGTTTTGTACGCTGCTGATTTCGATCAGCACGTTGCGGCCGTTTGCGTCGACGCTGATCGCTTGATTGGTTTCCAGGCGGTCAAAATGCAGCGCGCCGGTTTGAAGAACAGTACCCGCGTCATAATCCCAGACTGTCGGAAATGTTTGGACAGAGGTATCCTTCAAAAACGGAAAGATCCGCGCCAGCATCGCTTTCAGCCGGGCAAAGCAATCGCGAAACAAAGTGACGATATTGCCGCAGCCGGCGTCGTCTTTGCCGGACGCGACTGCGACCGTTTTCGCTTCTGTTTGCACCCGTTCGCTTTGCGCAGCCGCAAAGGCAGGTACAGCCGCCGTCAATAAAAGGACGACGGTCAAAAACAATGAGACCCATGCTTTTTTCTTCATAAGAAACCTCCCGTTCATCCGGCTGCGAAAAGGAACGTACAGTCAGCAGCAACGGCTTTTTCATCATTATACATCACGCAAAGGGCTTTTGCAAGCGGGCAAAAGGCAGATAAGTTGCAGGATGAACGGAAAGGGGAAAACCGGTCCGTTCGCGTGGCTGATCAAGTTCTTCCACTCCATTCAGTACTTCTTCAAAAACCTGTTCAAATAAGCTGTTTCTGCCGGGCTTCGCAAAGCGCGACAGATCCATCCAATCGACAGACATCTGAACCATCATAACAAGGGGCTGTTGCAAGTTCAGGCGAACTTGCAGCAGCCCCGCTGTATTTCATTCTATGCTGCCGCCTCAAAAATCAGTCTGTGGGGCGATAGCTTGTGATGCGCACTCTGGCGCCGACGTCGATAATGTGGAACAAAGAGCCGTCCGCCAGCGGACAGATCGCAATGCCTTCTCCCTCGGCGTCGAGCCTGCCGGTGCAGCGAACAAAAACCGTCTCCACGTGCCCGGTCCGCAGATCGACGGCATGCATTGTTTTTTCCCGGAAACCGGAATTGGTCACAATGTAAAGCGTATCGTTATAGATTTCTCCGCCCTGCACCTTGAAAAGCGTTTCGTCGATCTGCAGCGCGCCGAGATAGGAGTAGTCGCGCAGATCCAGCATACGGATTTCATCCACGTCGTTTGACTGCGAATAATACAGCACGTCGTCTTTGATCACGCACCACGGGATACGTCCGTTTCCGCGTCCCTCGTCGGGCAGCGTATGGAAATCCACCGCCTCCAATGTATCGGGATCGTACACGATCACGCCCGGGTGCCGGAAGCCGAAGTCCTCAAGCGCAAGATAGAGCCTGCCCTCATACAGGCAGCCGTCGCCGAGATGCGAATAGCCCTTTCGCATCAGATCCTTTGGCAGACACATTTCGCGCCGCCCGACGATTTCGCCGGATTGGATATCGATTTTTGTGATTGCGTTGTAGTTCAAAAACTTGACAGCGCCGATGCCGTAAAAGGTCTTGCCGTCCGTTGCAAGCCCCTGGCAAAAGCTCACGCCGTCGGCATAGCTGAACTCCAATGTGCGGGTGATCTCCATGTTTCCCGCGCTGACAGACGCGTCACCCGAAAGGAGCCCGCCGATCCAGGCAATCAGCGCAAAGAAAAGTGTCAGGCTGCGGCGAATCAAGGCTGCTGTTTTTTCCATTGATGATGTTCCTTTCTGTCCGGGGGATTATTTGTCAAAGACAAAATCATTTGTCTGCCATATGGCACGGCATGCTTCTTCGGTCATGAAATCTCCCATGATCCAGCCGTAATAGCGTCCCTTTTGCAATCGGTTCTGCGCGTAAAGACAACCGTTTACCTGCATTGCAATGTCATACGGACTCTGCAGGGGAACGAAGCTTGCGTTGGTTTTCAGCACATTTGCACAGGACAGATGTTGTTCGGGCGATTTGCTGATTTCTGTTGAAAACTTTTGAAGAAAGCGCGCCGCAAGCAGCGTTTTCAGATGTGCCGGCACGCTCCAGTGGTTTTCATAACGGAAGGTCATGCCCATATAATCGGTTTCTCCTGCTTTGTTTTTGGCGTCCAGCATATCTCCCGTCTGCAGTTCTTCGTAAAACGGCGTCATGAGAATGATCTTTCCGCGCACCTGCGAGAGCGCAGGCATTTTTGTGTAGACGCCGTTGCCGTTTTCGGAATATAAGTATTCCTGTTGTGTGGAAGGGTTAATCTCTGCTTTTAAGCGGTTTATCTGCTCTTTAAAAAGCATTAAAAACTGTTCCGGATCTCCGTTTTCTTGTTTTGCGGTAACAATCACCGTTTCACTTGGATGGTCTTTTAAAAAGTCCTTGATCTGTGCAAAAGCACGCGCACAGGTGAGGGGTACGGTACATGCTTCGTCTTCATACGCGTAAAACTCCGTGTCCAGCGGCGGCAGCGAGCGGTTGCAGTGCTTTGCCAAAAGCAGCACTGGATTGAGACGGCGCAAAAAACGGACAACCGTGTTCACCGCTGCAATTTTGTCGTTGTTGCCGTGGCAAAGCAGCAGCTCTCCCTGCTTCGGCGAAAAGCGCAGATCCAAATAGCGAACGCCCGCATCGAGTTGTTCCGGCAGTGTGAGCGACTGCGTTTTTGCAAATTTTTCCACATGGAACGCCGGAAGCCCGAAGAGCTTTACCGTATTGTCCGTTGCATTTTTGCAATAGGCCGTTGCACTGTCATGTGTACCGGGGAGGTTGATCTCATAAATGTACCGACTGTCCGGGATGCCCGCCATCCAGTTTTTACCGTTCAGGCTGTCTTGACCGACAGCGCCGGCAGCATCATTTGCCGCATTAGCGCCGCCGAAGGACAGCGCACTTATCAATAACACGGTGATCCATCCCATGGAACGTATTCTTTTAAAAAATTGTTTCATCGTTCCTCGTCTACCCTTTCAGCATGTTGCAAATGACGGTGCGTTTTGATCCATTGGCTGCTTCCCCGGTGAATGCCTGCGGAGTATATGCAAAGCCGCGGCACGTTACGGAGGAAGCGGTTACATTATTCTACATCAGAAAGAGAAATTTTGCAAGCAAAAGGCAAACGAATTATAAAAAAGTAAAGGTGAAATGTAAGGTTGCAACCTTTGTTCTATGTGGGGTGCGTTTCCTCGTGTGTTGTGAGAGCGCTTGAATGGCATTCAAGAGGGAAGGGGTTCGATCCCCCTCATCTCCACCAGAGAGAAGTACTTGCAGAAATGCGGGTGCTTCTTTTTTGTTTGTTGTTTGCAAAAAGGGGCGAGGGGGATCGAAGAAGGAGCGGTACAGAGCGACAGTCCGGTGGACTGCCTCAAAAGCAAAGGTTTGCTTTGTGTAAATGATCACTGATTTTTATAAAAAGTCGGCGTTTGTTTTCTTATCCCCAGATTCCCGGAACAAGGGCATTTCTGTGCTTCACACAAAAAAACCGCCTTGTCGGAGATTTATCCGACAGGGCAGTATTGTTACTTTTTGGCTGATATCGGGCGATATACGGTTGGATTATGGAGACCGCGCAAAGCTTTGCGCGGTCTCTGCTTTTCAGGCTGTTTTATAGCATTGCTGTTATTTCAGTTTTATTTTGCAAATAAATCCTTGAAGTAGTTATGGATCTGTTTGCGTGTGTATGTCTTTCCGAAATAGAAGGATTGATTTAAAATTTCGATCACACCGTTTATATAGTTGTTGAATACAACCTCATACGGATAATCAAAGTTTTTATCACGGGTACAGTTTGCCGCCAGCATAAGACCGAATTCATAACAGCATTGACTGATGATCTGATGATACGCTCCGTTCATGGGATTTTTCTTTGCAACTTTGGAAAGAATGCCTTTGTTTTTATCAATGAAATCACAGATGGCGTCAGCACACTTATCTATGTTTTCATAGTGGTTCATCACGATATCAACTTCGGGATAATACTTATAAACTTCTTTGAAAAACGTCCACTTTATCACGTCGTATTTGTCTTCAAAATAGTTATAGAAAGTCGAATGCGGGATTAAACCGACGCGGCATATTTCACGCACGGTTATTTCATTGAAGTCTTTTTTTGTCAACAGCAAAAACAATGT
>JAEEGG010011698.1_pt1 | contig 19060 bp, 10 predicted proteins | sample 9134161 | NCBI WGS metagenome assembly JAEEGG01 (sample SAMN16246543, study PRJNA631951) | gut metagenome | biome: gut microbiome; feature: rumen; material: CR-attached | host: Bos | place: Iran: Karaj | collected 2018-10 | reverse complement strand
TCGGCAGGTACTTGTACATCTTCTCGCGGTTGAAGACGTGCTTGCCAAAGTACTCGCAAGGTCTTTCACTTGGTGCTTTTACGTCAAGAGGCTTCTTCTTGAACGCCTCGCCGACAACCTGAAATCTCAAATCGTTTGCCATAATCTTGTTTTGTTAAAGGGTGAATGATTATTGTTTACTCAAATATTCGTTAACTCGTTTAGCCGTCTGAAGTCCTGATGCAATGGCTCTCACCACAAGCGAAGCGCCATTAGCGGCATCACCACAGACGAAGACATTCTCAGGGTACTCGGGATGCTCGGGCTTAAGGAAGCCCATAGCCAGCAGGACAAGGTCGGCCTTGATGATGAAAGGCTCGCCTTTTGCGACCATGATGGGACGGGCGGTAGCTCCCGCTGGTGACCCAGCGGGCACGGTGGCTGGCTTCCATTCTATCTCCTGCACCTTGACACCTGTCACCTTTCCATTCTCTCCGAGGAACTCGAGGGTGTTGATGTTCCAACGACGTGTACAACCTTCTTCATGGCTGCTGGTCGTCTTGAGGATGATAGGCCAGTTGGGCCAAGGCGTAGCAGGATTGTGACCGACTGGCGGCTTTGGCATAATCTCAATCTGCGTCACACTCTTGCAGCCTTGACGATGAGCCGTGCCGATGCAGTCGCTACCTGTATCGCCGCCACCGATGACAAGGACATCCTTGCCCTTTGCCGTGATGCGCTCTTCCTTTGAGAACTCCATGCCAGCAAGGACACGGTTCTGCTGAGAAAGCAGTTCAAGAGCAAGATGCACGCCTTTCAGTTCGCGGCCAGGAATGTTGAGGTTGCGGGCGGTTGGTGTGCCGGTAGCGAGGATGATGGCGGAGAATTGTTGTTGCGATAACATCGCAACAGACGTAACGGCTTCGCCATAGCGGAAGGTTATGCCTTCCTGCTCCATGACGCTGATGCGGCGGTCGATTATCTTCTTGTTCAGTTTGAAGTTGGGGATGCCATAACGCAGGAGTCCGCCGGCGGCTTCGTTCTTCTCGAAGACTGTCACCTCGTAGCCCATATAGTTGAGGGCATTCGCAGCAGCAAGTCCAGCAGGACCACTACCGACGACAGCTACACGAAGTCCGTTGCGCTTGGGGTGCTCAATGGTCAAATATCCTTCCAGGAAGGCTCGTTCAGCAATGGCACATTCATTCTCGCGATTGGTGACAGCCTCGCCCGTGGTATGATAGAGCACGCAAGCCTTCTCGCAAAGAGCCGGACAAATGCGACCCGTGAACTCTGGGAAAGGATTGGTCTTCTTCAGTAACTTGTAGGCTGTTTCCCACTCGCCATGATAGAGCGCGTCGTTCCATTCAGGGTCTTTGTTGCCAAGCGGGCAAGCCCAATGGCAGAAAGGCACGCCGCAATCCATGCAACGGCTGGCCTGTTCCTGCCGGTCGCGTGTGTTGAGCGTCTGTTCCACTTCGCCGAAATCATGTATGCGGTCGTGAATAGGTCTGTATCCAGCCTCCTTGCGAGGCACAGTCAGAAATGCTTTCGGATTTCCCATCTTATCTATTGAACATTGATAATTGAACATTGAACATTAGTAGTCTCTCTGAACTTCTGCAATCTTCTGCGAAAGCTTTGCCATCTGCTCTTCTTGCAAGACGCGCTTGTACTCGATAGGTACAACCTGGATGAAATCCTCGACGTAGTGTTGCCAGTCGTCGAGCATTCGTCCTGCAAGGGCAGAACCTGTGTGGAGGTAATGCTGACGGATAAGTTCGAGCAGTTCCTTGCGCGAGACCGTATCCTCCACAAGGTTTATCTCCACCATATCCATGTTGCAGAAGTAGTCGAAAGTGTGGTTTGGGTCATAGACGTAAGCCACGCCGCCACTCATTCCGGCTGCGAAGTTGCGCCCAGTCTTACCAAGAACCACAACGCGTCCGCCTGTCATGTATTCGCAGCAATGGTCGCCTGCGCCTTCGATGACAGCAATCGCTCCGCTGTTTCGCACGCCAAAGCGCTCGCCGACCTGTCCGTTGACGTATAGTTCTCCACTTGTAGCGCCATAAAGCCCCGTGTTGCCAGCGATGATGTTATCCTCGGCGGGAAAACCGCCGAGCACAGCGGCACGAGGAGGCAGGATGCTGATGCGACCTCCGCTCAGACCTTTGCCAAAGTAGTCGTTAGCCTCTCCTTCGAGCCTCAGGCTCAGTCCTTTCACAGCAAAAGCGCCAAACGATTGCCCTGCAGAACCCTTGAACTTGATGTTGATAGTTCCGTCCGGCAGTCCTGCCTCACCATATTTCTTGGCAATAACTCCCGAAAGCATCGTGCCCACAGCGCGGTCGGTATTCTTGATGGCAAAGTCGAGCGTTGTTTCTTCCTGCTCGTCGATACTCTTCTGCACCTCCTTAATTATCTCCTCATCTTTGACGCCACAGACCTTTGTAAACTCGCTTCTGTCCCAATGGAGAGGCTTGTCTGTGGCGGGCTGATAAAGGAGACGGGAGAAGTCGATGGTGCGCCATTTGTCGGCGGCAGCATCCCCCGTCGGAGAACCGACGGGCACAGTTGCTTCTATCAGTTCCGTGTGGCCGATGATATCCTTTAATTTGCGGACGCCGATTTCAGCGAGGTACTCGCGTACCTGCTGGGCGAGGAAGGTAAAGAAGTTGACCACGTACTCCGACTTGCCCATAAAACGAGCACGGAGGCGTTCGTCTTGCGTAGCCACACCTACAGGGCAGGTGTTGGTATTGCACTTGCGCATCATCACACAACCCAAAACAATGAGTGGCAAAGTGCCGAAAGAGAACTCGTCTGCGCCAAGCATGGCCATGATGATGACGTCCTTGGCAGTCTTTAATTGTCCGTCAGTCTGCAGGCGAACTTGACTGCGCAAGCCATTCTTTACAAGTGTCTGCTGTGTCTCGGCCAGTCCAATCTCAGGACTGATGCCAGCAAAACGCATACTGCTTGCAGGACTTGCACCCGTTCCACCCTCAGCACCACTAATGACGATGAGGTCGGCCTTTGCCTTTGCCACACCAGCGGCAATGGTTCCAACACCACTTTCGGCAACCAGTTTGACGCTGACCGCAGCTGTCGGATTGATGTTCTTCAGGTCGAAGATGAGTTGTGCAAGGTCTTCGATGCTGTAGATGTCGTGATGAGGTGGCGGAGAGATGAGGCTGATGCCCGGAATAGCGTTACGTGTCTTGGCAATAATCTCGTTCACTTTGAAGCCGGGCAACTGTCCGCCCTCGCCAGGCTTTGCACCTTGTGCCACCTTAATCTGAATCTCCTCAGCATTCACAAGGTACTCTGCCGTCACGCCAAACCGACCTGATGCAATCTGCTTTGTCTTGCTGGAAAGCGACACACCATCCACTTCCGAATGATAGCGGGCGTTATCCTCACCACCTTCGCCAGTATTGCTGCGTGTGCCAAGTTTGTTCATGGCCAACGCCAAAGCCTCATGTGCCTCAATGCTTAATGCGCCAAACGACATGGCACCTGTCACAAAGTGCCGGACGATGCTTTCCACCGGCTCCACCTCGTCGATGGGGATGGAGGACCCACCCCCCAGCCCCTTCCTTGTAGAGAGGGGAGCAGTTACTTTCTTAAAACCGAGGAAGTCGCGAAGGAAGATGGGGGATTCTTTCTCATCCACAGACTTTGCCCACTCCTTGAACTTCTCGTAGGAGCCTGTGCGACAAGCAATCTGCAACTTGGCGATGGTTTCAGGATTCCAGGCGTGTTTGATGCCATCCTTTCGCCAAGAGAACTGCCCGTTGTTCTGGAGGACTGGCGTTCCGTTTGTCGCGTTGGCAACGCGACATACCAAACCAAATGCCTCCTCGTGCAAGCGAATCGCATCCCTTGCAATCTCCTTCAGTCCGATGCCACCAATGGTGCTTACCTCTGTGCCGAAGTACCTCCTGAGCAAATCCTCGCTAAGTCCGATGCTCTCGAATATCTTTGCGCCCCGATACGAGCGTATGGTAGAAATACCCATCTTGCTCATCACCTTCTTCAGGCCTTTATCGACGGCCTTGATATAGTTGGCTTCAGCGGTAGCGTATTCCTCCTGAATCTTATGCTGCTTCACGAGGTCGTCCAAGACTGCAAAAGTCATGTAAGGACAAATGGCACTCGCGCCATAGCCCAGCAGCAAAGCGGCGTGCATCACTTCGCGAATTTCGCCACTCTCTACGACAAGAGCCGTTTGTACACGCTTGCCGACGGAAATCAAATAGTGATGAACGGCTGAAACAGCCAATAGCGACGGGATAAAGACAGACCCACCCCCTTGCCCCTCCCTTGTAGAGAGGGGAGCAGATACCTCTGCATCATCTATTTTATCCGTTAATATAATATAGTTATAGCCATTATCAACAGCTTCCTCCGCATTTTTACAGAGTTTGTCCAACGCCATGCCCAACGCCTCACCTGCTTGAGAGTAATCGCCCCCCTCCCTACAAGGGAGGGGTTGGGGGGTGGGTCTGAATGTCATTGGCAACTTGATTGTCTTGAACCCCTTGTACCTTATATTACATAATATATCGAGCTGTGTGTTCGTGAGCACAGGCTGAGGCAGCCTTACCATCTTGCAGTTCGACGCATCGGGCGTCAGGATGTTTGTGCCAACGGCTCCGATGTACTCCGTCAACGACATCACCAGTTCCTCGCGAATGGGGTCGATGGCAGGGTTTGTTACCTGGGCGAACTGCTGACGGAAGTAGTTGAAGAGAATCTGCGGACGGTCGCTGATGACTGCCAGCGGCGTGTCGTTGCCCATCGCTGCCACAGGCTCCTGGCCTGCTGTGGCCATCGGGACAATCGTCCTGTCGATGTCTTCCTGACCGAAGCCGAAGTTGATGAGTTTGCGTTCGTAGTTCGGGACAGAATTCTCGACATGCCGGCCGCTCTTGAGCTTCTCCAACTGGATGCGGTTCGCCTGGAGCCATTCGCGATAGGGGTGCGCCTTTGCCAGTTGTTCTTTTATCTCGCCGTCATAGTAAATCTTGCCTTCCTGCGTGTCGATGAGCAGAATCTTACCAGGCTGCAAGCGTCCTTTGCTGACAACGTCGCTTGGCTCGAAGTCCATCACACCGACTTCCGAAGCCACTACCATTATGCCTTGCTTCGTAATCGTATAGCGACTGGGACGGAGGCCGTTTCTGTCAAGCATGCCGCCTGCATAGCGTCCGTCACTAAAGAGTAGCGCAGCAGGACCATCCCACGGCTCCATCAATATGGAATGATATTCGTAGAAAGCCTTGAGGTCCTCGCTTATCGGATTCTTGTCGTTGAAGCTTTCGGGCACAAGTATTGCCATTGCCTGGGGCAGCGAGAGACCGCTCATCGTGAGGAACTCGAAGACATTGTCAAGGCTTGCCGAGTCGCTCATGCCATCCTGAACGATAGGCCGCAAGTCCTTGATGTCGCCCAAGGCCTCGCTGCTGAGCACACTCTCTCTTGCCTTCATCCATCCACGATTGCCTCGAATGGTATTGATTTCACCATTATGTGCCAACAGGCGGAAGGGCTGCGCCAGCTTCCACTTCGGGAAGGTATTGGTAGAGAAACGGGAATGCACGAGGGCAAGTCCGCTCGTAAAGTATGGGCTTGACAGGTCGGGGAAGTATCTTCGCAGTTGACCGGAAGTCAACATGCCCTTGTAGATGATGTTCTTCGAAGAAAGCGAGCAGATGTAGAAGTCCTCCCATGTCCCGCATGTTGCGTTGTCAACGCAACTCTTCGCCATCCCCGTCACGCGGTTCTCTATTCGCTTCCTTATTATATATAATGTGCGCTCAAACAGCGTGTTCTCGTCTTGAAGGTAACTACTCCCCTCCCTACAAGGGAGGGGTTGGGGGTGAGTCTTCTTCACGAAGATTTGCTTGATGTCAGGCTCAACGTCTCTCGCTCCCACGCCCAAGACTTCGGGACATGTCGGCACAGTCCTGACATGCATCAGCTCCAGTCCCTCGCGCTCAATCTCTTCTATCATTATGCTCAGTATCGTTTGCTGAGCCTTTTCGTCTTTCGGAAGGAACACAAGCCCCGTGCCGTACCGGCCTTTCTCGGGTACAGGAATGCCTTGCAGGAGAATGAACTCATGCGGAATCTGCACCATGATGCCGGCTCCGTCGCCTGTCTTGTCACGCGTCTCTGCACCACGATGCTCCATGTTCTCCAGCACCTTCAATGCATTATCAACAAGTTCATGGCTCTTGCCGCCGTGAATGTTCACCACCATACCTACGCCGCAGGCATCGTGTTCGTATGCTTCTTGATATAAACCTTTTGTCATGTGTTTGGGTATATTAAAAATCCACTATCGTACAACCATCTATTAGGGGAAAAATAGTGCCGTGTGGGGTGTCGAAAAACGCCGCACGCGGAGATTGCAATCGCCGCACGCGGAAATGGTCATCGCCGCACGCGGAATTTGCCATCGCCGCACGCGGCGTTTTTGAGGCCCCCATGCGACTCAAAAATGTGGCACGATAGAGGGTAGTCATTTTTCACAATCTGTTTGCAATTCGACGAAGCGCCTTTTCTGTATTCTCATGTGTTCCAAAGGCTGTGAGTCGCACGTAGCCTTCTCCCCGAGCACCAAAACCAACGCCTGGAGTGCAGACGACATGTGCAGAATGAAGCATCCAGTCGAAGAACTCCCACGAACTCATGCTGGAGGTTTCCCCCTCGCCCACGGGAGAGGGGGTTAGGGGGTGAGGCTTTGGCGTTTGCATCCAAAGGTAAGGCGCATCTATGCCGCCATAGACCTTGAAGCCCATGCCTGTCAACGCCTCTCGCATCATGCGTGCATTCTCCATATAATAGGCAATCGTGGCCTTTATTTGTTGCTTGCCTTCAGGTGTATATATAGCTTCGGCAGCCCTCTGGGCAAGATAGCTTGTGCCGTTGAATTTCGTCGATTGACGGCGGTTCCAAAGTTTGTTGAGTGGCAACCTTAATGCCTTTGGAACCACAGTATATCCGCATCGGATGCCTGTGAAGCCTGCCGTCTTGGAATAAGAGTGGAACTCCACAGCACATTGCTTCGCGCCAGGAATCTCGTAGATGCTGTGAGGAACTTCCTCGCTTTGTATATAAGCCTCGTAGGCGGCATCATAGAAGATAAGCGCGTTCTCGCGAATGGCATAATCTACCCACACTTTCAATTGTTCTTTAGTGAGCGTCGTGCCCGTCGGATTGTTTGGGTAACAGAGGTAGATAACGTCCACATGTCCAGTTGGCAACTTAGGCACATAACCATTCTCTGCCGTGCAAGGAAGCTTGACGACCTCTCTTCCCGCCATCGTGTTAGCATCAATATATACCGGATAGACAGGGTCTGTAACAGCTATCACACATTCTCGGGAGAGCAGTTCCTGGAAGTTTCCTGTGTCACTCTTCGCGCCGTCGCTGACGAACACTTCGTCTGCCTCGATGTCTATGCCTCTTGAACGGAAATCATTCTCTACGATGGCTTCACGCAGGAATTCGTAGCCGCGCTCTGGACCATAGCCTCTGAACGAGGCAGCCGAGGCCATCTCGTCCGTCGCCTTGTGCAATGCCTCGATGACTGCCGGGGCGAGCGGCTGCGTCACATCGCCAATGCCAAGGCTGATGATGTCTGCCTTCGGATGTTCCTCCTTATAAGCATTCACCTTCCGAGCAATCTCGGTAAAGAGATAGGACTCGGATAGTTTCAAGAAATTCTCGTTAATCAGAGACCCTCCCCCTTGCCCCTCCCTTGCAGGGAAGGGAGTGGAATGCTTTGGGCTATCGTTGTGTTTAATCATAGTTATCATATATTTGTGTATTATCAATTCTTGTTAAGTAATTACTCCCCGCCCTGCAAGGGAGGGGTAAGGGGGAGGGTCTGTTCAATCTCCCCTTCAAACACGAACTCCGCCGGACCGGTCAGATAGACGTGATTGTCCTGATCACGCCATTCGACTTCAAGCGTGCCGCCGTCCATGATGATGCGACTCGTCCTGTCGGCCCGTCCTGTCTTCGATGCTGCCACAGCCACGGCACAGGCTCCTGTGCCGCATGCCATCGTGATACCACTTCCGCGCTCCCAAACGCGCACTCGAATGCCGTCAGGACGCATTTCGGCAAATTCGATGTTTGCGCGTTCGGGAAACGCAGGGTGGTGTTCAAGTTCACGTCCTTGGACCTCAACTGCATCCACATCGTCTGTAAATACAACATAGTGCGGATTGCCCATCGAGACGAAAAGAGAATTCCCTTCGGACCCCCCGACCCCCTTTAGGGGGAGGAACTGCTCTTCGTTATCGAATACCGGCTCACCCATATCAACCGTCACGCTTTCTACGATGCCGTTAACGATATGCAGGAAGAGCAACTTGATGCCAGAGAGCGTGAGCAGGCGAATTATCGTCTCTTGGTAACCATTCCCCTCCATGCAAGGGAGGGGCCAGGGGTGGGTCCGTTCATAAAGATACTTCCCGATGCAGCGACAAGCATTGCCGCACATCATCGCTTCTGAGCCGTCGGCATTGAAGATGCGCATGGAGAAGTCGGCCTCGGGAATGGGGCTGCGACCGATCAGCACAAGTCCGTCAGACCCGATTCCTTTATGGCGGTCACTCCAAAGGCGTGCCAGCTCCGACGGTTCCTCTATATTATATAATAATGTATTAACGTAGATGTAGTCGTTGCCTGCACCATGCATCTTTGTAAACGGTATCTTCTGTTTCATTCTGCTCTGTATTTGGTGCCCTTTTATGTCACTTTGTTTGTTTTCTGCTGCAAAGATATGACAAATTACTTAAAGTTGGCCAATATTTGTGACAAAACGTGCTTTTAAACCAAGAATTATTGACATATATCAATTATTGCATGTGCTTTTGTTTCTTTTTGTGTTATATCTTGCGATTGTTCTAACGTTTTGTCTTACCTTTGCAGGCGAAACATTGCAATGTGACACTAAGGACGCTCATTTAATTACAGTTTAAAGTATGAAGAAGATTGAAGCAATCATCAGAAAGACTAAGTTCGAGGAAGTCAAGGAAGCATTACTTTCTTCGGACATTGATTGGTTTGAGTATCACGACGTACACGGTATCGGTCAGAGCCGACAGGAACGCATCTATCGTGGAGTCCAGTATTCGACGGATGTCATCGAGCGTGTGGCGCTGACCATTGTTTGCCGCGACCAGTTTGTGGAGCCTACGGTAAAAGTCATTATCGAGACGGCTCATACGGGCGAGGTTGGCGACGGCCGCATCTTTGTCAGCGACATGATCGACACATGGAGCATCCGTACAGGTGAACATGGCGACACGGTATTGAGGGACAAGAAATAAAGTATAAGGATAACAAAAACACATAAATTATGAACGATATAGCACTTTCATTAGATACTGTATGGATGTTATTGGCAGCTATGCTTGTGTTCTTCATGCAGCCTGGCTTTGCTCTTTGCGAGGCAGGCTTTACCCGAAGCAAGAACACGGCCAACATCCTGTTCAAGAACTTTGTAGATTTCATGTTCGGCTCCTTGCTGTTCTGGTTCGTGGGCTTTGGCTTCATGTTCGGTTCCGACGGCGCAGGCTTCATCGGGAACCCCAATTGGGGCGACCTCTCTTTCTATAAAGGCGACCTGCCTGTCGAGGGTTTCCTCATCTTCGAGACTGTGTTCTGTGCCACGAGTGCCACGATAGTCAGCGGCGCGATGGCAGAGCGGACGAAGTTCTCGATGTACGTCATCTACAGCGCCATCATATCATTACTGATATATCCCATCGAAGGCCATTGGACATGGGGCGGCGGCTGGCTCTGCAACGATGCAGCCGACAGCTTCATGATGCAGACCTTTGGCAGCGTCTTCCACGACTTCGCAGGCTCCGCCATCGTGCATAGTGTGGGTGGCGTGCTCGCTTTGATTGGAGCGATGGCATTAGGAGCGCGTCGAGGCAAATATGCAAAGGACGGCAGCAGCCGTGCCATTCCAGGCCACTCGCTGACCCTTGCGGCCCTGGGTGTCTTTATCCTTTGGATGGGATGGTTCGGCTTCAACCCCGGTTCACAGTTGGCTGCCAGCGGAGCCGTCAACCGTCAGGCCATCTGTCATGTCTTTCTGACGACCAACCTCGCCGCAGCTGCTGGAGGTGCCGCCACGATGTTTGTGACCTGGCTGAAGTACAAGAAGCCTTCGTTCTCCCTGACGTTGAACGGCGTACTGGCAGGTCTTGTGGGTGTTACGGCAGGTTGCGACCTTGTCTCGCCCTTTGGGGCTGTCGTCATTGGCCTTGTCTGCGGAACGGTTTTGGTCTTTTCCATCGAGTTCATCGACCATGTGTTGCATATCGACGACCCTGTTGGTGCCAGCTCCGTTCATGGTGTCTGTGGTATCCTCGGCACGTTGATGACCGGCCTTCTCTCTACGAGCAACGGCGCTCTCTACGGTCACGGCTGGGGTTTCTTTGGGGCTGAATGCTTCGGCACCCTTGTCATCGACCTTTGGGCTGCTGCTTGCGGCTTCCTTCTCTTCTTTGGCATCAAGAAACTTCACGGCCTTCGGGTGCCTGCCCGTATTGAGGACGAAGGGCTGGACGTGTATGAACATGGGGAACTTTGTTACAATTAAAGACCCACCCCCTGCCCCTCCCTTGTAGGGAGGGGTGTAAAAAGAATATCGAAACAACATAACTATTTATAAATTCAAAGTAATGAAAACAACGAAGTCATATAGTATCATATCTCTATTATTTCTGTCATTAATGTCCCTGTCTGCTCAGGAAACTACTCCCCTCCCTTCAAGGGAGGGGCAGGGGGTGGGTCTGACCATCGGTGCCGACCTCGTCAGCCAGTACATTTGGCGCGGTCAGAACCTCGGCGACCTCAGCCTGCAGCCCACTCTTGGTGTTGATTACAAGGGCATCAGCCTCTCTGCATGGGGCAGCATAGGCATCAGCAACAGTTCCGACACCAAGGAGCTAGACATGATCCTCAAGTACGAACACAAGGGATTCAGCGTGGGTGTGACCGACTATTGGTTTTCCGAAGGCACTTATTTCCAGTATCATGCACACAAGACGACGCACATCTGGGAGGGTTTCGTAGGCTACGATTTCGGTTTCCTCTCCGCTACATGGTACACGAATTTTGCTGGCAACGATGGTTTGAACGGCAGCGACAAGCGAGCCTACAGCAGCTACTTCGAGCTATCGGCACCTTTCCGTCTGGCGAAGCTCGACTGGACGGGGACGGTCGGCATCGTGCCTTGGCGCACGACGAGCTACGGCACCAACGACTTTGCCTGTACCAATGTTTCGCTCCGAGCTACGAAGAATTTCCTCATCAAGCAGAAGTACCACCTGCCCGTCTATGCCGGCCTGACCTCCAATCCCTGTTCGGGCAAGTTCTATTTCATCTTCGGAGTCGCCTTTTCCCTGAATACCGGCGAATGATAATCCAGCTTAAAGCATGTCTCCCTAAACTATAACTAACACAACCTCGCACGTGTCGTTTGCGAACTTAACGTGTCTAATTGCTCAACTTAACGTGTGTAGTTGCCCAACTTCACACGTTAAGTTTAAGCATCCCTCATGTCATCTTAAACAATCAAAAGCGTTACAAGTATAAACTGAACACGCAAAAATTGATATTTATCAATGTTTTTGCAGTTTTCTTTTCATTTTGTAAGATGAAATATTGCAAATATAACAAAAAGCCGTAACTTTGCACCGAAATAAAGAAAAGTGACATAAATAAGGCAGGCGGTATGGAAACAAAGTATATCTTCGTCACCGGTGGTGTCGTTTCATCGTTAGGCAAAGGCATCATCTCCGCGAGTATCGGCAAGTTGCTACAGGCTCGTGGCTACAAGGTCACCATCCAGAAGTTCGACCCCTACATCAACATAGACCCGGGTACACTCAATCCTTACGAACACGGAGAGTGCTATGTGACGGCAGACGGCATGGAGACGGACCTCGACCTCGGTCATTACGAGCGCTTCACGGACATCCAAACAACCCGTCACAACTCTATAACGACGGGCCGCATCTATCAGGCAGTCATCGACAAGGAACGCCGCGGCGACTATCTTGGCAAGACGATTCAGGTTGTTCCGCACATTACGGACGAGATAAAGCGACGCATGCTTCGCGAAAATGTGCAGGAAGAGGAACTCGACTTTGTCATCACAGAAGTCGGCGGCACGATTGGCGACATAGAGAGTGCGCCGTTCATGGAAGCCATTCGCCAGCTCAGGTGGCAGTTGGGACGCGATGCTGTCTGCGTACATCTCACTTATGTTCCCTATCTGAAAGCAGCCGACGAACTGAAGACGAAACCCACACAGCATTCCGTCAAAGAGCTGCAAAGTATGGGCATCCAGCCCGACATTCTTGTGCTACGTACCGAACGCCACCTCAACGACGCTTTGCGTCTGAAGGTGGCTTCGTTTTGCAATGTCAGCTTGGAATGCGTGGTGCAGAGCGAAGACATGCCCAGCATCTACGAAGTACCTGTCAGCATGCAGAGGCAAGGGCTTGATGCAGCCATCCTGCGCAAGATAGGCATACCCGTTGGAGAGACGCCTGCCATGAAGCCCTGGCACGACTTCCTGGACAGTTGGCGCAATGCCAATAAGGAGATACACATCGGATTGGTTGGCAAGTATGGCCTTCAGGATGCCTATAAGAGCATTCGCGAGAGCCTTTACCTTGCCGCCATCTATAATGGTCACAAGGCAAAACTGCACTTCATCAACAGCGAAGAGGTCACAAGAGAGAATATCGCCGCTCGGTTAGAAGGGATGAGCGGTATCGTCATCTGCCCAGGCTTTGGCCAGAGAGGCATCGAAGGCAAGATAATCGCTGCCGAATTTGCTCGCACTCACGACATACCGACCTTCGGCATCTGCCTCGGCATGCAGATGATGGTCATCGAATTCGCGCGAAATGTACTGGGCTATAAGGATGCCAACAGCAGCGAGATGGACAATCAGACCTCACACAACGTAATTGATATGATGGAAGAGCAGAAGTCAATCACGCAAATGGGCGGCACGATGCGATTGGGCGCTTACGAGTGCCGATTAGTGGAAGGAAGCAAAGCGTTTGAAGCATACAGACCCACCCCCTTCCCCTCCCTCTATGGAGGGGAGAAAAAAGCCCTCCCCCTAGAGGGGGAGCGGGGAGAGGGTCTTCTTATCAAAGAGCGCCATCGCCACCGTTACGAGTTCAACAACAACTATCAGAAAGAGTATGAAGCTGCAGGCATGAAGTGTGTTGGCATCAATCCTGACACAAACCTTGTCGAGATTGTTGAGGTGCCATCTCTAAAGTGGTACATCGGTACACAATTCCATCCCGAATACTCTTCTACGGTGCTGCATCCGCATCCCTTGTTCATGTCATTCATAAAAGCCGTTATATCGTCATAACGTTATAACGAAATAACGAAAAGGAAGAAACATGGAACAGTTGAAGCATGAATGTGGTGTGGCTTTGGTGAGGCTCTTGAAGCCCATAAGCTACTACGAGCAGAAGTACGGCACGCAGTCCTACGCCCTGAACAAACTCTATCTGATGATGGAGAAACAGCATAATCGCGGTCAGGAAGGTGCAGGTATTGCTTGTGTCAACATGGATGCACCTGTTGGCACGGAGTACATGTTTCGCGAGAAGGCTTTAGGCAAAGATGCTATTACGGAGATATTCGATAAGACTAGACCCACACAGACCCCCTCTAGGGGGAGAAGCAAACGCTCGACGAAGTCAATGCCAGTCGATGGAAGCCTCCCCATAGAGGGGGAGGTTTGGAGAGGGTCTGGATGGCTCGATGCCCAGCTCTTCATGGGGCACCTACGTTACTCCACAACTGGCAAGAGCGGCCTTCAGTATGTGCATCCCTTCCTGCGTCGCAACAACTGGCGGGCCAAGAACCTTTGCCTTTGCGGCAACTTCAACATGACGAACATCGAAGAGATATTCGAGAAGATTGTTAAGCAAGGACAGTCTCCTCGCATCTATAGCGACTCGTATATCACGCTCGAACTGATGGGGCATCGCCTGGACAGGGAAGTAGAACGCCTGTTTGTCGAGGCTAAGCAGAAAGGATTGGAAGGTACAGACATTACTTATTATATAGAAGACAACGTGCAGATGGCAAATGTGCTGCGTACCACGATGGCGGACTACGACGGCGGCTATGTGATGTGCGGCATGACGGGCAGTGGCGAGATGTTTGCCATGCGCGACCCTTGGGGCATCCGGCCTGCCTTCTGGCATCAGGACGACGAGGTGATTGCCGTTGCCAGCGAGCGTGCTGTATTGCAAACGACCTTCGACCTCGCCTGTGAAGACGTTCAGGAGTTACCGGCAGGCAAGGCACTCATCGTACACAAGGACGGCAGCTCTGCTGTGGAAACCATCTTGGAGGCCAAGCAACAAAGCCGTTGCTCGTTCGAGCGCATCTACTTCAGCCGAGGTTCCGACCGCGACATCTACCACGAGCGCAAGCAACTTGGCCAGCAACTCACAGCACCCATCCTCAAGGCCATCGACGGAGATACCGAGCACACCGTCTTCTCCTTCATCCCCAACACGGCAGAGGTAGCCTTCTACGGCATGATGGAAGGCTTGCGAAGTCAAGGACTTCATGTGCGCAGCGAGAAGGTTGCATGGAAGGACATCAAGCTGCGAACCTTCATCACGGAAGCAGGCTCACGCAACGACCTCGCCTCGCACGTCTATGACATCACATACGGCTCCCTGCGTCCATACGAAGACAACCTCGTCATCATCGACGATTCCATTGTTCGAGGCACCACATTGAAGGAGAGCATCTTCAAGATCCTCGACCGTCTGCATCCCAAGAAGATTGTGATGGTCAGCAGTTCGCCGCAGATTCGCTACCCCGACTACTACGGCATCGATATGGCGCGTCTGGAGGAGTTCTGCGCCTTCCGTGCCACCATCGCCCTCATCGAGGAGCGAGGCATGTGGCAGTTAATCACAGACACATACGAGGCTTGTCTTGCCGAGCTCCGCAAGCCTGCAGCAGAGCAGACCAATTGTGTCAGCGCCATCTACAAGCCTTTCAGCATAGAAGACATCAACCAAAAGATGGCCGAGATGCTTCGTCCCGCAGGAATGCAGGCGCCAGTCGAGTTCGTCTTTCAGACCATCGAAGGCCTCCACGCCGCTTGCCCCGACCACGGAGGCGACTGGTATTTCACCGGACGTTATCCCACGCCTGGCGGCAACCGACTCGTGAATCAGGCTTTCGTAAAATATCATGAAGGTTTAAATAGGAAATAGTATGGCAAACATAAGTGTCTCATGTATAAGGGTTTATATCGTCGCAGGGAGGAGGGGAAAACGCCGCCTGCGGGGATTGCCAACGCCGCACGCGGAAATGCCCAACGCCGCACGCGGAAATGCCCATCGCCGCACGCGGGGATTGCCATCGCCGCACGCGGCGTTTTACAAGGCCCCATGCAGGGGTTTCCAACCAAGCAAAAACAATCATTTTTTCAAATAACATATATCTTTATGTGCGGAATTGTAGGTTACATAGGCTCGAAGAAAGCCTATCCCATTTTGATTAAAGGTCTGAAGCGCCTGGAGTATCGTGGATACGACAGCGCGGGCGTGGCGATGATTAGCGACAGCGGCGACCTCAATGTCTATAAGGCTAAGGGAAAGGTTGACAACCTGACCGAATATTGCGGCGACAAAGACGTGTCGGGCTGCGTAGGCATCGCTCATACACGCTGGGCAACGCATGGCGAACCGTCTGCGCGCAACGCTCATCCCCACTATTCGAGCACCCACAACCTTGCCATCATCCATAATGGCATCATCGAGAACTATGCCGACATCAAGACGCAGCTCCAGGCGAAAGGCGTGGAGTTCAAGAGCGACACCGATACCGAGGTGCTCGTGCAACTCGTGGAGTACATCATGGTGAAGAAGAACCTGACGCTGCTCGAAGCCGTGCAGGTGGCGCTCCATCAGGTGATTGGAGCCTACGCCATTGCCATCATCGACAAGCGCGACCCTCGGCAGATTATTGCGGCACGCAAGCAGAGTCCGCTGGTGGTGGGCATCGGCAAGGACGAGTTCTTCTTAGGCTCTGACGCAAGTCCTATTGTCGACTATACGGACAAAGTGGTCTATCTGGAGGACGGCAACATCGCCGTTATTCGTTTGGGCGAAGAATTGAAAGTGATAAGCATTCTCGGTGAGGAGCAGGAGCTGAAGGTGAAGACGGTTGACATCGACCTCGGCCAGATAGAGAAAGGCGGCTACGAGCACTTCATGCTGAAGGAAATCTTCGAACAGCCGGAGTGCTTGGTGAACTGTATGCGAGGGCGCATCAATGTCGAGGGCAACCATGTGACGCTGTCTGCCATGATCGACTACCGCCAGCAACTGCTTGGCGCAAAGCGCATCGTCATTGTGGCTTGCGGCACCTCGTGGCATGCGGGACTCATCGGCAAGCAACTCTTCGAGAGTCTGTGCCGCATCCCCTGCGAAGTGGAGTACGCCTCGGAGTTCCGTTACCGCAACCCCGTGGTGACGAAGGACGATGTGGTGATTGCCATCTCGCAGAGCGGTGAGACAGCCGACACGCTGGCTGCCATCCAGTTGGCTAAGGAGCAGGGTGCCTTCATCTTCGGCATCTGCAACGCCATCGGCTCGAGCATCCCAAGAGCCACTAACACAGGAACCTACATCCATGTCGGCCCGGAGATTGGCGTCGCTTCCACAAAAGCCTTCACGGGCCAAGTGACGGTCCTCTCGATGCTGGCACTATGCCTGGCTGCCGAGCGGAAGACCATCTCCGAAGACTTGTACGGGCAGATGGTGAAAGAGCTTACACAGATACCCGACAAGATGGAGCAAGCCCTCAAGACCAACGAGCAGATAGAGCACCTTGCTCCCATCTTCACCTACGCCAAGAACTGCCTCTACCTGGGACGTGGATACAACTATCCCCTGGCCCTTGAAGGTGCCTTGAAGCTGAAGGAGATTTCCTACATTCATGCCGAAGGCTATCCTGCTGCGGAGATGAAGCACGGCCCCATCGCCCTCATCGACAGCGAGATGCCCGTCTTCGTCATCGCCACTCGCGACCGTCTCTACGAGAAAGTCATCTCGAACATACAGGAGGTGCGGGCGCGTAGCGGACGTGTCACGGCCCTCGTCACCGAAGGCGACACGCAGATTCAGAAGTTTGCCGACCACGTCATCACCCTGCCCGACACGCTCGAATGCTTCCAGCCCCTCATCGCCAGCATCCCCCTGCAACTGCTTGCCTACCACATCGCCGTCTGCAAAGGCAAAGATGTTGACCGTCCAAGGAACCTCGCAAAGAGTGTCACAGTAGAATAAAAAGAACAGCCCCCTCCCCGCTCCCCCTTGAGGGAGTGCCTCAACCCCGCAGCCTTGCCGCTTAAAAGCACTCCCCCAAAGGGGGAGCGGGGAGGGGGCTTATAATCCATTAAATAGTAAATTACATTATGTGTGGAATTGTATCAATCTTCAACATTAAGAAGCAGACGCATGAGCTGCGCGATAAGGCTTTGCGTATGAGTCAGAAGATCCGTCATCGCGGCCCGGACTGGAGTGGGATATATTGTGGTGGCTCGGCCATCCTTGCCCATGAGCGCCTCTCCATCGTTGACCCTGAAAGTGGGGGACAGCCCTTGTTCTCGCCCGACAGGAAACAAGTGTTGGCAGTCAATGGCGAGATTTACAATCATCAGGAGATTCGCCGCCGCTATGCTGGGCGCTATGACTTCCAGACGGGCAGCGACTGCGAAGTCATCCTTGCGCTCTATCGCGACAAGGGCATCGATTTTCTGGAGGACATCAACGGCATCTTTGCTTTCGCCCTTTATGACGAAGAGAAGGACGTTTTCCTGATAGCCCGCGACCCCATCGGCGTGATACCTTTATATATAGGTTATGACAGCGACGGCACAATCTATGTCGCTTCCGAACTGAAGGCACTCGAAGGCCAGTGTGAGCGATACGAGCCTTTCCTGCCAGGGCATTATTACTGGAGTGAAGAGCCAGGTATAAAAAGGTATTATCATCGTGACTGGTTCGAATACGATGCTGTAAAGGACAACGAAGCTAGCGTCGATGCCATTCGCGATGCGCTGAAGGGGGCCGTGAAGCGTCAGTTGATGTCCGATGTCCCCTATGGCGTGCTGCTCAGCGGCGGACTCGACTCTTCTGTCATCTCCGCTATTGCTGAGAAGTTCAGCGAGCATCGCATAGAGGACAATTCGCAGACACGAGCCTATTGGCCTCGTCTGCATTCCTTCGCGGTAGGCTTGAAGGGAGCCCCCGACTTGGCAAAGGCGAAGTTAGTGGCTGACCACATCGGCACCGTGCATCACGAAATCAACTACACCATACAGGAAGGGCTTGATGCCATCCGCGATGTCATCTATTTCATCGAGACATACGACGTGACGACCGTCCGTGCTTCCACCCCGATGTACCTGCTGGCACGTGTCATCAAGTCGATGGGCATAAAGATGGTGCTCAGCGGCGAGGGCGCAGACGAGGTGTTCGGTGGCTACCTGTATTTCCACAAAGCACCCAATGCGAAGGCCTTCCATGAGGAGACAGTCCGCAAGCTTAGCAAGCTCCATTACTACGATTGCCTTCGTGCCAACAAGAGCCTCTCGGCTTGGGGCGTAGAAGGACGTGTGCCTTTCCTCGACAAGGAATTCCTTGACGTGGCGATGCGTACCAATCCCGAAGCAAAGATGTGTGGCCTCACCCCCAACCCCTCTCCCGGGAGAGAGGGGAGTTTCGTCATTGAGAAGAAGATAGTCCGCGAGGCTTTTGCTGACATGTTGCCCGAGGAGATTGCGTGGCGACAGAAGGAACAGTTCAGCGATGGCGTTGGCTATTCATGGATTGACACATTGAAGAAGATTACTTCCGAAGCCGTGAGCGACGAACAGATGGCACATGCTGCAGAGCGTTTCCCCATCAATCCGCCGCTCAACAAAGAGGAGTACTACTATCGCAGCATCTTCGCCGAGCATTTC
>JAEEGG010011694.1_pt1 | contig 19066 bp, 15 predicted proteins | sample 9134161 | NCBI WGS metagenome assembly JAEEGG01 (sample SAMN16246543, study PRJNA631951) | gut metagenome | biome: gut microbiome; feature: rumen; material: CR-attached | host: Bos | place: Iran: Karaj | collected 2018-10 | reverse complement strand
AACTCCTTTTGGTGTGATCCCTGCCATCATGGCAGAATCTTTGGGAGTTGCCGCCCTTTTTGGCCTCCCTCGCCCGGCCCTCGTATCAGATGGCTTCAAGCCATTTCAAAAATCGGGATAAGCGTGGGAAATATGATCCTATAGGCCCGCCCGTCGCTCATTCCAGATGCACACTCCTCCGGGGCCACAACCAGAGGCGTGTTTCTGTTGCATTCGCAAGACATCTCAAGTAGGATGAACCCTAGAACCTAGACCGTAAGAGGCAGAGAACATACCTCATGACCCCGCAATATAAAGTTGTTGCCGTACATGGTATCAATGATGCATCCGGCAAAACAGAGGCAGGTTTCTCAAAGGAACTTGCCAATCTCGTGTTGCCTGGCATGGCATGGCCGAACGCGTTTTGGCGCGAGGCGGTTTGGGAGGAAGTCTGTGACGATTTGGACTCCGAAATCAAAAAGATTGTCACCGAACTGGTTAACTCCTACGATTTCGAGGATTATTTCAGGACGCGCATGGCCAAACGGAAAGGATTCCGCAAGATTCTCTCTTGCTTGGATTTGTTTGCCGTGCTGTTCGCCAAGGGCGTGGTTCCCGATTTCGTCAGCGGGATTCTTGACCTTGCCCTTGATCTCCCTCTCTATTTGGGCGATGCATACGGGCCCCAGATACGAGACAAGGTGGAAAGGGAGTTACAAAGAACCGCAAAGGAAACGGAAGGCATCGTTGTCGTGGGCCACAGTCTCGGCTCTGTCATCGCACACGATGTGGTGGCCAAGCTCCTGGCTGAACCCAGCCCCCCGCCCATCAGGGCTCTCGTAACCATGGGTTCCCCGCTGGAGTGGGTCACTGCTTTGAGAAAGAACACAAAGGGGATTTCAGAAACTCATTCGATTCCTGAATCATTTGAATGGATCAACTTCTACAACAAATCGGATCCAGTCCCCATAAAGCGCGCTCTCTCCGAAGAGACTTTCCCGGGTGTCGAAAATGTCCTGGTTTCAACCACGGACAAAAACCCGCTGGCAGCGCATAGCACGTATTGGACTGACACAAGGGTGGCCGACCGGATCAGACAACTTGTTGCGCCGCCGGAAAAGGATGGCGCAAGCGACTGCCATCCACGTCGGGCAGGAAGGGAACCGGGCTGACAGGATGAGGGTATTGGTCGCAATTGGTTTTGCCACAGAATTCAATAGGCATTGATTTCTAGGAGGCCTCATGCTCGTAAGTTTCAAAAGCACGAATGTCGGTCCCATGGCATCGGTCGACTTGGCGTTCGCCAGCCGGTTGAATGTTTTCACCGGCGACAACAGCCTCGGAAAGTCGTTCCTTCTGGATTTGCTCTGGTTCGGCCTCACACGGCATTGGCCGCACGAACTGAATCCCCGGCTGGATGGAGGTTATCCCGCCCGGCCGACTGTCATACGCGATAAGGCGGAACTCGCTTACCGGATGAGGACCTTGACCGCCCGCACTCCAAAACCCGTCAGCTTTCTCTTCGATAAAGTGAGCCAGTCATGGAAAACACAACGCGGACGCCCCTTGCAACCGGGTTTGGTTGTCTATGCGTTGGCTGATGGAAGTTTCGCCGTATGGGATCCAATTCTCAATTATTGGACGGACAGTGGTGACCCAGGCAAATCAAAAGAATCGGCCTTTGTCTTGTCTCGACCGGAATTGTGGCCCTCCGACTCAAGAGAGCGGAGTCGCTTCTGCAAGGGCGTGATTGAAGGTTGGGCAACATGGCAACGCGACAAGGATGAGCGCCTCTTCACCTTTCTCAAGACGGTATTCGAAGCGCTTCTGCCTGACGAGGAAACAATCAAGGTCGCAGAACTTGAATCCGTCCCGCTTGCGGATGGCGGGGATCAGCCGACTTTGGAATTCGGGTATGGCACGGTCCGTTTGCAGTATGCATCTTCCGCCGTGCGCCGGATGGCGGCACTGTCGTACGTACTGGTCTGGGCCGTCTCCCAACACGTGGATGCAGCCAAAAACCGCGGGGTGAACCCGACGCACAGCGTGATTTTGCTTTTTGACGAAATAGAGGCCCACCTCCACCCTCGCTGGCAACGCTCCATTGTCCGGGGGGTGCGCACCGCCATCCCGCGTTTGTGCGAGGCCGCAGGTTTGCCCCAAGCGAAGATGCAGGTTTTTCTTTCTACCCATTCTCCCCTCGTCATGGCCGCACTGGAAGACGAATTCGCGGTCTCCACCGATGGGGAAAACAAATGGTTCGACTTCGACATGGACAGGAATACGGGTCAGGTGTCCATTGCCGAACGTCCTTTCGAGCCGCAGGGAACGGCGGAGAATTGGCTCAAGAGCGACGCGTTCGATTTGGACTCCACCTATTCTCCGGATGTCGCTGACTTGGTTGCGAAAGCGAAAGAGCTGCTTGATAAGAATGGAGGAATCCCAACCCCGGATTCCCTCCCCTCACTGAAAAAATTGGCGGAAGAACTTGCCAAACGGCTCCCAGAGGGCGATGGACTCGTGTTCCGGTTTTTTGAACTGCTGGAGGCAATTCCGCACGCAGAGAGAACATCGGAGGCAAACTGATGTTGAGAATCTCAAAAGCGCGCCCACCAACCGGTTTCCGTGTCCAAGTGACGGCGAAAGGAAAAGCGTACCTGAGAGCCAATCCCGCAACATCTCCGGAAAAACTCCCCCCTTTGTGGCGTAAATACAAAGATGCCCTCTTTGAGGCATATCACGGCATTTGTGCTTACACGGCAACGAAAATCATCAGGTGTCACGGTTTCCACATGGACCACTTCCTCCCCAAAAGCATGCCCCAATTCAGGCGATTGGCATATACATGGTCCAATTTCCGCCTTGCTTCGCCCGGTGTCAATTCAAAGAAAGGGGCTGCAATCATCGCAGACCCCTTTACCGTTCCAGACCAAGCCTGCAGAATCGATTTTCTGACAGGAAAAATAACATTGAATCCGGCTCTTCCTGAGAAAGATCGAAGACGATTGGAATATACAATCCGCAGGTTGGGTCTCAACGAAGGGGCTTCTTTGCAAAACAGAGTGGATGCGTTTGGCAATTACAGACGGTTTGCGGAACTCCGCAATGGGAAACCAACAAATCCCGCACAACCATGCATTAATGTGGCCAGCCTGACGGGAAACTATCCATTCGTCGCCAGCGAAATGCTCCGTCTCGGGAAAATCGAACCGGAAGACAGAGCTGTTTGCCGACAAATTTTGGCTGATCTCGGTTTTGATGCCTTCAAGAAATCCACTCCCCCCTCTGTTGCCCTTCCCGGCAATGCCTCTCGCAACCCGCCTCCCAGCCCACCTCCGCCACTTCAAAATCCATCGTCCCTGCATCCGTGAATTATCCCAAAATTCAAATATGACATTTGATCCACCGGAAAGGAGCAATCCTATGCGGAACGTACTTGCAATCGGTGGCGTGGGCCTCATCGGCTCGCATGTTGAGAACCAGTAGATTGTTTCTCAACTGGCCATTTTTGCCTGCCCTGCGCCCCATAGCGTACGGATATCCCATCCCAGCAAGGCAACCCCCACCCACGCCTTGCGCGCCGCAAACCGCCGGAACCAAGCGGGGCAATTTTCCATCTCGCCCCTACCCCATCGATGCCAGAGACACCGCCTGACAATGAGCCTGAAGCTCCCATGCCGGCCGCGTTGCGTGTCCAGCAATGAACCGCTTGGAGCGGTTTAAGCCTAAAAACAGCCGTTCAATCCGCCCTCTCGCGCGCAGGTACGCATGCGCGCGAGGGAAAAGCCCGGCCACACCCTTCACTCAACGGGTGAAAGGACGGCGGCTCCGTGGTAGCCATTTCTGTGGCTTCAAAACAAAGGACAGCCATGGAAACCGCCATCGCCCTCCATTCTGGCCGACTGCCTGCCGGATCTCAAAACCCAAGCGCCGCCGCCGCCCTGCATTGCGGAACATCCACCCTCCACGCCTGGCTCGACTCCATCCAGGACCGCCTCTTCTGGCGGTTGCTCGAACTCGACTACGTCCTGGACCTGGACAACACGGTCAAGTGCCTCTACGGCCACCAGGAGGGTGCCGGGAAGGGCTCCAACCCCAAGAAGCCCGGCTGCCCCAGCCACAACTACCAGACCTTCGTCGTCGGACGCCTGCGGCTGATCCTGGGTGTCCGCGTGCTGCCCGGCAAGCAGCACGCCGGGCGGCACGTCGCCGAGGTCGCCCTCGCGTTCCTCCGGCGCCTGCCGCGGGAACTCTGGCCGCAGTTCCTGCGTGGCGACGTCACCTCGCACATCATGGACGAGGCCGAGGCGGTGGACCTGCACTACCTGTTCAAGCTCGCCCGAACCAGGCGCCTCAAGCGCCTCTTCGAACACCTCTGCGCCTGCGGCGAATGGTACGACGCCGGCCAGGGCTGGCAAGGCTGTTTCCAGACCCTCAGGCTCGCCGGATGGCCTCACGCCTGCCGGGGCCTGTTCCTGCGCCGTCCCGCCCCGGCACGGGACACGCCATCGGCACCGCCCGCCCGGGCCGACCAGTTGCTGCTGCCGACCTTCGCCGACGAACTGCTCCCGCCCGATCCCGGCTGGCCCCCCTGGGACTTCTGCGTGCTGGCCACCGACATGGCCGACCTCGACGCCACGGCCCTCTCCCAGCTCTACCGCGACCGCGGCGACTGCGAGAACGTCTTCGACGAACTCAAGAACCAGTGGGGCTGGTGCGGGTTCACCACGCAGGACCTGGCGCGCAACCGGATCGTGGCGCGCTTCACGGCGGCGGTGTACAACCTCTGGAGCCTCTACACCCTGCTGGCGAGCCCCGACGCCCACCGCGAAGCCAAGACCTCGCGCCCCTGCTGCTGCACATCCTCGGACGGGTCGCCCGCAACGCCCGGCAGACCACCGTCCACCTGGTCTCCACGCACGCGATGGCCGATGCCATCGCGGCGGTCCTGACCCATATCCACGGGCTTTTGGCAGAGCCGAAGGCACGTGCGGAGCAGTTGGGTTCGGACGGAATCTGGACGCTGCTGCTGGCCCGGGCCGTCCGCCGCTACTGGCGCAACTCGGGGGCGGATCCGCCCGGCAGCCGGCCCGGCCAGCTGACGTTTGCCTTCGACTGAGCCCTCCAGCCCCGGAAACTCATCCAGCCGTACCAGCGCCAAAGGTCACGGCCCACACCGCGCGCGCGCGCGACCAACTGCTCTTTTTTAGGGAAAAAAATAGTGTATCCGAATCCGAAATCTCTCGTGTCGCACCCGTGGGTTATCTTTCTGCTACGGTCGCGCAGGAGCGCGTCCCCGAGGAGAACGCAAGGGTCACGCTCCCGCGCGACCAGGCGATTGGAAAACGCACGGGAGGCTACAAAATATCTTGAACCGTTCTAGAATCGCCAATACCAAGAGGAACCCCACACGATTTCTGGAATGATGCCTGTTTGAATTTCTACCCACATGCACTGTGTATTCCCGCCGTATCTGGAATTGTTGTTCAATCTTCGGAACAGTCTGTCCGTAATGAATACTTTCTCATCTCTTCCGCGAATTTTTGAGAGTCTTGCAGCATAATTCACAGGAAGTCCCACCCAAGACAAATCATGGCAATCCCGAATTCCAGTCCGGACAACAAACACTTTCCCAACGTCAATTCCAACAGCGAAATCCAGTCTGTCCACCCTGGCTGGATACACATTGCCTAGCGATTCGTTTACGACTTTGACTGCTTGCACTATTTGCAAACCCGCTCTGGCGGAATCGGAACACTTGAAGTCTCCAATAAAGACGGCCATTATTCGATCCCCATCGAACGAAGCAATGGACCCACCTGTGTTTTTGATGACATTGCATATGGCACCCAAAAAGCTTTTGATGGCACTGGCAGTGAAAGATTCTGGAAAGCGCTCGAGCAACTCAGTTGAACCAGCCAAATCGGCATAGAGGACAGCCGCATCCAAAACCACGGCATCATTCCCTAGGTTCACTTCCCCGGTTTCTGGAATTTCCCTCCCTTCACGCACAATCCACTTCGTTGTGAAATTGTTGCGGGCTTCCACACCAATGTCCGCTGCCGTGGTTTTCATTTTACTTTACCCATTTTTTCTTGATTTCCTGTTCCAGTCTTTGAGCGCAAGCGGCTATGCGCTTCTTCTTGCCCTTAGGCGTTGTCAGGGGATAGAAAACCACTCCGTTCATATCTGAGGGCAGTTTGATGTTGTCTCCACACAGGATGATGAATGTTCTCTCCCGTCCCAGTTGTCCCATAAACATGCCCAATTCAAACAATACGTTGTCACGTGGCGCATTTGAAGTGGTATCCCTGGAAGTTACAACATCGTCTGGGGATAAAACAAACACACCAAAATCAGAGGTTTTTGCAATCTCCAAAAGCGACTCCAAATTACTCTTCGACAATTCAAAAACACCTTCATCCCATGCTTTCACGGTGAAGAGGTTGTTGCGGCGAAGTTGCTTTCCAAGATTTTTGGCTATGGATAAATGTTCCGATGACGAACCGACAAATATGGAGGGCTTTTCATTGGGTCGGGGCACTCCCCTTGCTCGCTCCCTCAAGCGATCAGCCAGTTCAATCGCGATATTCTTCAAAACTTGTGGCTCGGAAAGCAATGCGGAGAACGTCTTTTCATCAATTCTCAACAGATGGGAATCCTCTTGTGCAATCAGTGTTGCGCTCCGTTTTTGCGCCGGATCCAGCAGGGACATTTCTCCTACGCATTCTTTTGCATATCTCGTGGCAATGTGTTTTCCATTGACCACGACTTTCACAGAACCAATAAGGATAAAAAATGCACCATTTCCCAAATCACCTTGTTTTGTTATGGTTGCTCCTGACTGGAAAAGCAGTGCCGTCCCTTTGTCTGCAAGTCTTTCATGGATCCGCTTGTCACATTTTTGTAATATGCGTTGGGTTCCCAAACGGTTGACGAGAAAAGAGTGCAGCATGGACAATTTTTCCCCACATTCCACATGGAGTTCGTGGGAAATATCCGATCTCAATACAGATTTGTCGCTAGCATCAATTTTCTCGCCGGCTTCGTATCTCGTGTCATCCTCCGGTCTTGTTTCTTCTCGGTGCTTCCAAGGCCAGATTCTGGTTAACCATTGCAACATTATTGCTCTCTTGCTCCTCAATGGACAAGCCTTCTCATCCCGCCATTCAGTCCCTCCATCTGGCGCACCCACGCGTCGAAATGGGGGCACGCATTGCGGATGCGCTCCAACCCAATGCCTTCCAGGACATCGACGGCCCTGGGCTTGTTCCGCTCGTGTTCAGGGAATACGGCGAGAATGCGGTTGGACGGCGAAGTGTTGTCCCCGCCATTGACATCCTCCGGCGCAACTCCGGCGGCAGCCCGTTTTATCCGGTCCACTTTGGCCGCGTGGCCAGGGTACAACTCCACCAGCCTGTCCATGTCCACGAACAGGAATGCTTCGAACTCGTGCTTTTGGATGTAGGGCAGAAAGCGCGTGTCGCCGATGTCGTCGGCGAGTGCCGCCTCCAGATGGCGGATCTTGGCATCCGTCTCGCCCGCCGGCATGGTTGCGTAGCCAGGGACGTCGGAAGGCATGTGGAAGAAATCGACAAACGTCGTTACCCGGAAGTCATCCGCCGAATCTCCCCTCAAGAAATTCACAGTGTCCTTCCGGAGATGTTCGTAGGTCACAAATCCGCCCTTGAAATGGATGTCCGGGCGGCGGTGCCGGGTCGATGTTTCGATCATCGAAACGTTTGCGAACACCTGGAAGTGGCCAAGATGGGGAATGAGCATGCGCTTGCAGAAGCGCTCTTCCGCCTGCCCCTCGGCGACGATTTGCAGGCGAATCACGGTCGGCCTCCCAGGATGTTCTTGTCCCACAGTTCCGCAAGCGAATAGTCTTCCAGCCATGCCTTCAGGCGGTCCAGAGGAAGTGGCGAGAACGTGGAGGAATGGGTGGACTGGTCGTAGTCCACGATTCGGATGCTTTCCGGCTCGAACTGCGATGCCAATGCCGCGGATTGGGTTGCCAAAACCACCTGGCAGTTTTGGCTCGCGATATCCACCATGCCGGCCAGAGATTGGATGGCGGCGGGGTGCAACCCCAGTTCGGGTTCGTCAAGGATGATGACATCCGGCAGGTTTGACTCCGGCTGCAGCAACAATGCGGCCAAGGCGATGAAACGCAGGGAACCATCCGACAATTGGTGGGGACCGAACACGCATTCGTCCCCGCGTTCCCCGATCCAGTTGAGGAGGATGCGGGTTTCGTCCCGCACGCCGGGCAGAAGCACGAAATCCCGGAACTGGGGAACCATCTCCCGCACGGCTCGCACGATTCGCTGGTAGTGGGCGAATTCCCGGTTCTTCATGGCCAGCAGGAACGCCGGCAGATTGCCCCCGTCGCCCCGCAAATAGGCGCCCTGGTCGATATAGCAACTCGTACGCAACGGGGCCGTCGGGGCGGTGTTGTGGAATTGGTATACCCTGCACCCCCTCAGCATCGCGGAAATGACGCGGCGAGTCTTCTGGCAGGCAATCGTCGGTGCGTTGTCCGCATCCAACTGCGACTCCCTCTGCCCTGCCGACGGAAGCGTTTCCTGCAGCGGATTTGGATGGCCGGCCTGCCGGGCCGAAACCCGTTCTTCCGTGAAAAACAGACCGTCCGGGGCGTAAAACGACAAGTCCGCCTCGTACACATCCGTCCAGTCGCCGCTTCCGAATTCAAAACCGAACCGGATGGTCCGCGTCCTGTCGCTGCCGAAATGCAGCAGGGAACCCGCCATGCCCGATTCGCCAACGTATTTCTGCAAGGCCCCGCTGGAAATGTGGTTCACCATTCGGAAGAAGGAAACAAGGTTGCTTTTCCCCGACCCGTTCGCCCCCAGAAGGACGGTAATGCCCCCAAAGTCCAAATCAACCCTCTCCCCCAGTGATTTGAACCCTTCAACGTGGATTTTTGCCAGTCGATTCATGTTCTGCTCTCACACTTCCTTGGCGTGCAGGACGCCCCGAAACTGGATATGTTCACCGCCCAACATTAGCACGACCGCTCTACCCGTGCAAAGGGGATTCCTCCCGCATCAATTGCCAGGAGGCATTGTCCTCGTCGATGCTCCTATTTCATGTCCCGACCCTCACCGCATACCCCAGCACCTGCGCCACCTTCAGCAAGGTCTCCACCGTACAGTTCCCCTTCCCCGTCGCCAAGTTCGAAATCGTGGGCACGGCCCCCCCCGTCAGTTCCGCCAAGCGTCCCTGACTGATTCTCAGCGTTTTCCGCCGCTCCCGAATGGCTTGCCCGATTCCCTGTTTGTTTATCCTAAAAACAGCAGTTCAAGCCACTCATGTGCGCGCCGGTGCGCATGCACACGGAGGAAAAACCTTCTCGCCCCCTTCACTCAACGGGTGAAAGGATGGCGGCTCCGTGGTAGCCTTCCTTTGTGGAATCAAAACAAAGGACTGCCATGGAAACCGCCATCACCCTGCACTCTGGCCAACTCCCCGCCGAATGTCAAAACCCAAACGCGACCGCCCTCCGCTGCGGTGCGTCCACCCTCCACGCCTGCTGGGACGGCGAAGGGCGTATGACCGCCCTTGGCGGCATCGTGTACTTCGCCGAATACCTCCGCGAAGCGGGCTTCCTCGACCGCCTCCTGCGTGGCTCGCCCCTGAGCTACACCAGTCCCAACGCGCCCGCTCCCGCCGACGTCCTGGGGACCTTCCTCGTCGCCGTCCTTGCCGGACTGGTGCGCTACGAAGCCATCAACACCCTCCGCGGCGACGCGGTATGTCCCGAGGCCCTCGGCTTCCGGCGCATCGTCTCGGAGGACAGCGTCCGCCGCGCCCTCCAGCAGGCCGCCGTGCGCGAAGCCGCCTGGAACGCCTGGCTCGACGCCATCCAGGACCGCATCCTGGGGCCGTTGCTCACGCTCGAGTACGTCCTGGACCTGGACAACACGGTCAAGTGCCTCTATGGCCACCAGGAGGGTGCCGAGAAGGGCTACAACCCCAAGAAGCCCGGCCGCCCCAGCCACAACTACCAGACCTTCGTCGTCGGGCGCCTGCGGCTGATCCTGGGCGTCCGCGTGCTGCCCGGCAAGCAGCACGCCGGGCGGCACGGCGCCGAGGCCGCCTTCGCGTTCCTCCGGCGCCTGCCGCGGAAACTGTGGCCGCGCTTCCTGCGCGGCGACGTCAGCTACGGCACCTCGCCCATCATGGACGAAGCCGAGGCGGTGAATCTGCACTACCTCTTCAAGCTCGCCCGCACCAAGCCCCTCAAGCGCCTCTTCGGGAAGCTCTGCGCCCACGGCGAATGGCACGACGCCGGCCAAGGCTGGCAAGGCTGTTTCCAAACCCTCAAGCTCGCCGGATGGACCCACGCCCGCCGGTGCCTGTTCCTGCGGCGTCCCGCCCCGGTGCGGGACGCGCCGGCGGCTCCGGCCGCCCATGCCGACCAGCTCCTGCTGCCGACCTTTGCCGACGAACTGCTCCCGCCCGACCCCGACTGGCGCCCCTGGGACTTCTGCGTGCTGGTCACCGACATGGCCGACCTGGACGCCACGGCCCTCTCCCAACTCTACCGCGACCGCGGCGACTGCGAGAACGTCTTCGACGAACTCAAGAACCAGTGGGGCTGGTGCGGCTTCACCACGCGGGACCTGGCGCGCAACCGGATCGTGGCGCGCTTCACGGCGGCGGTGTACAACCTCTGGAGCCTCTACACCCTGCTGGCGAGCCCCGACGCCCACCGCGAAGCCAAGACCTCGCGCCCCCTGCTGCTGCACATCCTCGGACGGGTCGCCCGCAGCGCTCGGCAGACCACCGTCCACCTCGTCTCCACGCACGCGCTGGCCGATGCCGTCGCAGCGGTCCTGACCCATATCCACGGGCTTTTGGCGCAGCTGAAGGCAAGTGCGGAGCAGTTGGGTTCGGACGGGGTCTGGACCTTGCTGCTGGCCCTGGCCGTCCGCCGCTACTGGCGCAACTCGGGGGTGGATCCACCCCCCGGCCTGCCCGGCCAGCTGACCTTCGCCTTCGACTGAGCCCTCCGTCCCCGCTGCCTCATCCCGCCGTGCCCGTGCCCAAGGTCACGGCCCGCTCCTTGCATACCCGCCCGCGAAACCCAACTGCTCTTTTTAGGATTACTCACTATGTCGAAAAATCTTCATTGTTGGGGACAATGGCGTACATCGTTCCAAACAAATCGGTAGACAGGCAATGGCTGATGTATGCGGTCATGGGATTAGACTTGGGAAAGGATATATCATCCACCACAATTCCACATATCTACTTCAAGGATTATGGGAATCGTTATGTGACTTTGCTTCCCCTGACTGAACAGTGCCGCATTGCTGCCTTTCTTGACGCCGAATGTGTCCGGATCGATGCTGTCATCGAGAAGATTCGCTCGTCTATTGAGGAATACAAGAAGCTGAAACAATCGGTCATCACCGAAGCCGTCACCAAGGGAATCCGTAAGGGCCGCCCGATGAAGGAGAGTGGGATTGCGTGGATTGGGGAGATGCCAGAAGAATGGAAATTGATTCCATTTCGACATGTCCTTCACGAGAGGAATGAAAAGAACTCCCCTGTCAAATCAACGGAACGCCTGTCTTTGTCGATAGATTTAGGCATCACGCTATATGCTGACAAGACAACGAACCTCGATAGATTCAAAGATGACTTTGAGCAGTACAAGCTGGCACATGAGGGCGATTTGGTCATGAACAGCATGAACATGATCGTAGGGGCTACGGGGGTTTCTCCTTATGACGGCTGTGTCAGTCCCGCTTATTACACTTTTTATGACGACACGGAAAACCATGTAACCGCAAAGTTCTGCGAGTACATCTTCAGAAGCAAGACGATGCTTCGCGTGTTGTTTAGCTTGGGAAAAGGCATTTATGCCATTGTCCGCGGAGATGACAGGGTCAATACATGTCGCCTAAAAGTCTCAAGGGAAGATTTAAGGAGCATTATGATTCCTCTTCCTTCCATACCCGAGCAACAGGAGATTGTTGATTTCTTGGGCGTCAAGACTGCGGAGATTGATGCGTTGTTGATGAAGAAAGAAGCGTTCATCACGGAACTCGAAGCCTACAAGAAATCCGTGATCTACGAAACCGTGACCGGGAAGAAAGAGGTCGTGTGAATATATCCATTCCAGTCACTTTTCAGCCTGATGAAAAAGGCTACATTGATAGGGTGTGCCCAGATCCAAGGTGTCAATATACCTTCAAAGTCTTGATGAAGGATTGGGAAAAGATGGGGACCGCCAGCCAAGTTCATTGTCCTTTGTGCGGTCATATAGGCACATCTGCATCAGACAAATGGTGTACACACGGCCAACTTGAGCAGATGCGGAATATCGCGGAAAGTCGGGCTCTGGACCTGATCCAGAGAGAGTTGGGCGGGACTTTCGAGAGGCTTGCCCGTTCTACACGAAACAATCCGTTTTTCCGCATCACATACACACCTGGACGCAAAGTCACGTTTCTCAACAGTCCCATCGGCCAAAGGCCGGAATGGGAAACGGAAATCTGCTGTGAAAAGTGCGGAACTCGCTACAGCGTCATAGGTTCCGCGTATTTCTGCCCTTGCTGCGGACACAACTCCGCCGTCAACTCTTTCAACGATTCGATCGACAGCATCAAGAGGATGATTGAATCGCTGGGAGACATGAAGGCGATGCTGACAAAGAAGTATGGCATGGACGTAGCCGAAACCATGTGCAGAAGTCTTCTTGAAAGTACCATCGGGGACATGGTGTCGGCCTTCCAAAAATTTGCGAGTTGCAAATACGAGGCATTGACGGGCAAGCCATCCCGCGTCAACGACTTCCAGATTGTCGAAAAAGGCAGCCAACTTTTCGAGAAAGCGACGGGGAAGAAATACGCTGATTGGCTTTCGCCTGCCGAACTGGATTTCATGAACATGATGTTCCAGAGACGGCATCTGCTCGAACACAACAACGGCATGGTGGACCAGACGTATTTGGACAAATCACTCGACACAAGTTATTCAATCGGGCAGAGAATCGTGGTTAAAAGACCGGATGCAAATGCGTTACTTGATGTTATAAGGAAACTCGGAAACGGACTCATGGAGATACAGGCCGGGGGTGGAGTACGTGGCAATGAATGATACTACCGAAAAGAACTTCGAAGAGGACATCGCGCGGTATTTCTGGTCGCCCGAGGGCGGCTACACGCGGAACGCGGACGCGTACGACCCGGCGCTGGGGCTGTTCCCCGACACGCTGGTGCGGTTCGTGAAGGCGTCGCAGCCGAAGGCGTGGCAGCGGTTCGCCAACATGAACGCGGCGGACCCGGCGAAACGGTTCTGCCGCGCGTTCGCCAACGCGTGCGACATGGACGGGGTGCTGCACGTGCTGCGGCACGGGTTCAAGCACCGGGGGGTGGCGTTCCGGGTGTGCTACTTCAAGCCGGAATCGGAGCTGAACGAGCTCGACGCCAAGCGCTGGGGGATGAACGAGCTGACGTGCAACCGGCAGTGGTTCTATTCCGCGGCGGGCCACAACAGCGTGGACATGGTGCTGGCGGTGAACGGGATCCCGGTGTTCGCCTTCGAGCTGAAAAACCAGTTCACGGGCCAGAGCGTGAAGAACGCGATGGAACAGTGGAAGAAGGACCGGGACCCGCGGGAGCCCTGCTTCCGCTTCAACAGTCGCGTGCTGGCGTTCTTCTGCGTGGACCTCGCGGAGGCGTGGATGGCGACGCGGCTGGCGAAGGACAAGACCGTTTTTTTGCCTTTCAACCAGGGGAGCGCCGGGGCGGGCCGCGACGGCGGCGCGGGCAACCCGCCGAACCCGGCGGGGTATCCGACGGAGTACCTGTGGAAGGAGGTTTTCCGGGCGGACAGCATGATGGACATCCTCCAGAAGTTCGTCAGCCTCCAGGGGGACAAGCTCGTTTTCCCGCGCTTCCACCAGCTGGACGTGGTCCGCAAGCTCGTCGCCCACGTCAAGGCGCACGGGGCGGGGCACAACTACCTGGTGCAGCACAGCGCCGGGTCCGGCAAGTCCAACTCCATCGCCTGGACCGCCTACCGGCTGGCCTCGCTGCACGACGCGGAAAACCGGGCGGTGTTCCGCAGCGTCATCGTGGTGACCGACCGGACGGTGCTGGACGCGCAGCTGCAGGCGACCATCGCGGGCTTCGACCACACCCTCGGCACCGTGGAAACCATCGGCGAGGGGAAGACTTCGCAGGACTTGAAACAGGCCATCAACGACGGCGTGCGCATCATCGTCACCACCCTCCAGAAGTTCCCGGTCATCTACGACGAGGTCGATGCCGCCGCGGGGCGGAACTACGCCGTGATCTGCGACGAGGCGCACTCCTCGCAGACCGGCGCCAGCGCCCAGAAGCTCAAGATCGCCCTGGCCGACCTGCGCGACGCGCTGGCCGAATACGCCGAAAGCGAAAGCGCCGAGGCCGCCAAGGCCGATCCCGAGGACCGGCTCGTCCGGGAGCTCGCTTCGCACGGAAAGCACAGGAACCTCTCCTTCTTCGCCTTCACCGCCACCCCCAAGGACACGACGCTGGAGATGTTCGGCGAGCCCGCGGCGGACGGGAGCTTCCACCCGTTCCACGTCTACAGCATGCAGCAGGCCATCGAGGAGGGCTTCATCCTCGACGTGCTGCGGAACTACATGGCCTACAAGACCTGCTTCGCCATCGTCAACTCCACCCCGGAGAACCCCGAGGTCCCCGCCTCCAGGGCCAGCAAGGTCATCAAGCGCTACCAGCAGCTGCATCCCGAGAACATCCGCCAGAAGTCCGAAATCATCGTGGAAACCTTCCGGGAAACCACGCGGCTGAAGATCAACGGCCGGGCCAAGATGATGGTGGTCGCGTCCTCGCGGCTGGCGGCGGTGCTGTATTTCCGCGAAATCCGGCGCTACGCCGCGGAGCAGGGCTACGCGGACGTCCGGCCGATGGTCGCCTTCTCCGGCGAGGTCGAGTGGTCCGGGGAGACCTTCACCGAGGCCGGGCTCAACGTCCGCCCCGACGGCAGCCACATCCAGGAATCGCAGACCAAACAGGAGTTCCACGACAACTTCGACATCCTCGTCGTCGCCGAAAAGTACCAGACCGGCTTCGACGAGCCGCTGCTCCACACCATGATCGTCGACAAGAAGCTCCGCGGCGTCAAAACCGTCCAGACCCTTTCGCGCCTGAACCGGACCTGCCCCGGCAAGAACGACACCTTCGTGCTCGATTTCGCCAACGAAACGGAGGACGTCCGGGACGATTTCCAGGTCTTCTACCACGAGACCGGCCTCGAAGAGGAGGTCAACGCCGACCTGCTCTACAAGGTCCGGCGCGAACTGCGCGACCGGGGGATCTACGGCGACGGCGACATCGCGGCCTTCTGCGGCGTGTACTACGCTTCGGGCGCCCGGGGCGGCGATGCGCAGGGGCTGCTCGCCAGCAAACTCCTCCCCGCCGTCAAGCGCTACCAGGCCAAGGGCGACGACGAACGCTACCAGATCCGCCGCACCATGCGCAGCTTCTGCAAGTGGTACGCCTACGTCTCGCAGGTCGTGCGGATGTTCGACAAGGACCTCCACCGCGAATTCGTCTACTGCTCCTTCCTCGTCGGCATGCTCCCCTCCGAGGCCGTCCCCATGGCCGACATCGAGAAAATGCTCAAGCTGGAGATGTACCGCCTGGAGAAGACCTTCGAGGGCGACATCCGCCTCGGCGAAGAACGCGGCACCTACGGCGCCGCCGAACCCAAGCGCCCCGCCAAGCCCGAATCCAAGGACCCGCTGGACGAAATCATCGAGCGCATCAACGAGAAGTACAAGGGCAACTTCACCCCCGCCGACCGCGTCCTGATCAACGCCCTCGCCGAAAAACTGCGCGGCGACGAAAAGCTCGCCAACATGGCCGCCTCCTCCGACCCGCGCATCTTCGCCGAAAGCATCTTCCCGCAGGCCTTCGGCGAAGCCGCCCAGAACAGCTACATGGAATCCCAGGAAACCTACCAGTCCCTCTTCGAGGACAAAGCCAAATACACCGCCGTCATGTCCACCCTCGCCGAAATCCTCTACCGCGAAATGCGCCGCCGCCGCGCCCCGTAGCGCCGCCAACCGAATCCCGCGGCCCGTTTTGCGTGCCGGCGGGGTCCGGCCCGAATGCCGGTCGGATGGGCTTCTCGTCCCCTCGGAAAGACAAATCTCCGCCGGGAAATGCGCGTTCCTGTCCGTGCCCGCGGCGCGAAACACGGAGGGGACGGAGGAAGGGGGCACGGAGGGTTTTGGGAGGTGGAGTTTGCCGGAGGGGTGTCCACGCTCCGAAAACACACTCCAAACACTCCTCATTTCCATTCGTGCCGCGTCCCTTTCGCACGGCGGGCAGGGGACTGCCCGCCCTACCCATCCGCGGCCGGCACATACGAAAGCGTTGACTTTGCGCCCTATTGGCGGCCGTCGTTCAGGCGGACGGCGACGGGGAGGTGGTCGGAGAAGCCGCCGCGGTAGCGGCCTTCGCCCTGGAAGGTGGGGATCGGGACGCCTTTCCGCCAGCCGTGGCGCTCCAGCATGCAGGGGGGACGGACGATTTCGAAGGTCTCGGGGTCGCACACGAGGGGGGATGTGGGCTGGAGCAGCGGGGCGCTGGCGAGGATCTGGTCGAGCATTTTCCATTCCTTGCGGCCGCGGGCGCAGTAGGCATGGGTGCCCTGCCCGGCGCGGGAGAGCGGCTGGGAGAGGTTGTAGAGGGTGTCGGCCTTGGCGGATTTGCCCGGCGGCGCGCCCGCGGGCGGCGGCGGCAGGGCGCGGAGGGTTTCGGCGATGGAGGCGTCTTCGGGCGTGTCGTTGAAGTCGCCGAACGCGAGGACCGCCGCCGAGGGTTCGCGGCGGCGCAGGGCTTCGATTTCGCGGCGCAGGACGCGCGCGGCCGCCCTGCGCTGGGGGATGCTTTCTTCGACGCCGATGCCGCGCGAGGGCCAGTGGTTGACGAAGCAGTGCAGCCGCGCGCCGCCGCGGGCGGCGAGGGTGACGTGCAGGATGACGCGCGTGAGCGGGGCGGGACGGGGCACGCGGTGGGTCTTGGTGCCGACGCACGTGAAGCGGCGCCGGTCGTAGAGGAGGGCGACGTCGATGCCGCGGCGGTCGGGGGATTCGCCGTAGGCGTAGGCGTAGTCGCGGCCCCGGAGGCGCCCGATGAGGTCCTCGACCAGGGCCGGGGTTTCGATTTCGACCAGACCGAGGATGTCCGGCCCCTTGGAGCCGTTCATGTAGCGGATGACCTGGGCGATGTGGGAGAGTTTCTGTTCCAGGCGCTCGGAGGTCCAGCGGGTGGAGGGGTCGCCGGCGAGGAATTCGTCGTCGCCGGGCTTGCCGGGGTCGTCCCGGTTGTCGAAGAGGTTTTCGACGTTCCACGATGCGACGTAGTAGGTGGAGGATGCGGCGGCCTCGAGGCTGATCTTGCCGGCCTTTGGCGCGGAGGGCGCGGAAGGCTTGGCAGGCTTGGAAGGCGCGGCCTCCGGTGCGCCGTCATCGGTTCCGCGCTGGCCGGAGGGGGAAGGCGCGGGATTGGCCGGGGCGGCGGGGGCGGCTTCGTCCTCGTCGACTTCGATCCAGTCGGGGGGCGCGGAGGCGTCGCCGAAGTCGTCGGAACAGAAGAGGAGAAAGAGGTCTTCGAGCACGGCGGTGACGGCGTTGACGGCACCGGTGCGGGCGCCCGTCTTGGAATCGGCGGCGAGCAAGCCCGCCAGGACGGCCACGGCCACGGTAACCAACGGCTTCCACGACCGCAACCGGGGCGGCAGGCGCAGGCGGTTGTTGCGGCGTCCGGTCATGTGCGGCTTGGGGATGGAAGAAAACGTCTGGACATGTCAAATGCGCGGCCCGTTGCCCGCCGTGCGGTCCACGGCCGATTCCGGTATTGGCCAAAAGCATCTTCGAGTATCGGAAGGCGGTGCCCGCTGTCAAGGCGATTCCCCCGGCGGACGATTTCCCCGGGCACAAGAACGTGTTGCGAGGTTGGGTGAAGGTTCAGAAGAGGGGGCGTTGATTCCACCCGACGGCGGGGGCGCCGTCGCTCTTCCGCATCCTTGTCCTGTTTGTGTCCCTTCCGCTCTTCATTCGCCGGGGCGCGGCAGGATGCCGCACCTCCGGAAGTGGCGCGGGAGTTTTTCCACAAGTGTTGCGGGACTGCCGGAGGTGCGGCTTCCAGTCGTGCCGCTTGGATGTGAGATTACGGAAAACATTGGTGTTCTTTGCTGTTTTCCGCTTCCCGTCCCACTTTTGCGGACGTCGCGGTCTTGGCGCGAGATAACAAAAGCGGTGGATCGTTCCCGGGAAAGCGAGCGGGCCGCCCGCGCTCCGACAAGGGGCGCAACGCCGGTGCCATTCGGAGGTGTTTTCCTTGATGGACAAGTGCGCCTTCTACGTCTGTGCCAAGGGGATCGGCATCCCCGCAAATGGGGTTTTGCTCTTTGCGAGGTCGAGGGAAGGGGGTAGGATGGAGGACCGAAGAGGTTGAATGATGAGTTGTCCAAGAATCGGCGGTTGGCGTGGGTGGGTGCTGGGGGGTGCGGTGGCGTGCGTCCTGGGGACGGGCTCCGCGCGGGGGGACTTGGGGCAGGATCCGGCGGAGGTGGGGGGAGGGGAGGTGCAGGCGGTGTCGGAGGAGGAGTGGGTGGAGGTGTCGGCGCCGACGTACGGGGGCGGGAACTGGTTGTCGTGGCTGGAACACCGGGGCGTCGGGGACGGGTGGGAGGGGGATGTGGATTTGCGGGATGCGAAGGGGCGGAAGGTCCGGGCGAAGGCGCTGCCGAAATCGGCGGCGACGATGGGGAAGGTCGTGTATGGCTGGCTGCCGTATTGGGCGACGTCGGCCCAGATGGACCAGTTCCAGTGGGACCGGCTGACGCACGTGGCGTATTTCTCGTACGAGGTGAATTCGGCGGACGGGGGGTGCAGCACGAAGCATTCGTGGGGATCGTCCATCGTGCAGAAGGCGCACAACCACGGCGTGAAGATCCATCTGACGGCGACGTTGTTCGGGTCCAGCGGGAACAAGGCGCTGCTGCTGAACGAGACGAGCTGCACGACGCTGGT